>JGI12210J13797_10989670_pt1 | contig 12378 bp, 6 predicted proteins | sample ElkSlonscriptome_3_FD_13797 | JGI IMG/M metagenome (IMG submission 13797) | reverse complement strand
GCCTGTTATTGGTGGGTGCGGGTGAGATGGGCGCGGCTTGGCGCGCGGCGGCGGCCCGCCTGCCCGAACCCGAAGCGGTGATTTTCACGGGCCGGGTGCCGCATGACGAGGTTGAGCGGTATTACTCGCTGATCGATGTGCTGGCCTATCCGCGCAAAGCTTCGCGCCTCACCGATCTTGTGACACCGCTCAAACCCCTCGAAGCGATGGCGCAGCGCCGGATTGTGGCCGCGTCCGATGTGGGCGGGCATCGTGAACTGATCACGCATGGCCAGACCGGCATCCTGTTCGCGCCTGATGACCCGGCGGCCTGCGCCGCCGCGCTCAGCGACCTGCTGGACGCACGCGAGGATTGGGATGCGATGCGAACACGCGGCGTCGCCCATGTGAAAGAGCGCCACGACTGGTCGCGCAATGTCGCTCGTTATCTTTCCGTTTACCAACATCTGATAGCCAATCTTGGTCGCGATGAGAGCGTGCCGGACGGAGCGCAATCACTCGCGCCGCAACAGGATTTGCGCGCGCAAGGATAACGACCCTGCGCGCAGTTTGCGGCCTGATTTCAGGTCGGGAGTACCGTCTGGAGTACCGGGGCACCATGGTCATTGAAAAACTGCGGGAAAAGGCGCGCCGAGACGCGGAAGCCGAACTCGCACAGACACAAGAGCGCGAGCAGAAGCGGCGTCGCAGGCGCAAGGGCCTGAGCAAAGGTCTGAGCATGATCGTGCCGCTGGACGTGGTGAACCACAAAATCTTCGTCTCCACGATGGCGGTCTGGGGCGCAGCGCTCGGCTTTCTTTGCGTGATGATGCTGGCCAATTGGACCATTACCCGCCTGACCATGTTCGCAGGGCTTGAGATGCTCGGCTCGTTCGCGCGGGTCGCCTATGCCCTGGTGGCAGCGGTAATTGGCGGCGCGGGCGCATGTTTTGCTGCATTGTTGCTCAAGAAATCCGTCGTCGCTAAGGAGCGGGCCAAGCCGATTGCCAGCGTCGCGACCGTCGCATCGCGCGAAATGCGCCCGATTGATCCAAGCGCTGATCTGGGCAGCGACAGGTTCGACGCCCCGATTGAGGAAATGCCGTTTGCCGGTACAGACGAACAGAGTGGCGCTGACAATGCCGCTGAAAATGCAAGCGAGGAGTTTGACGATTACGCGGGTGATGACGCTCTTATCAGCTTTGAAGGCGACGGCGATCCCTTCATCCACGCAGAGGCTCCGCTGGACGATGATGCGTTGTTACTCGATGAGTCATGCGAAGTCAGCGACGACGCTGAGCTTGATATTCCTGCGCCGGAAACGCTTGAGCAAGCTGCTAACCAAGCTCCTGAGATCGCACCGCCGCGCGCGCTTGATCTGATTGAATTTGCGCAGCTGCCCGGTCGCAATGCCGTGTGGATCGAAGAAGACCCTGTCGTCGAACAGGCTCAAATAAAGCCGGTGGAACTGCATGAGGCCCCGCCAGCCGGACCAAGCGCTGTTGTTGCGGAACCTGCCAAAGACCCCAAACCGCAAGACGTGCAATCACCGGACGCAAAACTCGAAGACGCAAAACTCGAAGACGCAAAACTCGAAGACCGGCGCTCAGCAATAGAAAAGCTGCGCCAAGTTCCTCCGCAGGAATTGAGCCTTATCCAGATGGTCGAGCGCTTTGCCGCAGCTCTGCATGAAAATCAGGCGGCAGCGCATGCGATGGCGACGACGGGCCGCGGCTCTGCGCCCAATCCCCCGCGCGATGCCGCTTTGGCGGAGGCGCTCAAGGCGCTTTCGCTGTTTACCGAGCGCGGCTTTGATGTGGCCGCGCGGGACGACCTTGCCGAAAAGCCGGTCAACATGGTCAGCGAAACCGAACGCGAATTGCGTCAGGCGCTTGAGAAATTGCAAAATCTTCGCGGTGCGGCTTAACGGCGCGACCATTGGCGAATCTGCTGCAAATTTTGCAAAGATCGCGTGGCTTGCGTGATTGCGGCGCAATCAAGCGATAGCTGAATTAGGTCAGCGCGAAATATTCCTTCGCATTGTGCAGTTGCAATATCGCTAAACCGTTGGCAAATGGGTTTCTGAAACGAAGCACACACTCCCTTTTCGGTGAAGCGTGCTCGCAATAAACGCCGCCTGATGGACCTGCACTGCGACAGCACTGTGGATGCCCAAGGCTGGCATCTGACAGGATGGAACTACGCCATGGGACTTCCGGTTTCCCAGGGTCTTTACGACCCCGCCAACGAACATGACGCCTGCGGCGTTGGCATGATCGCCCATATCAAGGGCGAAAAAAGCCATGCGATTGTGCGTCAGGCGCTGCAAATCCTTGAAAGTATTGACCATCGCGGCGCGGTGGGCGCGGACCCGTTGCTGGGCGATGGCGCGGGTATCCTGTTGCAGATTCCCGATCCGCTGATCCGTAAGTGGGCAGAAGAGCAATCGAAAGAGCTGCCGCAGCCCGGCGATTACGGCGTGGCCATGTGCTTTATGCCGCAGGATGAGGCGGCGCGCGCCTTCATCACAGAGCGCTTTGAAACCTTCATCACAAAAGAAGGCCAGCGCCTGATTGGCTGGCGCGATGTGCCGACGACTCTGGACGGTCTGGGTGATGCAGTGATTGATTCGATGCCTGTGATCCAGCAGGCAATCATAGCGCGCGGCGATGGCACACCTGATCAGGACGCGTTTGAGCGTAAATTGCTCGTCATCCGCAAGCAGGTGCAAAACCCGCTGGCCGACCTTGCGAGCAAACACGATTTGCCCGGCCTCACCGATCTTTACATGCCCAGCTTTTCCAGCCGGACCATCGTGTATAAGGGCCTGCTGCTGTGCGATCAGGTCAGCAGCTTTTACGATGATCTGCGCGATCCCGATTGCGTGTCCTCGCTGGGCCTGGTGCACCAGCGTTTCTCCACCAACACCTTTCCCAGCTGGCGGCTGGCCCATCCGTTCCGGCACATCGCCCATAACGGAGAGATCAACACGGTTCGCGGCAATGTGAACTGGATGAATGCGCGCCGCCGCACGATGGAAAGCGAGCTGCTCGGCCCTGATCTGGACAAGATCTGGCCGATCATCCCGCACGGTCAATCGGACACAGCCTGCCTCGACAACGCGCTCGAACTGTTGCTGGCGGGCGGATACTCGCTCGCGCATTCCATGATGATGCTCATGCCCGAAGCATGGGGTGGCAACACTCTGATGGATGAAGGTCGCCGTGCGTTTTACGAATATCACGCGGCCCTGATGGAACCGTGGGACGGCCCCGCCGCGGTGTGCTTTACCGATGGCCGCCAGATCGGCGCGACGTTGGACCGCAACGGCCTGCGCCCTGCCCGTTTCTGCGTCACCAAGGATGATATCGTCTGCCTCGCATCCGAAAGCGGCGTGCTGCCCTTTGCCGAGGACAGCATCACGCGCAAATGGCGTTTGCAACCGGGCAAAATGCTGCTGATCGACCTCGAAGAAGGCCGCATCATCGAAGACGGGGAGCTCAAATCGCAGCTGGCCGAGGCTGAGCCTTATGCCGAGTGGCTGAAACAGGCGCAGTACAAGCTGGACGATCTGGAAGTGGTGGACCCCGAATTCGAGGAACTGCCGCAAGACGAAAACACTGAAACGCCCACGCTGCTTCAGGCGCAGCAGGCGTTCGGATACACGCAGGAAGACATCTCGCGCTTTCTTGAACCGATGGCGGTGAAAGGCGATGATCCGATCGGATCGATGGGCACCGATACGCCCATCGCCGTCCTGTCGAACCGGTCGCGCCTGCTGTATGATTACTTCAAACAGAACTTTGCGCAGGTCACCAATCCGCCGATTGACCCGATCCGTGAAGAACTGGTGATGAGCCTGCTTTCGATGATCGGCCCGCGCCCCAATCTTCTGGGCCATGATGCCGGCACGCATAAGCGGCTGGAGGTGGAACAGCCGATCCTGACGAATGACGATCTGGCGAAAATCCGCTCGGTCGAAACCACGCTGGATGGCGCATTCCGGTGTGAGACCGTCGACATTACGTGGGACGCGAACAGCGGGGTCGAAGGTCTCGAAATGGCACTGAAGGAAATGTGCTGGGCCGCGACCGAAGCGGTGTTGCAGGATCAGAACATCCTTATCCTGTCAGACCGCAAGCAGGGGCCGGACCGCGTGCCGATGCCTGCCTTGTTGGCGACGGCGGCGGTGCATCATCATCTGGTGCGGCAAGGCCTGCGGATGCAGACCGGGCTGGTGGTTGAAACCGGCGAAGCGCGCGAAGTGCACCATTTCTGCGTGCTCGCGGGATATGGCGCGGAAGCGATCAACCCATACCTCGCGTTTGAAACGCTGCAAGATATCCGCTGCCGCAAGCATTCCGAAATCGACGCAAAGGACGTCGAACGGAATTACATCAAGGCCATCGGCAAAGGTATCCGCAAGGTCATGTCCAAGATGGGCATATCGACCTACCAATCCTATTGCGGGGCGCAGATTTTTGACGCGGTCGGGCTGTCATCCGCCTTTGTCGAGAAATTCTTCACCGGCACCGCGACTACGATCGAAGGGATCGGGCTGGAGCAGGTCGGACGCGAAACGGTCGCCCGCCATGCACAGGCCTATGGCGACAATCCGCTTTACGCCAGCATGCTGGATGTGGGCGGGATCTACCAATATCGCCTGCGCGGTGAAGAGCACGCATGGACGCCCGAAAACGTCGCCAGCCTGCAACATGCGGTGCGCGGCAACAACGCGTCGAATTACGAGGAATTTGCCAAGTCCGTGAACGAGCAGTCCGAGCGGCTGCTGACCATTCGCGGGCTGATGGAATTCAAACACGCTGAAACCGCCGTTCCTCTGGACGAAGTGGAACCCGCCAGCGAAATCGTGAAGCGGTTCAGCACCGGCGCGATGAGCCTTGGTTCAATCAGCCACGAAGCGCACTCCACCATGGCGCTGGCTATGAACCGGATCGGCGGGCGCTCCAACACGGGCGAAGGCGGTGAGGAGCCGTTCCGTTTCAAACCGCTGGATAACGGCGATTCGATGCGCAGCCGGATCAAACAGGTAGCCTCTGGCCGGTTTGGCGTGACGACCGAATATCTGGTCAACTCCGACGATATCCAGATCAAGATGGCGCAGGGCGCGAAGCCCGGCGAAGGTGGCCAGTTGCCCGGACACAAAGTGGACAAGCGGATCGGCGCGGTGCGCCATTCGACGCCGGGTGTCGGGCTGATCTCGCCTCCGCCGCACCACGACATCTATTCAATCGAAGACCTCGCCCAACTGATCCACGATCTGAAGAACGTGCAGCCGAGCGCACGCGTTTCGGTCAAGCTGGTGTCCGAAGTGGGCGTCGGCACGGTGGCCGCCGGCGTATCGAAAGCGCGCGCGGATCACGTTACTATCTCTGGCTATGATGGCGGCACGGGCGCATCCCCGTTGACCTCGCTCACTCATGCAGGCTCACCGTGGGAAATCGGGCTGGCCGAAACGCAGCAGACGCTGCTCCTCAACGATCTGCGCAGCCGTATCGCGGTGCAGGTGGACGGCGGCCTGCGCACGGGCCGCGACGTTGCGATTGGCGCGTTGCTTGGCGCAGACGAGTTTGGCTTTGCGACCGCTCCGCTAATTGCGGCGGGCTGTATCATGATGCGCAAGTGTCACTTGAACACCTGCCCGGTGGGCGTGGCAACGCAGGACCCCGTGCTGCGAGCGCGCTTTACCGGTCAGCCCGAACATGTGGTCAATTACATGTTCTTCGTCGCCGAGGAATTGCGCGGCATCATGGCAGAAATGGGCTTTCGCACGCTGGAGGAAATGATCGGGCGTGTGGACCGGCTCGATATGACGCGCGTGCATCGCCACTGGAAAGCGCGCGGGATTGACCTTTCGCGCCTGCTGCATGTGCCCAGCCTTCCAGAAGGGGCCTCTCTCCATCACACCGAGGGGCAGGATCACGGCCTGGATGCGGCCATGGACAATCTGCTGATCACCGATGCAAGGGAAGCGATCACGGCGCAAAAGCCGGTTCAGCTGTCCTACGAAGTGCGCAACGTAAACCGCACGGTAGGCACGATGCTTTCGGGCGAGATTGCCAAGGTGCATGGCCATGAGGGTTTGCCGCCTGACACCATCCGCATCAATCTGAACGGGGTCGCGGGCCAAAGTTTTGGCGCATGGCTGGCGCATGGAGTCACGCTCGATCTGTGCGGCGATGCCAACGATTATGTCGGCAAGGGATTGTCGGGTGGCCGAATCATCGTGCGCCAGCCCGACGGCGTGCCGCGCGCCGCGCATGAAAACATCATCGTTGGCAACACTGTGCTGTATGGCGCGATTGCGGGCGAGGCCTATTTCTCAGGCGTAGCCGGTGAACGCTTTGCCGTGCGCAATTCGGGTGCCATCGCCGTGGTCGAGGGCGCGGGCGACCATGCCTGCGAGTATATGACCGGCGGTGTCGTGGTGGTGCTGGGCAAGACCGGACGCAACTTTGCCGCAGGGATGAGCGGCGGCGTGGCCTATGTCTACGATCCGGATGGCGACTTCTACAATCTGGTCAACCACGCGCAGGTCGATCTGGTGCCGATCAGTGGAGAGCCCGACACCGATGAGGGAACGGGCCGCCCGCAGCAACGCGCGCGCTCTGTCAACGATTTCGGCATGGGCGACATGCTGCGTCACGATGCGGAGCGGCTGCGTATCTTGGTAGAGCGGCACCAGCTCCACACCGGCAGCGCCGTTGCCGGAGAGCTGCTGGCGAACTGGGGCGAGGCGCTGACCCGTTTCGTCAAGGTGATGCCGCGCGATTACAAGAACGCGCTCGAAGCGCTTGAGGCAGAACGCCTTGAAGCGGCAAGCGTAGCGGCGGAATAAGGGTTACACAGCTATGGGTAAAGACACCGGATTTCTCGAACTGGATCGGCGTGAACGGGATTATCTCGACCCCAAAGAGCGCCTGAACAATTATCGCGAATTTATCGTCCAGCCGGATGACGCGACGCTGGCGGCGCAGGCCTCGCGCTGCATGGATTGTGGCATTCCGTATTGTCACAACGGTTGTCCGGTGAACAACATGATCCCGGACTGGAACCACCTCGTTTACGAAAACGACTGGCGTAATGCACTGGACGTGCTGCATTCCACCAACAATTTCCCTGAATTCACCGGCCGCATCTGCCCCGCCCCGTGTGAGGCAAGCTGCACGCTGAATATTGTTGATCAGCCCGTCACGATCAAAAGCATCGAATGCGCGATTATCGACCGCGGGTGGAAAGAGGGCTGGGTTGAACCGCAAGTGCCCGCCCACAAAACAGGCAAGTCGGTCGCGGTCGTCGGCTCCGGCCCCGCCGGCATGGCCTGCGCACAACAATTGGCGCGGGCGGGCCACAGCGTCACGGTGTTTGAAAAGAGCGACCGGATCGGCGGATTGCTGCGATACGGAATCCCCGATTTCAAGATGGAAAAGCACCTGATCTCGCGCCGGGCGATCCAGATGGAAGCCGAAGGCGTGGAGTTTAAAACGTCAAAGGAAGTGGGCGTTGATGTGTCTTTCCAAAGCCTTCAGGAAAACTACGACGCCGTGGTCCTGTCTGGCGGAAGTGAGGATGCGCGCCGCCTGACCATTCCGGGCGCGGAAATGGACGGCGTGCGCCTCGCGATGGAATTCCTGACCCAGCAGAACAAGCGCAATGCGGGCGATGATGAAATGCGCGCGGCCCCGCGCGGCAGCCTGCTCGCCACGGGCAAGCATGTGGTGGTGATCGGCGGCGGTGACACCGGCTCTGATTGTGTTGGCACATCGAACCGCCAGGGCGCCGCATCCGTTACGCAGCTTGAAATCATGCCCAAGCCTCCGAGCAAGGAAGACAAGGCGCTGACCTGGCCCGATTGGCCGGTGAAGCTGCGAACCTCCTCCAGCCACGAAGAAGGCGTGGATCGCGACTGGGCGGTGCTGACAAAACGTGTGGTAGGCGATGGAGAAACCGTCACCGGCCTTGTCTGCGCGCGCGTTGAGTGGGTTGATGGCCAAATGCGCGAGGTTGTGGGCAGCGAGTTTACGCTTAAAGCCGATCTGATCTTGCTTGCCATGGGTTTTACCGGACCGAAGAAAGCCGGATTGCTGGAGCAGGCGCGCGTTGAATTGACAGATCGCGGCAATGTGGATGCAGATACGCAAGGTTATAGAACCAGCGTGGACAGCGTGTTCACCTGTGGTGATATGCGGCGCGGGCAGAGCCTTGTCGTGTGGGCAATCCGCGAAGGTCGCCAGTGCGCGCGCAGCGTAGACGAAGCGTTGATGGGCGTGACCGAGCTGCCGCGTTGATTCCAAACGGTAATCCGGCCCCACATGCCGGCGCGTTAACCGCAAACGTTGCGCGTCTTTTCGGTCACCTCTTCCAACAAAAGACCGCGTATCACCGCGTATACCCCTGTGCGCGCTTGCCTTTTGACCCTGCCGCTGGCCTGATTGCATGCCGAGCTTGAGGAATAGGCCGCAATAAAAGGGCGCATATGACACCGGACCGCGCAAGGCCGGGCACCGCGTCTGTAAAAAATGCGACCGGTGTGACGCGCTGTATGCGCCGCGCCGGAGCAGGGAATAAAAGGGTCATGCAAAATCTCACCGCGAATTCGCGGCACCGCGCTCGTGCAGCGGCAATCCTTGGCACATTCAGCGCTCTGGTCAGTACAGGGGCGCTGGTGTCTCCATACAGCGTACAGGCAAGCAGCTTTGACGAAGCGTTTGGTGGCTTTGATCTAACCCCTCAGACTCAATCGACCGCGCCGGCCAAATCCGCAACCGACAGCGCAGCGGGTGAAATGGCGGCGGGTAAAATGGTGGTCATCGCCGATCCGATCGCGTCAGCGCCAGATAATCCCGCACCGGTCTCTGCGGCCCCGCCCCGTGCAAAATCGCCGGCAGGATCAACCGCAAAACCCTTCAGGGCCCGCTTTGTTGTCTCGCAATTTGTCGACATGCCGGTTGCAGGCGATGCGGCTGATCGCGTGCGATATTCGGGGCGCGCGGACGCCTATATCAATGTTGGCGGCTCCAATTTCGGGCTCGACGATTCCTTTCAGCTGAACTTCCGGCCCGAGGTGACCTGGGGCCAGACCTCCAACGGGGAAATCGGCCTCATTCCCAACAACACCGCCCTTTTCCGGCCAGAGGGTGCGGGCGATTTTGACCTTGGCATCAACGTCAAAAAGACATGGAAAGACGGCACCAACCTGACTGTGGGTAAGATCAACTCGCTGGATCTGGTGGGTACCCTGCCGATTGTGGGGAGCGACGGGCACTACGGTTTCCAGAATCTCGGCCTCGCCTTCCCGCCCACCGCTGTCATCCCCAACACATGGGTCGGGGCGCTGCTGGAAATGCCGCGCGATGACTGGATTTACCGCGTGTGGGTCTATGACCCGGATTCGCAATATGAACGCACCGGATTTGAAACCGCGTTTGAAAGCGGGGTCGCCTTTCTGGGGGCGGCGACAAAGATCGCGCGGATCGGCGGAAAGCCGGGTTTCTACACCGCAGCCGTGGTCGGCTCGACGCGCACCGGCCCTGCCTTCGATATCCTGCCGGTCGCGCTGACCCCGCCGCCGAACGGCAATTTCGGCGATGCGCGCGGGGAACTCGCGCTGCAACTTTCCGCCTATCAATTCATCTCGATGAACAAGCTTCAGCGCGGCAAAGGAATCGGCATTGTCGCGCGCATTCAGGGCTCACTCGGTGATCCGACCTTCCTTGATTATTCCGGCTATTTCGGGATCGCGGGCAACCCTGCAAAGCGCCCGCAGGACCGCTTTGGCCTTGCCTATTTCCACTATTCACTGACCGATGAGCTGGTTGATGATATCGCCTTTCGCCTTGGGCTGGAAGACGAACAGGGCGTGGAGGCGTTCTATACACTTGGCTTTGCGAAAGGCTTTGAGGTTACCGCCAATGTGCAGGTGGTCGATAGCGCGATTGTATTTCGCGATACAGGGGTGATTGCAGGATTGAGGCTGACGGCGGGATTTTGAATGCGGGTTTTGAGACACTGTGCGGTGATCGTGGCATGCGTCGCGCCCGCCGCGACGCTTGCAGAAAAAGACGGTTCCTCCTCCTATGTCGGGCGCTATAACGGCAGCTCGTTTGAAACCGCGATGGGGATGGAAATCCGCGCCGATGGCTCATTCACATGGGGCATTTCCGTGGGCGCATATGACGCGCGGGCAAAAGGATCATGGGAGGAGGAGCGCGACGGGGTCATCACGCTTACAAGTGATCCCGTGCCCGTTCCGCCGCGTTTCAGTTGGTCGGGCGAGGCGACCGTGCCGGATGGAAAGCTGATCCGCGTTGTCTGGCACCGTAATGGCGAGCCATTTCAGTATGCGAGCGTCAAGCTGACCTGCGTAAACGGCGCGCGGTTTTCAGCGCAGATCCCGCGTGAAGGATGGTCCCCGCCGCCGGGCGAATGCGATACGCCAAAGACAGTCCAACTGTTCGAAACGATCTATGATGTAACGTCTAAGGTCTATGATCTGCAGAGCACTTTCGCGGTTGCGCCGGGGGCAACGATCCGGTTCCAGTTCCACGCCAACGATATGGGCGTGCTCGATTTCACCGGGATCACCGGGCGGTTGGAGGATGGCATCCTGAAACTGCAACACGGGCGCTGGCCGATGGAATTGCGTAAGATCACACCCCGCCCCGATCAGAGTAAAGCGCAGTAATCAGGCGGCCTCCGCCGCCACCCGATCAACCTCGGCAATAAAGGCGGCTTTCTCGTCCTCGCTCAGGAATGAGCCTGCAAACGAGTTTCTCGCCAAGGTCGCAACATCGCCAATGCTAAGGTCCAGCGCGCCCGCAACCGCGCGGTAATTATCGTTGATATAGCCACCGAAATAGGAGGGATCGTCGGCATTGACTGTCGCCTTGATCCCGCGCTCCAACATGCGTTTCACCGGACTTTGCGCGATATCGTCAATCACGCACAGTTTCAGATTGGAAAGCGGGCACACGGTCAGCGTCTGGCCGTCCGCGATGATCCGCTCAACCAGTGCCTCATCCTCCAGAGCGCGGTTGCCGTGGTCGATCCGGTCAATGGCCAGCACATCGAGCGCCTGCCAGACATAGTCCGGCGGACCCTCTTCCCCTGCATGGGCGACCAGTTTCAGCCCGCGCTCACGCGCCTTGGCAAAGACACGGGCGAATTTCTCGGGCGGATGGCCCACTTCGCTGGAATCCAGGCCCACCCCGTCAATCCGTTCAAGCCACGGCGCGGCCTCTGCCAAAGTGTTAAAGGCGGCCTCTTCGGAAAGGTGGCGCAGGAAACACATGATCAGCTTTGAGGAGATGCCGAGGCGCGCCTCCCCTTCATCAAGCGCGCGGGTAATGCCGCCGATCACCGTCTCAAACGCGATGCCGCGATCCGTGTGGCCCTGTGGATCGAAGAAAATCTCGACATGACGCACATTGTCGGCCTGCACCCGCTTCAGATAGGCGATGGTCAGGTCGTAGAAATCCTGCTCCGTCACCAGCGCCTGCATGCCCAGATAATAGAGGTCGAGAAACTCCTGAAGATTGGAGAACTGATAAGCCGCGCGCACTTCCTCTACGCTGGCATAAGGCAACGTCACGCCGTTGCGTTTGGCGAGCGCAAACATCATCTCCGGCTCCAGCGAACCTTCGATGTGCAGGTGCAACTCAGCCTTGGGCACGGCGGCGATAAATGCGTTGACGGGTGTGTTTGCGACCTGATCCATCGGCTTATTCCTTGCTCACTCGGGACGACGGCATACCGCCCTTCAGGATCTCCTGCGCGCTCGGCTTGTTCTGCGCAATCTCTTCGCGCGTCAGGCCGTGGAGTTCATGCGGAAAAATCAGCCATTCCTCGGTTGATCGGACATAGAAATCCGGCGTCAGGTCGGTCTGGTTTTTGGACGGTTTATAGAACACGGTCGCGATCTTGATCACGTCTGGCGTGTTGCGGCGACAGCGCAGCGTCAGCTCCCTGATAAACGCCTCAACCGACTTACCCGTGTCAAACACATCATCAACAATCAGCAACGCATCCTCAGCATTCAGCGTGTCGATCAGATAGCCCAGCGCATACACCTTTACCGTGCGCGCCTGTTTCCCGATACCCAGGTAAGAGGATGTGCGGATCGCGATATGATCGCATTCGATCCCGCGATATTCGAGCAGTTCCTGCACCGCGATCCCGATCGGCGCCCCGCCGCGCCAGATACCCACAATATGCGTTGGGACAAAGCCGGACTCCACAATCTGGTTGGCGAGTGCGAAGGACAGATCAAGCAACTCATTCGCATCAAGATAAATCTTTGCGTCCAACATCTTGCCCTTCATTACCCTGCGCGTCCGCGTGATGGCATAGGCTGCGCCCGATTGCGAGTGGTGCGTTTTC
>JGI12210J13797_10675475_pt1 | contig 12390 bp, 12 predicted proteins | sample ElkSlonscriptome_3_FD_13797 | JGI IMG/M metagenome (IMG submission 13797) | reverse complement strand
CGATACATTTGAGCCGTTGAAGTCCCACCTTGTCCCATGTGAATTCAAGTGACCTCTGATGGGCTGTCTCGGCCATAGCGCTGCGTTGGTCCCCCATTTTCGCGGCATCCGCGATAGCGATCGCCCAATCGTCGACCTCGACGCTATCGACGATCACGCCCTCCACGCCATCTCGAACAATCGCGCCAGCGCCCATCCGCGAAACCAATGATGGCAGATTGCAGAACGCCGCTTCGTATGTGACTTGCGGACCGCCCTTTTCCAGGGTCGGGAAGATGAACCAATCGGCGGATCGGTAATAGCTGCCGACATCGGAAGTGAAATCGTGGTGCTCTACATTCTCGAGTGCGAGCACATCAGCGTACCGTTCGGCGATCAGCGGCTCGATCCGGCCAAGAAGTATGAGCCGACCCGAAACCTTCGCTTTTCGCCACGCTTCGAGCAGGATGTGCGCGCCCTTGCGAACACAGATATAGCCGACGAAAAGGAAAGTCGCTCCCTCGATAGGCGCAAGAGCGAGGCTATCACCGGCCAGGCGATCCGGATCGAAGCCGTAACTTGTCGGAAGCAAGCGACCCTCTTCAACTCCGCAGCTTTCAAGCGAAACGGCCACCATCGGCGAGGGGCAGAAGATCGCGTCCGACGCAGCGAAGATCCGCGCCTCCTCGGCCAATGCGGCCTCGTCGAACTGATGTTCGGGAAACTGATCCATCGCGTCCAGCTTGCCGTATTCCGCACGAATGATCTCGCGGGCGTAGGATTTTGCGCAATTGAACTTCTCGCGTACCACGGTCACGCCATCCTGCTTGAGCCGCTCCGCAAGCTGGGCGGTGATGTCGCCCCACAGATACGCAATGGCTTTTTCCCGATCGTCCCGAAACGCTGAGACGAAGCGCCGGCGTATTATCGCGCTGGCGAACGGGGAATACGCACTGAAGGGCACCTTGCGGGCGAGCGTGGGGACCACCGGATGAACGGTCAGGTCGGTGGCGATGTCCGAACGCCGGTCAGCCGGCGTAAACAGCCGTATGTTTGCGCCATGATCCTCCATCGAGGCCAGAATCTGTTCGCACGTATAGGTGGGACCACCGTTCGACAAAGGAAGTCCGATAAAGGCATTGATCGATAGCGATTTGCCGCTGGTTTGGGCCTTGTCGCTCACTTGACGCTCCCGGAAGCTTCTTTGCGCAGGGGGCGCCACCAACCTTCGTGGTCCAGATACCATCGCAATGTCTGGCGCAGACCCTCTTCGAAACTGTGCTGCGCCCGATAACCGAGCTCGTTGCGCGCCTTGCTCTCGTCGATGGCATAGCGACGATCGTGGCCCGCGCGATCCGTGACGAAGGTCTTGAGCGTCGCGCTTTTCTTTCCGTTTGCCGCGGGGGCGTCGGGATAGCGATCCGCCAGCCCCGCCACCTCGTCGAATGCGCGATCGACCTCGCGGCATACCGTATCGATCACCTCGAGATTGGGGAGTTCGACCCCGCCCCCGATATTGTAGGTTTCACCCAACCGACCGCGCAGCAGGCACGCCTCGATACCGCGGCAATGATCCTCGACATGCAGCCAGTCGCGCACGTTCATGCCGTCGCCGTAGATCGGAAGCGGCTTGCCCGACAAGGCGTTGAGGATGAAAAGCGGGATGAGTTTTTCGGGATATTGATACGGCCCGTAATTGTTCGAACAATTGCTGGTCGTGACATTCAACCCGTAGGTGTGATGATAGGCCCGCACGAGATGATCGGACGACGCTTTCGAGGCGGAATAGGGCGAATTGGGAGCATAGGGCGTCGTTTCGCTGAAAGCGGGATCCTCCGGGCCGAGCGAGCCGAACACCTCGTCGGTCGAGATGTGATGGAACCGGTGATCGCGGCTATCGCCGCTAAGCCAGACTGCGCGCGCCGCCTTGAGCAATTCGTTCGTGCCCAGGATATTGGTGTCGATGAAGGCGTCCGGCCCGGTGATCGAGCGGTCGACGTGACTCTCCGCCGCGAAATGCACGATCGTGTCGATCGCCCGTTCGCGAAGCAGACGCTCTACCAGAGCTCCGTCCCGGATATCGCCCACGATCAGCTCGGCATGACCGGCCCCGTCAATCGTCGAGCGGTTCCCGGCATAGGTCAGCAGGTCGAGAACGACGATGTCGTCTTCGGGGTGGTGTGCATTCCAGTAATGCACGAAATTGCCCCCGATAAAGCCGGCCCCGCCGGTAACGAGCAGCTTAGCCACGCGCCTTTTCCTCCTTCAGCATAGCGCGCAGGTTCGCGCGCCAATGCACCGGCCGGTCGCCCAGCAGATCGCGAGTGGCCCGACAATCCAGCAGCGAGAATGGAGGGCGCGTCGCCGCGGTCGGGTATTCGCGCGTGCTTATGGGCCGAATATCAGGAATCCGCTCGATCAGGTCGATTTCGCGTGCTTCCTCGGCGATAGCGACCGCGAAATCGTACCAGCTGCATACGCCGGCATCGCTGTGGTGGAATATGCCTTGCGCGCCCGCTTCGACCAGTGCCCAGGTGGTTTCGGCGAGGCCGGTCGCCCGGGTTGGCGATCCGATCTGGTCGGACACGACATTCAGGCTGTCGCGTTCACGCATGAGCCTCAGCATGGTCGCCACAAAGTTCGCTCCGCCTGCTTCATAGACCCACGCGGTCCGCACCAGCAGGTCACTGGCTCGCAGATGGTCTTCGCCTTCTGCCTTGGTGCGGCCATAGACCGACAGGGGGGAGCGCTCGTCCTGCGGGCGATAGGGGCGCGGGCTGTTGCCATCGAACACGAAATCGGTCGAAATGTGCACCAGCTTGCCACCGGTCTCGGCCATCGCTTCGACCATCACTCCGACCGCATCGGCGTTCACGGCACGGGCGAGGTCTTCCTCGTCCTCTGCCTTGTCGACCGCGGTGAACGCGCCGGCATTCAGGATCAGGTCGGGCGCCTCCACCGCCAGCCGAGCACGCAGCATCGCGGAATCGGACAGGTCTACATCCTCGACATCGATCGCATTGAGCTCGGCATGGGCTGGCGCGGTGCGCTGCAACGCCCCGCCGAGTTGCCCGGATGCTCCTGTGATGAGGACTTTCATGAGAACGCCGGAATCTTTCGCAGCGGCCAACCCTTCGCGTCCTTTTCCGAGACGATCGGATCGCCGATCCGGTCGGGCCATTCGACCCCGACATCGGGATCGTTCCAGGCCAGTGTGTACTCGTTCTGGGGCGCGTAGGGTGCGGTGCACTTGTACAGGAAATCGGTATCGTCTTCGAGCGTCAGGAAGCCATGCGCAAAGCCCTCCGGCACCCAGAACATCCGCTTGTTCTCAGCCGAAAGCTCGACCCCGACCCAGCGGCCGAAATGGTCCGACGAACGGCGCAGGTCCACCGCGACGTCGAAAACCGACCCGCGCGATACCCGCACCAGCTTTCCCTGAGCGCCGGGCTTCTGGAAATGCAGCCCTCGCAGAACGCCTTTTTGCGAGCGGCTGTGATTGTCCTGCACGAAATCCCATTCGAGACCGGCCTGTGCAAATTCGCCAGCATTCCAAGTTTCCATAAAGAAGCCGCGCTCATCGCCGAACACCCGCGGTTCGACGATCAGCGGTCCGGGTATGGCGGTTTCGACCAGCTTCAAACCAGCACCGGGCGTTCGAGCAGGCTCAGCAGATATTCGCCGTAACCCGATTTACGAAGCGGCTGCGCGATTTCGCGCAGCTTGTCGTCGGAAATGAAGCCCTGCCGCCACGCGACCTCTTCGGGGCAGGCAATTTTGAGCCCCTGACGTTCCTCGGTAATCCGGACATAGGTCGCCGCATCGAGCAACGAAGCGTGCGTGCCGGTGTCCAGCCAGGCAAAACCGCGTCCCATGATCTCGACCGACAAGGCGTCCTCTTCAAGATAGGTGCGGTTGAGATCGGTGATTTCGAGTTCGCCCCGCGCCGACGGCTTGAGGTCGCGCGCCCGGTCGACCACGGTCTCGTCGTAGAAATACAGGCCGGTCACCGCATAATCGGATTTGGGCCTCTCAGGCTTTTCCTCGATCGAGACCGCCTGGCCGTCGCGATTGAACTCGACCACGCCAAAAGCGGTCGGATCGCTTACACGGTAGGCAAAGACGCTGGCCCCGCTCTCGCGTGAGGCGGCGCTTTTGAGCCGTGCGGGCAGACCGTGCCCATAGAAGATGTTGTCGCCCAGTATCAGTGCGCTCGGCCCGCCGGATACGAAATCCGCACCGATCTGATAAGCCTGAGCCAGACCTTCCGGTCGCTCTTGCTGCGCGTAGGTGAGCGATACGCCGAAATCGGATCCATCGCCCAGCACGCGCTGAAACTGATCGGCATCCTCCGGCGTGGTGATGATCAGGATGTCCCTGATCCCTGCCAGCATGAGGGTGCTGAGGGGGTAGTACACCATCGGCTTGTCGAAGATCGGCATCAATTGCTTCGAGACGCCGCGCGTCAGGGGATAAAGTCGCGTCCCCGAGCCACCGGCCAGAATGATACCCTTGTGGAGTGTCGTCACCGATGATTGCCCTTCAATTTCAAGCACGGTCAGCGCGCAGCGGTCGCATTGCAGCGCGCCATTGGTCGGTCAACACCTAATCCTTTCGTGCCGAGACGGTCCGAAGCGCAAAACCGGTTTGCGCGGCTCTTTCAAAAATCAATTGTATGCCGCATGAACCGGGCGCCGGGTTACAGCCCCGCGAACACAACCAGAATTCTCCATGATGAGGCACCGATCATTCCAGCGAACCTGCAACTTCGACAGACATGACCGAAACAGCTTCGATAAATGCCTTTCTCGCGCTGACGCTGCGTTCGATCAGGGCAGATCAGCCCGCCGAATGGATCGGTGCCGGCGAGACCAGCGACATGGCGCAAGAGATCTGGGGCCGGATCGAATATCACGGCATCGTGTGTCTTCTTCAGGCCCGGCTCTCCCTTTTGCAGGCGTGGCCTCGTGGACTGCTCGACCATATCGCCAGCGAAGCCCGCCTGATTTCCTTGTGGGAGGCTACCCACAAGGCGGCCGTCTCGGATCTCATGGCCCGGCTGGTGCGCAAAAATATCGCAAGCGTCGTGCTGAAGGGCACCGCGCTTGCCTATTGGCTTTACGACGACCCGTCCGCGCGGCGGCGCGGGGATACCGACCTGCTCGTCCGCCCCGCGGATCTGGCCCGAGCGCGATCCATCCTGTCCGACAACGGTTGGCGGTGCGATGATGAACAACATACGCTGAACTTTCAGGAAGTCTGGCGAAAGCGCTATGCGGAGCATTTCGACCATTCGATCGATCTCCACTGGGCGCCATCGGACAGTCCTGCACTGCGCGAATTGCTCTCTGAATCAGATTGTTTCGCACACAGCCAGCCGCTTCCTGCGCTGCACGAGGATGCGAGGCGATCAGATGCGGCATTCATGATGGTCCACGCCGCGATCAATCGCAAATGGCACTCTGTCTACGGCTATCATGCCGAACGCGGGAAGGTCATCGGGTCGTTTCGCCTGATCTGGTCGGTCGACTTCGATTTGCTCGTTCGCAACATGCACGACGGGGATTGGGATCGTCTGGTGCGGCTGTGTGAAACCAACCGCGCCGGCCCCCTTGTCGCGGAAGCATTGCGCAGCACCAGGGACGATCTTGAAACATCGCTGCCAGCGCAGCACATGGCGGCGCTGGAAAGCCACGCTCTGCACCCCGACCTTGCACAATTATACGCGGCGAAAGATGAATTGACCGCGTTCTTGATAGCCTTGCGCAGTACGCCCGATTGGCGCAACCGCGGCCGGATGGTCGCTGCGCGCGCTCTTGCACCGCGCACTCACCTGGCACAAAAATATCCAAGGCAGGCGCACTGGCCGATCTTCATCCTTCGCGCGCGACTGGTCGTGAGCGCGGTGGTGCGGATCGCAAAGCGCGGACTGCGCGCATGAGCCGCAAATTCTGGATTGCCTGGGCTCGCCGGTTCAAAGGGCCACTGGCGCTTATCGCGGCGTTGACTCTCCTTGCGTCTGTCGCGACGCTCGCAGTTCCATGGCTTGCCGCGCAATTGCTTTCCGGGCTGCTTACCGGCGGAGCCAACACGCTCGCGATCGGGCTGGGCGAAACGCTCGCAATCCTGATCGTCGTGCTTGTCAGCCTGACCGTCCTCACCATCGCGGCGGGCATCGTCTCGGAAACCGCCTCGGCCCGCATCCTCACCGCCTTGCGTGAGGAGATCTACGATCATGTGCAGCTTCTGCCGATCGGTTTCCACGAAAGCAGCCGGCGCGGCGACGTGCTGGCCCTGACCTCGTACGAGGTCGGAAATCTCAGCGAATTTCTCGCCAGCACGCTTGCCACGGCTCCGGCGATGATACTGACCGCGCTGGGCGCGGTGGTCGTACTGTTCGCCATCGACCCGTCCATGGCGCTGGTCGTGCCGCTCATCATTCCGATCTTCTATATCGCGATGCGGCTCGCCGGGCGGTCGCTCAGGACCATGTCGCACGATCTGCGAGCGGCCGAAGTGGACCTGATTGCCATTGCCGAGCGCGACCTGGAGATGCTGCCCGCGATTAAGTCGTTCGCGGCAGAAGCATATCATCGCGACCATTTCGCGCGCGCCGCACACCATTCCCGGCGGCTTGCAGTGAGGCAGGCGCGGCTCAACGCATTCATCGGTCCGGCCTTCGCCCTGCTCGCCGCGCTGGCCGCGATCGCCGTGCTCGTCATCGGTCAGGATCGCCTGTCGGCCGGTGACAGCAATCCGGGAGAGGTCTTCGCCTTCCTGCTTTACGCCGCCTTGCTCACCCGCCCGATCGGTGGGCTCGCCAACGTCTACAGCTCCTACCAGATCGCCCGCGGCACCCTCGCCCGGCTCGAATCGGTCCTGGCGCTCGACGCGGAGCGGGGATACGATTCTCCTGTCGCCGTTGAACGAGCACGCGGAACCATCGAGTTCGAGGCGGTTACGTTCGCATATCCGGGTCGGCCCGCGGTTCTGAGCGAGTTCGACCTGACGATTGCGGCGGGAGAGATCGTCGCCCTCACCGGTCCGAACGGGGTCGGCAAATCCACCATAGCACGGCTTTTGCTGCGCTATCAGGACCCCGATGCGGGTCATATTCTGCTCGACGGGCAGGACATTCGCGATATCCAGGTCCAGTCCCTGCGGCGGCAATTCGGATTTGTCCCGCAACAGCCCCTGCTGTTCAACGCCAGCATCGCCGATAACATCGCCTTTGGCCGGCCGGACGCCCCCCATGCGCAGTTCGAGCGCGCTGCGCGCGCGGCTCAGGCGAGCAACTTCATTGAGCGGCTCCCGGACGGATACGGTACTTTGATCGGCGATCAGGGCGTGCGACTTTCAGGCGGACAGCGACAGCGCATCGCCCTTGCCCGCGCCTTGTTCCACGATCCGCCGGTATACATCCTCGACGAAGCGACGAGCATGTACGACCTCGATAGCGAAGCGGCGTTCGTCGAACATTGCGTGGCGTCACTGCGCGGGCGCACGGTGATCATCATCACGCACCGGCCCAAGAGTCTGGCTTTGGCAGATCGAATTTTGCGGCTCGATCCGGAAGGTCTGCAGGACGTCACCTCCGAGCGATCGCCAACATGATCTAGCCGGGACTCTCGATGATCAGTTCGCGTTCGCGCAAAGCCTGCGCCAGTTCGAGCAGGTCCGCCTCGATCCGCTCTATCGGGGCATCGAATTCCCGCTCGAGATCATCCGCCAGTTCGCGAAGCGTTCGCGGCTTTTGCGACAACATTTCCCATACGCGCGCGCCAACCGAACCCAAGCCGAAATACAGCCCGCTCGACAGATCGAGCAGCACGACCTCCCCGCCGAGTTCCCGGTCGACCACGTCTTGTGAAACGGCAAAGGTATCGCTGAGTTGCATGATCGGAAAGGTTCTGCCCTCGTTCGCATTGTCTGGATTGGACGTCTGGCTTCGACGAAATCAGTCCGCCCGGAAGGAAGCGAGGATCGCCTCCGTCACGCGCGGCAATTCTGCATAATCGCGCGGATAGTCAAGCGCGTGGCATTCAACTGAGTCGATCAGATCGGCCATTCGCGAAAAATGCGCGCGCAGGCGCGGCTTGTCTTCGACATCGAGGATGAAGGCATGGGGCAGGAGAGCCACGAGCGCAGCGGGCGGTGGAAACGATGCGATCTCAAGCGGCGCGGCATGATCGGTGCCGAGCACGTATATTCGCTTCAGCGGAACAGGCTCCGAGGCGAATGGCAGCGTACTGCCGCCCTCGACGTCCTGTTTCTCATCGTTATCCGACAGTTCAGGCCCGGTACCCAGCAGGTGACGCGCGCTATCGGCGAACAGGCGCAGTTTCGATGTCTTGGGCTGCAACCAGTAGGTTCCGTCCCGTCGCCTGAGATCTATTACGTCCTCGGTCAGAAACGGGTGGCCCTGCTTGGCCAAGGCACCTGCCAGGGTCGTCTTGCCCCCACGCGACAGGCCGAGAAACGCGGCGGCGCCCACCGATCGCCCGGTTCCGTCGTGGATCGACACCGCGCTGCCGTGAAGAAAAAGACCACCGGCATGATTGCCGAGGACCGGAAGAACCGCATTCGTCAGAAGATTGCGCACGACCCTGCTCGGGCAGCCCGGGATCGGCCAGCCGGTTCCACGAAATCCATCGCCCTGTCCATTCGGATCGAGAGCAATGTCGGCTTGATCCGGAAAACGCAGAAGGAACCCTTCGCCGCGCCGGTGAAATTCGGCCATGCAAACCCCGTCCGGCGAAACCCACCGGTCATAAGGCTCGGACGGAAGATCCGATTGCTCCCGCGGCTCACGCAGATCCCATTCGTTGAACGGACCGCCGCCATGCCTGTCATCATTCATAATCCGTGAGACTTCGAGGCGGCAAACCAACTGCCTTCGATGGTCAGGACAAGAAAAGGCCGGAAGTCAATTCGTATCTCTATAACTAAATCCAACGATTGTGTGTCACAACCGCCTGAAATGGACTTCACCGCTAGCCTTACTCCTTAATTTCGAATTTAGTGCCTTTCCGAAAAGGGACTGCCCGAGCTGATGTCGAAACCAACGCCGGGGACCTTCGGATCGGTCATCGAAACGGCTGTGATGCAACGGGCCGAGGAATCGCGAATTGTTTGTCACTCCCCGACACGCAAAAGAAAAAGGAGACACTTCAACGAAGCATCCCCTCGCTCGAATGTTTCTGTTCCATCACGCCAAAATCTGCGCAACCGTCATTGATCAGAAGCGAACACTCGTCACTGAGCCGTCGCGGAAGCGGGTTGCGCTGCCGCCAGTCAGATTGCGAACGGACCCATATTTTGTCAGTCGCGGCTGCTCGTAAATCTTTTTCATGATAATCCTAGTCATAATAAATCCTGTAGCTCTTGCCTTCACGAAGGCGCTTAAGCCGATCGCATTTGGTCCCAGTTATACAAGAATACCGCCGCTGCGTAAAGCCCCCATATTTCCCAGGCCCACCAATCACCCTCGGGTGAATGGAAATCGATCGCGAGTATCTTGTCGAGACCATCACTCTCGCAAAGGTCGGCGAGCCGTTCGGTTCCGAAGTTTCTGACGTAATTCGCGAACTGCGAATCGATCTTCGTATTGGTGAAATTGGCCTTGGTCTGGCGTTCGAACACTTCGGGCGGCAGAAGGTCGGTCATCGCTTCGCGATGGATGAACTTGCTGATGCCCGCCCGACGCTTGATATGGGCGTGCGTACGCAGCGAAAATTCCATGAACCGGCGGCTCAACATCGGGTGTCGGGATTCGATGCCGAGATCGGCACGCTGGCGCCGCATAAGAGAGTTCGCCAGATCGCCGCGCGGCGTCCGGGCAAGGTTGTGCTTTATCCAGGCCATCACATCGTCAGGAAGCAGCCGGTCATAGTCACTCTCCGCCTCTGACAAAATGTCGCGCAGGTCAGGCTTGAGCCAGAAGAGCTCTTCCTCGCCGGTCCGCCGCCGCTCTCGCAGCCGCGTACGGATCGCCTGGCGGATCTGCGGGGGCATGAGCTCGGCAGCGGCGTGACGCCCGGCAGTTTTAAGGGCGCCCGGCCAACCCAGCGCCCGGGCATCGCGTCCCAACGCTTTGGCGAATGCGGTCCATTCGCGGTTCTGGGCGAACTCGCGATAATACATCTCGTTGCCTTGCAGCCATTCATCGCCGCCATTGCCGTTGATTATGACGCGCGAGCCGTCGGCCACGACCTGCCGATCGATCCCCAGCATCATAGCGCCATTCGATGGCATGGGTATGTCCAGGTGCCGCGTGGCCTCTTTGGTGTAATATTCGATGTCCGGATCGAAGAGGGGGCACTCGATGAGCTCCCGGCCCGCCCGACGCGCGGCCGCTCTGGCGTAGGGCAATTCGAAGGCATTGCTGCCTTCTGAAGCGGAGAAGGAATACGCGCGCAGGCCCGGCGCCTGCAAATCCCCGTTCTTGTCGAGCCGGTCGGCGATGCCGAACAGGGCGGTGGAATCCAGCCCTCCGCTGACGGCGGTGGCGATCGTGCGATCCGACCGTGAAGCGCGCTTCACACAGTCGAAAAGCAATTCGCGATAGTGCTCGGCGTAGTCCTCGTCGCGGCTGTACCGGATCGTCACCTCGGTCGGGGGGAGCCAGTAATTGTCGGTGACGATCCGGTTCCCGTCGAAGGTCAGGCTATGCGCGCGGATGATCCTTTTGATCTCGCGCCAGGGGGTCGCCTCGCGCATATACCAGCGATTGCTCATGATCTGCGCGAGATAGCCGCGATCTGGCTCCAACGATCTGGTGCCGAGATGGGCGAGCGTTCGGTAATCCGACGCCACCAGCAGGCGCTCACCGTCTTGCCGGTAATAGAGCGGAACCAGGCCGATATGGTCGCGCGCGGCAAACAGACGCCCCGCTTTAAGATTCGCGACAATCATCGCGAATTCACCCTCGAGGTGGACAGCGCATTTGTCGCCCCAGGCACGATAGGCGCATAGCGCGATTTCGACATCGCTGAGGTTCCGGGGGCGGCACCCTTTCGCTTCGAGGGTTTCGGCAAGTTCCGCGTGGTTGAGCAGGAACCCGTCGAACACGGCGACAGTTTGTCCATCATCGCTCATCGCTGGCTGGCTGGCCTCGCGCGATTCCGCCGTAGTGTGAAAGGTACACGCCGCCAGCGCGAAAGGGCCGCCGCGCCAGCCGCCCGTTTCGTCGTGCGTGATAGCCGAGAGCGAATCGACCATGCCGTCGAGAGCCAGCTGCGACACGCCTTCGCCGGAAAAGATTGCCCCGATCGCGGACATTAATGGAAATCTACCCCGTTAAGCCATGCATTTTGCCTATTGCCCATTCCACCCGGCAGCGGACGCCGCTTCGATTGCGGTCTCGACAGGGCGGGCAAGGAACGCTTACGTAGGCGCGCTATGAACGGCGTGCAATCACCGCAAGTCCTCGCGCGGGGAGACAAGCCCGGGTGGCGCGATTCCGGCTGGCTGACGCGCTATGCGCTGCGCGGCCTGCTCGAGCTCGCAAGGGCGCGGGTGCTCTTTGCGCGACTGACCGCAAAGCGGATCGTGCAACGCAATCGGGCGGTTCAAGCAAAAGACCGCACCGTTTCGCCACCTGACCGGGAGTCGATCGCGCGCATATCCTACGTTCTGCCTCGTATTTCGCACCGACTGCCATGGCGCAGCGATTGTCTGGTTCAGGCGATCGCTGGCCAGAACTGGCTCTCGGCCCGCGGCCATGCGAGCGAGATACAGATCGGAGTGGAACATCCCGAAGGAGAGCAATTCGGCGCACATGCCTGGCTTCGCTGCGGGGACATAATCGTCACGGGCGGGAACATTGTTCGTTACGAAGCGATTCTGACACAGGAACGTCTCGACGAACCGTTCGGCTTGCCGGAGGATGGCGCTCTATATCCAGGCTCGCCAAGCGCCAGAAACGAAGATAGCACGGCGACGTTTCCTTAACCCGATGCCGAGTAGGAACTATTGCCAAGGTCTGTGCGTTGGTCTAGGTGAAGCTGCTAAGGCGCGTCAAAGCGCGCGCAGCGCATATCGAATACGAACTTTTGAACACGAATTTTACAGAACTGCGAGGCTAAGTCACATGATCAAAACACAGATGATCAAAACAACATCCCGTCTTACGGTGATGGCGGCGGCCGCAGGTATGGCTTTTGCGCCGATCGCTGCGCAAGCCAACACTCGGGCGGCAGATAATGCTCCCGTATTCGCCGCACAGGCGACCGCACAGCCCGGCACCAGTCGCGACGATGACGATGGTGAAGGTCTGGTCGGCCTTCCCAGCGTGTTCGCCGCGCTTTTCGCGGCTGCAGCAGCGGCCGGAGCGACCGTCGTTGTTACCGACGCAGGCGATGAGGACGATCTCGACCAGTCGCCGGGAACCTGATTTTTCAGGCTGATGAC
>JGI12210J13797_11102416_pt1 | contig 12392 bp, 10 predicted proteins | sample ElkSlonscriptome_3_FD_13797 | JGI IMG/M metagenome (IMG submission 13797) | reverse complement strand
CGGGCCAGCCGCGCGAGCGGGTAACAAGCGCGCATCCGGAGCTAGCGGCAAAGGTTCTTTTCCAGCAGGATTTCCCCGCTCTCACCGGCTTTCCCTCGCCCGGCCGGCTGGTGGCGATTGCCGAGGCGATGAAGGGCTATGACCTGATCCTCACCCATGATCGGGGCGCGATGAACGCGGTCATGGCGCACACCGTCTTCGCCGGACATTTCGGCCTGCCGCCGCTGATCCATCACGAGAATGCCTTCCGCGAGCATGAGGAACTGACTACCCGGCGCAACTGGTATCGCCGGATCGCGTTCAGCGGCAACATCCTGCTGGCTGTGCCGAGCGTTCGGCTGGAGCGGATCGCACGCGAGGTCTGGAAGGTGCCGCCCGCCCGCCTCTCGCGGATACCCGTCGGCATCGACACCGCCCGTTTCGCGAACCCGCCCGAGCCCGGCGCCTTCCGCGTCGTCAAGCGCGAGGGAGAGCGCTGGGTCGGCACGCTGGCGGACCTGCGCCCGGCCGGGGGGCTGGACCGGCTTGTCCGTGCAATGTCGGCGCTGGACGAGGAATGGCAGCTCGTCATCATCGGGGAGGGACCGGAGCGGGACCGGATCCGCGCGGTGGCGGACGAGCTCGGGATGAGCCACCGCGTCCACCTGCCGGGCGCGCATCCCGATCCGTCCAAGGTGATCGGCCTGTTCGACATCTTCGCCCTGCCGGACCGGTGCGAGCAATTCCCGCTTGCGGTGGTCGAGGCGATGGCCGCCGGGCTTCCCGTCGCCGCCCCCGACACGGGCGATATCCGCACCATGGTGGCGGCGTCCAACCGGCCCTTCATCTGCGTGCCGGACGACTGGCGGGCGCTTGGCCAGATGCTGCGCGACCTCGCGGCCGAACCCGACCTTGCGGCCGGCATCGGCAAGGCGAACCGGGAGCGCGCGCGCGAGCATTTCGACGAGGCGGCGACGATCGCGCGCTACCGCGAACTGTATGGCAAGGCACTGGGCCGGGAAATCTAGCTTAATCGCCGGTTCACGCCTCCTGGGTCAAGCGCACCTCACGGCATTGCGGATGGGGCCGCACCTGCCTAAAGAGCCGCCTTCACGCGAAACAAATGTCAGTGCCGCAACCCCATCCGGGGCGCACCGGGCACGAGGTGACAAGGAACGACCAGCCAGTGGCGCTTACCCCCAAAAGGACAGATGGCACGAAACCGGCAGGCGATGCCGCGCGGCCGACCCAATCGGCCGAGGACGAGGTCCTGATCCGCGAGATCGACGAGGCGGTGCGGCAGGACGACGCCGCCGAATTCATGAAGAAATACGGCCCTGCCATTGCCGGGGTCATCGTCGTGTTCCTCGCCGCTTTCGGCGGCTGGCTGTATTGGCAGAACCTCCAGGAATCCGAGCTCGAGCGGCAGTCCGAGACGATCATCACCGCATTGGACGCGGTCGAGGCGGGCGATTTCGAATCCGCGAGCGAGCAGGTCGAGCCGCTCATCGGCGAAGGATCGCCGGGAGCCCGCGCGGCAGCCCTGTTCCTGCAGGCGGGTGCCGCTCTCGAACAGGGCGACACCGCGCGCGCGGTCGATCTCTACGCGACGATCGCCGCCGACGGGAAAATTCCCGCCCCCTTGCGCGATCTTGCAAGGCTTCGCGAAGTGGCGAGCAATTTCGACGAACGCGATCCGGCCGATGCGATCGCCAAGCTCGAACCGCTCGCCCGGCCCGGCAGCACTTTTTACGGAAGCGCGTCGGAACTGATCGCGATCGCGCATCTCGAAATGGGCAATCGCGAAGAAGCGGGCGCGATCTTCGCCGAGATCGCACAGGACGACACGCTGCCGGACACGCTCACACGACGCGCGCAGCAGCTTGCGGGTGTGCTCGGGGTCGATGCGATCGAGGACGTCGAAGCATTGCTGCGCGAGGAAGGCGTGCTGCCGGCCGGGGACGGCGGGGCAGCGGCGCAGTGACAGAATGAACGCTGGACGCTTCGCGGCGGGGGATCGGGCGCGGGGCTTCACTACAGGGACGCGGAAGGCGCAAGGCCCTTCGCGCATGAAATGAACGGACGGATGATGAAGACAACGGCAATCAAGAGCGCGCTCGTCGCTGGCATGCTCGCGGCCTCGCTGACGGGATGCGAAGGAGGCCTGTTCGGCGGGGACAAGAAAACCACGCCGACAATCGGCGAGCGCACGCCGATCCTTTCGCGGATCGAGCGCGGCACCAGCGTCGATCCCGACCTTGCAGGGGTAGACGTCGTGCTCCCGCCCGCGCGCAGCAATGAAAGCTGGCCGCAGGTCGGCGGCTCGGCGAGCAAGAGTTATGGTCATCTCGCGATCGCGGAAAACCCGACCAAGCGCTGGACCGCCGAGATCGCCGGCGCAAACCAGCGACGGCGTCTCGCCGCTGCGCCCGTCGTGGGTGGTGGTCTGCTGTTCGTTGAGGATACCGCGGGCGTCATCCATGCGTTTGACCATGCGACCGGCTCGACCGCCTGGACCCGCGAAGAGGACGAGATGGCCGACAATCTGCGCAATGCGGCTTTCGGCGGCGGGGTGAGCTACGATAACGGCATCCTCTATGCGACCAACGGCGTGGGCGAGGTGAAGGCCAAGGATGCGGCGACAGGCGATCTCCTGTGGAGGGTGAAACCCGCAGGTCCGCTGCGCGGCTCGCCCACCATCGCCTTCGGGCAGGTCTACGTGATGACGCAGGACAACCAGATCCTCGCGCTCGATGCGACCGATGGTGAATTGCTGTGGGACGAATCGGGCTCGGCGACCCAGTCGGGCGTGTTCGGCGTGGCGGCTCCGGCGGCCGGGCAGGGCACGGTGATCGCGGGCTATTCCTCGGGCGAGCTGTCGGCCTATCGCTACGAGAACGGGCGCCCGCTCTGGGCCGACGCACTGGCGCGCACGAATATCTCGACGCAGGTTTCCTCGCTCACCGACATCGACGCCGATCCGATCATCGATTCGGGCCGCGTCTATGCGCTGGGGCAGGGCGGGCGCATGGCGGCCTATGAACTGGTCACCGGCCAGCGCATCTGGGAACTGACGCTTGCCGGCATTTCGACCCCCGCGATCGCGGGCGAGTGGATCTTCACCCTCACCGACGACGCGCGCCTGCTCGCCATTGCGCGCTCCTCCGGGCGGGTGCGCTGGATCACCCAGCTGGCCGCCTATCGCAACGAGGAAAAGAAGAAGGACCCGATCTTCTGGACCGGCCCGGTGCTTGCCGGAAACAACCTCTGGATGGCGAGCTCGCGCGGGGAGATCTGGAGCGTTTCGGTCGGCGAGGGCTCTGCCCGGATGTTCGCCGATATCGACAAGCCCGTCAGCCTGCCGCCGATCGTCGCGGACGGGTTCCTCTACATCCTCGACGACAGCGGGACGATCCACGCCTGGAAATAGGCAAGCGAGGCCTGCCCGTGGGGCGATCCGCCGGCGCCTTGGTTCCCGTCAGAACGAATATTTGTAGACCCGGGCAATGTCCCCGTTCCATTCGCCGTTATAGGCATCCAGCAGGCGCTGGGCGGGGACCTTGCCGGTCGCGACGATCTCGTCGAGCGTTTCGAGATAGCCGGTCTCGTTGTCTCCGGATGAATTGAGCCTTGCGCGCGCGGCGAGGCCGCCATGCGCGATTCTCAGAACCTCGCGCCCGAGGTCCTGCATCGTGCCGGTTCCGCCGGGAAGCCGCGTGCCGAGCGCGAGCTTCGGCACCTCGCCCCGCAGCCGCTCGCGCTCCTCCATCGACCAGTCCTTGACGAGGTCCCACGCCGCATCGAGCGCGCCCTGGTCGTAAAGCAGGCCGACCCACAGCGCGGGCAGGGCACAGATCCGGCTCCACGGACCGCCATCGGCGCCGCGCATCTCGAGGAAGCTCTTGAGCCGCACCTCCGGGAAGGCGGTCGAGAGGTGGTCCCACCAATCGCTTGCCGTGGGCCGTTCGCCGGGCAGGACCGACAGCTTGCCTTCGAGAAAATCGCGGAAGGACAGCCCCGCCGCGTCGATATATCTGCCGTCGCGGAACACGAAATACATCGGCACATCGAGCATGTATTGCGCCCAGCGTTCATAGCCGAAACCGTCCTCGAACACGAAGGGCAGCATGCCGGTGCGGTGCGGATCGGTGTCGGACCAGATATGGCTGCGATAGGAAAGGTAGCCGTTGGGCTTGCCTTCGGTGAAGGGCGAATTGGCGAACAGGGCGGTCGCAAGCGGTTGCAGCGCAAGGCCAACGCGGAATTTCTTCACCATGTCCGCTTCGGACGAATAGTCGAGATTGACCTGGATCGTGCAGGTCCGCAGCATCATGTCGAGCCCGAGATCGCCGACGCGAGGCATGTGCCGCATCATGATCTCATAGCGTCCCTTGGGCATGACGGGCAGTTCGGCGCGCGTCTTGTCGGGCCACATGCCGAGGCCGAGATAGGAGACGCCGCAGGCCTCGCCCACCTGCTTGACCTGTTCGAGATGACGGCCGGTTTCGGCGCAGGTCTGGTGGAGGTTTTCGAGCGGCGCGCCGGACAGTTCGAGCTGGCCCGCCGGTTCGAGGCTGACCGTCCCGTCCGAACCTCTCATGGCGATGACGTTTCCGCCTTCCTCGACCGGCTCCCAGCCGAACTGGGTGAGGCTCATCAGGATGTCGCGGATGCCGCCTTCCTCGCCATAGGAAGGGGCACGGAAATCGTCGCGCTTGTAGACGAATTTCTCGTGCTCGGTCCCGATCCGCCAGTCGGCGGGCGGCTTCTCGCCGCGCAGCATCGGCGCGACGAGGTCCTCGAAGGTCTCGATGACCGGTTCGTCGATGCTGGAAGTTTCGCGTGTGCTCATGGGATCTCCCGGTGCGATGCCCTAGAAAACCGACCGCCTTGTGGGAAGCGCAAAATTGCCCGGGGCGTGCACGCTCATTCGGTGTCGAGCCAGTCGCCGGCCTCGGCCATCCACACCGCGAGCGCGGCGACCGCCGCCGTCTCGCCGCGCAATATGCGCGGGCCGAGCGAGATCGGCCGGGCCGCGCGGTGGGCGCGGATCGCGGCGCGTTCCGCATCGTCGAAACCGCCTTCGGGGCCGATCAGGATCGCGGCCGGGCCATCGTGATAGCAGAAGGCGTCGGCGGCGGGCTCGCCGCCATCCTCGTCTGCAAAGAACAGGGCGCGGGTGTCGGGCCAATCGGCCAGCAGCGCGTCGAGCTTCACCGGCTCGCCAAGACCGGGCAGCGCTGTGCGGGCGCATTGTTCGGCCGCTTCGGTGATGATCGTGCGGGCGCGTTCCGGATTGAGTTTGTCGGCAACGCAGCGACGGGTGAGAACCGGCTGGATGCGCGCGGCGCCAAGTTCGGTCGCTTTCTCGAGCACGAGGTCGAAGCGATCCTTTTTCAGGAGCGCCGGGCACAGCCACAGATCGGGCACGTCCTCGCGCTCGCGCAGGCGTTCGACGACTTCCAGCGTCACGCTGCGCTTGCCCGCTTCGACGACGCGCGCGGCCCATTCGCCGGTCGCATCGTCGCACAAGATCACCGCATCGCCCGGCGCAATGCGCATGACGCGGGCAAGGTAATGGGCGGGATTGCCCTCGATCACGCGCCGCTCGCCCTTGGCAAGGGAGGGCTCGACGAACAGGCGCGGCGCACTTTTCGGGGGCCATGCCGGTGTGCGGGGTTCGGGGTCGGCGGACATGGCCTTGCACTAGGCGCGCCAGCAGCTAGGGAGCAAGGGATGATCGCCCGGCTCTCCCAGATCCTCATCGCCCTTGTTTTTCTCGGCCTTGGCGGCTGGGCGCTGCTTGCGCCTTCCAGCGTGATCGACCTCGCGGTGACCGAGGCCTATCGCGACGAGGCTTTCCTCACCCGTTTCGCGCTGGCCTGTTTCGGTGCGCAGGCGGTGCTGTTCGGGCTGGTCGCTCTCGCGTCTAAATGGACCTCGCGGACCTTCGCGCTCTACGCGGTGCTGCTTTTGCCCTTCTTCGTCTTCAATTGGTATTTCCATTACGAGGTGCCTGTTCTCACATCGATCGGGATGCTCGATTTCGCGGGAAATGCCGTGATGTTCCTCGCGGCAATCGTCGGCTGGCGTGCGGCCCTGGCCGAAGAACGCGCGAAGAGGCGGGCTTTCGCGTAAGCGGGCGCGGCACCCGATCCTACACAACGGGCCCATGATCGGCCCTGCGAAGGACGTCGGGGCGCGTCCAACAGGCAGGAACGGTCGCGAAGGGCTGGCCGAGGGCAAATCCAACCGGCGGACCTCCCGCGATCTCACCCCCGTCTGCATGACGTGAACCTGCGCGGGTCCCGCAGATCATTCCCGCCTTCGCCTCGGCGGCGCGGATGTGTAGGGAGGGGCCATGAGCGAGCATGTCGTTCCCGATTCCGAACATCGCGGGCTGGTCGAGCGCCTGCCCCAGCTTCCGCGCGACCTCGCCCAGCTTGCAAGGTTCGACCGTCCCATCGGCTGGTGGCTGCTGTTCTGGCCCTGCGCGTTCGGGACATTCCTGGGCGGCCATGGTGTGCCATGGGAGGCGCTCGGCGCTTTGCTCGGGCTCTATCTGGTCGGGGCCATCGCGATGCGCGGCGCGGGCTGCGTCTATAACGACATCGTCGATGCAAGGCTCGACCGAAGCGTCGCGCGCACCGCCGCGCGGCCTGTCGCGAGCGGGCGGGTGTCCAAGCGCACCGCCTGGATCTGGCTCGTCGCGCTCAGCCTCGTCGGCCTGATCGTGCTGCTGCAATTGCGACCGGAGGCGCAGGCGCTCGCTCTTGCCAGCCTTGCTCTGGTCGCGGCCTATCCTTTCATGAAACGGATCACGTGGTGGCCGCAGGCCTGGCTCGGAATGGTGTTCAACTGGGGCCTGCTGGTGAGCTGGACGCAGCTGCGGCTCGATCACTGGGACGCGATCGGGGCGATCTATGCGGGCTCCATCTGCTGGGTGATCGGCTACGACACGATCTACGCCCTGCAGGACCGCGAGGATGATGCGCTGGTCGGCATCCGTTCCTCCGCGCTTGCCATGGGGAGCAGGGTCCATGCCGGTATCGGCGGTTTCTATGCGGCGACGATCGGGCTGTGGGCGCTGGGTTTCTGGCTTTACCGCCCCGACCCGCTGGCGCTGGCGGCGCTGCTGCCGGTCGCGGGGCATCTCGTCTGGCAGGTCGCGACGCTCGATGCAAAGGATCCGATGAACCCGCTCGAGAGGTTTCGCTCGAACCGGCTCGCGGGCGCGCTGATGGCCGCTGCATGTTTCGTGGTCGGGTTCGCCTGATGTGCAATCTCTATCGCATGACCAAAAACGCCGATGAGGTCGCCGCATGGTTCGACGCGATCGACGCGGCGGGCGGCGCGAATTACGCGGAGGAGGTCTATCCCGGCTATCCGGGACTTGTCGTTGCCGAAGGTCAGGTGCGCACCATGACATGGGGCTTCCCGCTGGTGATGAAGGGAAAGCAGGGCCAGCCGCTGAAGCCGAAGCCCGTCAACAATTGCCGCACCGACAAGCTCGACAGCTTCTTCTGGCGCCATTCCTTCGAGGAACGCCGCTGCCTCATCCCGCTTACCGCGTGGGCCGAGGCGGAAGGTACGAAAGGCGCCATGACCCGCACCTGGCTTGCGCTTCCCGATGCGCCGCTTTTCGCGGCGGCGGGCGTGTGGCGGAAAAGCGAGGAATGGGGCGAATGCTATTCGATGGTGATGACCGACAGCGCAGGCTGCGCGGCGGAGCAGGTTCACACCCGCATGCCCGTTATCCTCGCGCGGGAGGATTGCCCGGCCTGGGTTCAGGGCTCGACTGATGACGCGAAGGCGCTGTGCCGTCCGTGGCGGGGCGATCTCGCGATCGAGCGCACCGATGAAAGCTGGGTCAAGGGTCGGGCAACGCAGCAGAACCTGCTGTAGCCGCTTTGCCCGCCAACCGGCCGCCCGCCTCAGCGCAGCGGCCCGAGCTCCGGGTCGAGATCGCGCGGCCGGGCGAAATGGGCGAGCTTCGCGGTGCGTGGGCGCAAGTCGGCCCAGCTGTCTACCGGGCATTCGAGGATCGCATAGGCTGCGGTGGGGAACTTGATCGCGGCTTCGCGAAACAGGTCGGTCTCGTAGCTTGGCGAGACGAGTTCGAGGATCACCTCGTGCAGGCCCGGATTGTGTCCGGAAACAAGCACGGCACCCGGTTCTTCGGCACATTTCGCCGCGTGGCCCTGCACCGCCTCGACGATCGTTTCGAAACTGGCGAGGTAGAGCCGCGTGTCGAAGACCGGCTCGATCCGCGGCAGGGCCGCCTCGAGCGTTTCCTTCACCCGCACCGCAGGGCTTGCCAGCAGCATGTCCCAACTGGTCCCGTGATCGCGGATATGCGCGCCAATGGCTGCCGCTCCGCGCCGTCCGCGCTCATTCAGGCCGCGGTCGAAATCGCGCTGCTTTGCATCGCCCCAGTCGGACTTGGCATGGCGCAGCAATCCCAGCAGCTTCATGACCCTCTCGCGCTCCCTCGCTCCCGGTCTTGGGGCTGCCATCCTCCAACACGAGCGCGCGCGCGCTGTAAAGGGCAAGGGCGCCGCTTCAATCGAGCAGCGCGCGTTCGGGCGTGAACAGGGCGAGCGCGAGCAGGAGAGCGAGCGCCAAGGTAAGCGCACCCTGGGCGAGCGAGATCGACCCGGGAAGATCGCTGGTGCCGAGGATCAACTGGGCAAGGCATGGCGCGCCGGCCTGCAATGCGGCAAGCGGGACGAGCGTGGTCCTCAGCGCGCGCCTTTCGGGGACGTGATCGACAGCGCGCCCGGCAAAGGCGGCCCGCACCATGTCCGCGGCAAACAGGACGTTCAGCACGCGCAAGGCGTAAAAGGCAGGTTCTCCCGCATCGCCCGAATACCGCGCCGCCGCAAAGGTCGCCGCCACGGCGAGCGCCGCGACCAGCGCCGTGCGCCGCTCCGGACCCTGTCCGATCATGCGCAGCACCGCGATCCAGGTCGCGAAGGGGACGAAAGCGGCCAGCATGAGGACGACCGGCTCGCCCGCGCTTCCCGCCAGCAGCAGCCCGCCGCCCGCCAGCATCGCGGCGATGTTCGCGATCACGAGGAGACCGAGCGGGAGGCGCAGTTCCGGGCGCATCGCGGCGGCATAGGCTTGGGCGAGGAAAACCAGCCACGCCCCGACGGTGACGACCCGCAGGGCGCTGTCGAAATCGCCGATCATGCGCGGGCCGCCGCGCTGTCGGGGCTGTCCGCGCGCTCTTCGGTCGCAGCGTCCGGTCCGATCAGCCCGGCGCCGATCCGCGCCAGCGCTTCGTCCAGGGTTGCCCGGCGGATCGCGGTGCCCTCGGGAAAGGCCGACAGCAGGCGCGAGGGGAAAGCGGGCGAAAGGACGACGAAATGGCCGGTATCGTCCTTGCCCCGGATAAGCCGCCCGAAGGCTTGCGCAAGCTTTGCGCGGATGATGCGGTCGTCGTACTGGCTGCCCGCGTCGGAGGCCGCGCGGCGGGCCTTGTGAAGGATGTCCGGGCGCGGCCATGGAACGGCCTCCAGCGCAACGCAGCGCAGGGAGCGGCCCGGCACGTCGACCCCATCGCGCAGCGCATCGGTGCCGAGCAGGCTCGCACGCGGATCGTCGCGAAATATGTCGACCAGCGTGCCGGTGTCGATCGGGTCGACATGCTGGGCGTAGAGCGGCAGGCCGAGGCGCGCGAGCCGGTCGGCGATGCGACCGTGGACGGCGCGCATCCGGCGGATCGCGGTGAACAGGCCGAGCACGCCGCCCTGCGAGGCTTCGATGATCCGGGCATAGGCCCCGGCGAGCGCCGGGAGGTCGCCCTTGCGGATATCGGTGACGATCAGGACCTCGGCGCGGGCTTCGTAATCGAAAGGACTCTCGGCGCTCGTCAGCATCGGCGCGCATTCGACATGAGCCGCACCGGATCGTGCGATCGCGCTGTCCCAGGGATCGCCGATCTGCGCTCCGATCCGGTCCGTCAGAGTGGCGCTGGTCAGCATGACGCCATGCGCCGGTTCGAGCACGACCCTGGCAAAGGGCTTCATCGGGTCAAGCCAGCGGCGGTGGATCGCGACGTCGAATTCGCGCGCGTCGTTGCGGTCGACCGCGAGCCAGTCGACGAATTCGGGATCAGCCGGCCCGCCGAGCCTGCCAAGCAACGCTTCCCATGCCGCCAGCAGTTCGACACGCCATCCGAGCGATTGGCGAGCTCCCTCGATTCGCGCGCGGCCCTGTCCGTCGAGCCAGTCCGGCGGATCGGCGAAGATCGCCTCGAGCCGCCCGCCGAGCCGGATGAGCGGCACGCGGATCGCAGCGAGAGCTTCGGCCGCCGCGCCTGCCGCCTCGATCACCTCGCCCGGCAGGCCCGATGCCTCGGTCTCGATCCCGTAGCCCGCTTCCTGGCCACCGCTTTCGTCTCGGGCATAGGTGACGCTGCGGACCGCGAAGAGCAATCGCTCGAGCGGCCCCCTCGGCTCGCTCTCGACCAGCCTTTGAAGCCAACCGTCCGCGGGAAGCAGCTTTCCCGCCTCGCTGGCCGCCTCGATCGCCTCGCTGCCCGCCTCGTCATAGCTTGCCACGTCCGCAAGCCGCGCCGAAAGGCCGCGCCGGCGCCCGCGCGCCTTCTTTTCCGGACCGATGATCCAGCGGCGAAGCTCGATCGATTCCTGCCCCGAAAGCGTCGCGGCGAAGGTCGAATCCGCCGCCTCGAAGACGTGATGGCCCTCATCGAAAATCAGGCGTGTGGGACGCTGCGCATGATCCCTCCCGCGCGCGGCATTGATCATGACAAGCGCGTGATTTGCGATCACGAGATCGGCTTTCGCGCTCTCCCGCCCGACCCGCTCGATGAAGCATTTCCGGTAATGCGGGCACCCTGCATAGACGCATTCGCCGCGCTGGTCGGTGAGGGCGGAAATGCCCCTGCGGCGGAAAAGCGTGCCGAGCCAGCCGGGCAGGTCGCCGCCGATCATGTCGCCATCGCGGGTGAAAGCGGCCCAGCGCGCGACCAGTTGCGCGAGGATCGCCGGCCGCCCTGCAAAGCCGCCCTGCAAAGCGTCCTCCAGATTGAGGAGACAAAGATAGTTCTCGCGCCCCTTGCGCACGACGACGGGCGGCGAGCCGTCGGGGCGTTTCAGTGGCCAGGCCCGCCTGCTTTCGGAGCGCAATTGCCGCTGGAGATTCTTGGTATAGGTCGACACCCACACCGTCCCGCCGGAAGCTCCGGACCAGAGCGAGGCGGGGGCGAGATAGCCCAGCGTCTTGCCGATCCCGGTGCCCGCCTGTGCAAGGGCGATGTGCGGGACTTCGCGCTTCGTCCGGGGCGCGAAGATGCGCGCGGCATCCGAGGCATAGGCGCGCTGGCCCTCCCGCCTTTCCGAGCCTTCACCGGTGAGGTCGTCGAGCCGGCCGAGCACCGCCTCGCGCTCAAGCTCCACCTGCCTGGGCGGGGCGCGCTCGGGCGCTTCTTCCCATTCGGGGAGCGCGGAGAAGAGCCATTTCTCCGCTCTTTCCGGTCGCGCCACATGCGATCGGAGCACCTGCGCCCATGGCCAGCGCAGCCGTTCCAGCGATTGCAGCGCGCTCCACGCTCCCGCGCGTTCGAACCATTCCGGGTCCTCGCAGGCCGCGCACAGGGCGCCCGCGGCGCGCTGAAGGAATTCCGGCACGTCCGCATCGCCTTCGGGCGGCGCCATGCCGAGCGCTTCGGCCAGGCCGCGCGGGGTCGGGACGCAGAATCGCGCCGGGTGAACGAACGCGAAGGCTTCGAGCAGGTCGAGTCCCGAAAGATCGGGATAGCCAAGGCGGTTCGCGATCAGCGGCGCGTTGAGGATCAGGACGGGCGTATCGGCGGCGGCCATGATCGCATCGCCTTTCGACACCGCTTCGGTTTCCGCGCTCGCGCCGCGATCGCCCGGACGCAACCAATTGCCGCCATGACTGGCGTGCAGCGCGGGGAGCGGAAGCGGGTCGGGGGCGGTGGAGGGAACCGTCACGGCGCTCAAGATGGGGCAGGGGCACGAGAATGTAAACGCGCGGCGGCGCCGCTTTGCACGGCCGGTCGGCGGTTCTTCGCGCTTGCACAATCGCGGACGAGGTGCATATGCCGCCACCCATGAGTGACAGCACCTTCATCGCCGCAGCACGAAGTTCCAAGGCCTGGCCGTTCCAGGAGGCACAGCGTCTTGCAAAACGGCTGGGCGACGGCAAGCCGGGCGGCGGGCCGGTGCTGTTCGAAACCGGTTATGGCCCCTCGGGCCTGCCGCATATCGGCACCTTCCAGGAAGTGCTGAGGACGACGCTGGTGCGGCGCGCCTACGAGGCGTTGACGGGCGGCGCGCCGACGCGGCTGGTGGCGTTCAGCGACGATCTCGATGGCCTGCGCAAGGTCCCCGACAACGTGCCCAACCGCGAGATGCTGGCCG
>JGI12210J13797_11164654_pt1 | contig 12396 bp, 9 predicted proteins | sample ElkSlonscriptome_3_FD_13797 | JGI IMG/M metagenome (IMG submission 13797) | reverse complement strand
TGTAATGGGTCGGCGGTTCGAATTGAGGAGGTGGCTATTCCTTTGGGAATAGATAATTTCGAGTGCGTTTAGATATGGTGCCGGAGGACGGATTAGTTCCGCTTCGCTCCACTGGGCTCGCCTTTGGCTCGGCTCGAACCTATTTGTAATGGGTCGGCGGTTCGAATTGAGGAGGTGGCTATTCCTTTGGGAATAGATACTTTCGAGTGGGTTTAGATGTGGTGCCGGAGGACGGATTCGAACCGCCGACCTGCGCATTACGAATGCGTTGCTCTACCAACTGAGCTACACCGGCACGGCTTGCAGCGAATTGAGCGCTGCGGAAGACCGCGCATTATAACGGCTGAATTCTCGGCTCGCCAACCTTTTCCATAATCAGGCGGATGGCTGGCGGACGCGAGTCAGCCGGTATTCTGCAGCCCCTGAGCAATACCGTGAACGCTGGCGATCAGGGCCTGCTCGAGTTCGGGATCATCTCGGCCGCTGGCGCGCCAGCGCTTCAGCAGATCGACCTGGGCAAAGCTCATGGGATCGGTATAGGGATTGCGCAGCAGGATGGAGCGGCGCAGGATCGGATCGCGCTCAAGCAGAACCTCCTGCCCTTTCAGTCGGCAGATCATTCGCTCGGTGCGGTCAAATTCTTCCTTGATGACCGGGAAGTAGCGTTTACCAAGAGCACCGGCTAGATCGGCGTACAGGCGAGCGATCTGGAGATCAGACTTCGCCATCGCCATTTCGGCGTCTTCGAGCAGGTTCGATAGGAATAGCCAGTTCGAAGCCATCTTTTGAAGTGATTCAAAACCGACCTCGTCTTCCAGACGCTGGAGGCCGCTGCCCAGCCCGAACCAGCCCGGCAGGGCGTGGCGACTCTGGCCCCAAGCGAAGACCCAGGGAATGGCGCGCAGGCCTTCGATGCCGGCTTTACTGGCCCTGGACGCGGGTCGAGAGCCGATGCGCATACGCTCGATGACATCAATCGGCGTCGCCGAACGGAAATACTCGGCAAAGCTGTCTTCGCCATAGACCATGTCTCGATAGGCTTGACGGGCGTAGTCGGCCAGCTTCGTCATCCACTGTTTCCAGTCCGCATCCCGATCACCGGCGGACCGCGGCTGGAGGGTGGCCTGCAGGACCGCGCCGGCGGTTTGCTCAAGATGACGAATAGCGATCGAGCGAAGCGCGTACTTGCGGTGAATCACCTCGCCCTGCTCGGTCATGCGAAGCCGCCCATTGACCGATCCGGTGGGTGAGGCCAGCACGGCCTTGTGGGTCTTGCCGCCACCGCGGCCCACCGTGCCGCCGCGACCGTGGAAAAAGACCACGTCGATGCGATGCTGCTCGAACAAATCCACCAGAAGCCGCTGAGCATCCTGGAGCGACCAGCGCGAGGCCACCATGCCACCGTCCTTATTGCTGTCGGAATAGCCGAGCATGATGGTCTGACGACCACCTCGCCATTCGAGCAGTTCCTTCCAAATCGGCACATCCAGAAGACCCGTCATGACACCTTCAGAGGCTTGAAGATCGTCGACGGTCTCGAACAGCGGCACCAGGTCCATCCGCCCGTCGTGGATACCGGCAGCGCGCGCCATCAGCCAGGCGGCCAGCATGTCGTCGACGTTACGACTCATGCTGACGATCAGCGTTTCGACGGATCGGCGGCCGAAGCGCTCGTGGGCGGTCGCTGCAGCCTGAAGCAGGTTGAGCACTGGATGATCGCCCTGTGTTTGGCCTGATTCAGCGCCCCCCGCGGCAAAGGTTCCCTTGGTCAACTCCTCGATCAGTCGCCGGGCTCGGTGCGCCGGCGTCCGCTCTGGCCATTCGGGATCGCCGAGCAGCAGGGACACTGCCTGATGCAGATCGCCCGAGTCGATGCGCAGATCCAGCGCGGCGAGGTGGAAGCCGAACATGTCCACGCGACGACACAGGCGCTGAACCGGGAACGATCCGGCCTGCTGGCCGCGGTTGGCCCTTAGACTTTCGATGATCAGCTGCAAATCGGAGCAGAACTGTTCCGGCTCGCCGTATTTTTCCGCGCCATCGGCCAACGTCGCCTCTAATCGCATTTCAACAAAGTAGAGAAATACCCGATACGGCATGTCGGCATGGCGCGGTGGGATCGCTATCTCCGTGTCCGGAAAACGGATGCGGTAGTCGGTAATGCGGGCGGCCAGCTCACCGGAAATCCCGACCCGGCCCTCGGTCTGACTCAGCAGGCGATTGAGCTTGCTGACTTCGCGCAGATAGTTGCCGATGACCTGGCGACGCTGCTCGGCCAGTGTGTCGAGGACCGTGTCAGCATTGACGTTGGGGTTGCCGTCCATGTCGCCGCCGACCCAGGAGCCGAATCGAAGGATTGTGGGCATCTCGCCCGGATCAACAGACTGCTCATAGGCCAGAGAAGCCGCTTCAGCCAGGTTTTCGTGAAATACCGGCGCAATCCGGTAGAGAACGTTGGCCAGGTAGAAATGCGCGTGTTCTGCCTCATCGGCGACGCTAGGGCGCTCGTGGGACTGCTCGGCGGTCTGCCAGGAAATGGTCTGCTCCATGCGCACACGATCGAGCAGGCGATCGGCTTCCGCCTTCGGCATATCCGGATCCAGGCGCTGGATCAGATAACGCGCCATGCGCTGTTCCTTCTCGAGAACAGAGCGCCGCGTCGCCTCGGTCGGGTGGGCTGTAAACACCGGTTCGATGAGAAATTTGTCCAGTCGGGAACGGACCGTCTCCCACTCGACACCGCTTGCGCGGAGCTGGGTCAGGGCATCGGCCAGACTCTCCGGTTGGATGCCCGCATCTTCGGCCTGGTACTGCCTGCGCCGACGAATTCGGTGAACCTGCTCAGCGAGATTGACCATCCGAAACCAGGCCGCAAAGCCGCGCACGAAATCGGTGGCCTGAGCCGGATTCTCCAGACAGGCCAGCGTTTCCAGCGACTCCGCCGACCCATTCCCGCTGCGCCGATCAATCGCAGCAGACCGCGCGGCCTCGATGCGCTCAAACACGGCTTCGCCGCACTGCTCAAGCAATAGCTCTCCGACCATACTGCCCAGCAAGGAGACGTCGACGCGCAGCGGCTCGTGGCGTGTCGGGAAATCAATTTGATCTCGTTTCATCGTCGTTACGGTTCCAACCTACTAGCCGCGGCTAGTGTACCCCGTCATTCATCATGTGACAGCCAGAGTGTGACCGAGTCGACAGTGCAAGGCGCAATCTGCAGCGCAGGCAATGATACGTTGACAATTATAGGCATCAGCCGCAAGAAGCTTGGCCGGGGTGCCTTCGCGCGTCGCCGACCCGTCGGAATCTCAGCCAATTAAGCCCAGGGCGCGCCGAAGCCCCAGACTTAGACCGGTCAGCTCATCGCGCTCCAGCAGACCCTGATTGAGCATGACGTGCAGCATCAGGACCAGATGAGCTCGATCGAAGTCTTCGAACAGCGCTCGTCGTTGTTGTTCATGCTGTTTCATCAAACGCTCCAGCGCGTGCACTCGCGCCGTGTCCTCATCCTCTTCGTTCAAGGCAATGGCCATAACCTGCGCTAGGGTGCCATCAAAAAACCGTCGTCGAGCGCGATCACGCAACTCGCGAAATTCTCGCCAGTCGCCATCGGCAACCGCCATGCGTGGCCGGCTACGTCCAGGCCATCGCGCGTGGGCCTGACCGGAAGCTGTCGGGTGAGTCAGTGGTCTTTCCCCAAGGAACGGAGCTCAGAACAGTAACCGGTTCAGTTCAATTGGGATCACGGGTTTTCGCGGGCAATGCGTTCGTGAATCGAATTGACCTGCATCAGAGCCGCAGAGCCGTACCAGGGCCTGAGCTCCATGGCCAGGCGGCCGGCCCGAACGGCAGGATCAGCCGCTGTCAAGGTCTCGGCTTCGGCCAGGTCGTCAACGGCGAAAACGAAAATGCCGCGCATGTCTCCGCGGTCCATGAACGGACCGGCCAGAACCAGCGTCCCGTCTTCGGCCATCTGTCGGATGTAGGCCAGATGGGCCGCCTGAGTGGCCTGGATCTCCTCTGGATCGCCGCCCTGATTCGGACCGGCTTTCAGGAAGGCAATAACGTATTGGCGCATACCGTAAACGTCGGCGCCCAGCTCGGCGGCCAGCGCGGGATCGATCGGCTCACCGGTGGTTGCTTGCTCTTCGGCCAGCGCAGGCGTGGCCAGAGCCAGCAGCAGAAACGCACAGGACACACTCCATATCGTCTTGATCATTCTCCCAACTCCTGTTTTTTTCAATCCCCGCCTTTTTCGCCGCGGCTCGCGTGATGATACGCGCCCGACGGGTGTCGGTGAGCTACTCTTAGTGGTCATGAGTGAATCGAATCCTAAAAAAACCCAGGCCTTCCTGCCGCCAGAATCGATGCTGGACGAAAAGTTCATCCTGACCGGGGGTCCAGGTGGCCAACACGTCAATCGGACCGAAACCGGTGTTCAGCTTCGCTTCAATCCCCATGAATGGGAACGCCTGGAGACAGAGGTCTGCAAACGTCTGATCAAACTGGCCGGTTCGCGCGCCGACGGCCACGGGGTAATCACGATCGAATCCCGCGCCCACCGCAGTCAGCACCGCAACCGCGAAGACGCTCGCCAGCGCCTGGCTGAGCTAATCGAGCGCGCTCATCAAAAACCCAAGAAGCGCATCCCCACCCGGCCGAGCCGTCGAGCGCAGAAGAAGCGCGTAGAAGCCAAGCGCAAGCACTCGAGAATCAAGGCCAAGCGCAAGCCGCCGCGCCTGGACGAGTGAGCCCCGCACAAGAAGCACTAGATGCTTACCCGCGTGGCTGGAGCTGTCGGAAAACCCCAACCCCTTTTAGGGAACCTCTGAACAATTATGCTCGGGCGCGACAGGACTTTGCGGGAGTCTCCGGCCTGGCTTGGGCGAGCGCGGTTTGGTCATTCCAAATAAGCGAGCCCGTATTGTGATGACAATCTGGCGAAGGCGCCGCAAAGGCCTGTTCCTATGGGCGATTATTATGACAAGCGGCCTGAAACGCGCTCCGAGCATAATTATTCAGAGGTTCCTTAGCACACAGATCAGGCACGGCATCCAATCTGTAGAGCCATCACAAATCAATTTTCAAGTTAATTTCAACCAAATTTCAAGTTAGGCCGCAGCGGAACGGTCACGATAAATCTTATAAATCAATTATCGAAGGCGTTGTCATGAACCTATGGTGTTGGGTGATCGTTTTATTCGTAGTTGCCGCTGGATCGACATCGCCGCGGGCGGCTACGATCCCGGTCGGCGGTCCCGATGGTTGCTCTCTGGCCAACGCGATTAACAGCGCCAACGCCGACACTTCGATCGGCAACTGCTCGCCTGGCAGCGGGACTGACCTGATCATCACGCCGGACGACTGGTCGGTCACGCTGGATTCCCGGCTCCCGACAATCGATACAAGCATGACGATTCGGACCGAGACGGCCAACGGACTCCTGACAATTTCCGGGGATAACGAACATCAGATCATGCGTATCCGGGGTTTAGACACGACGCTTATCTTGCAGGGCGTCGTGTTAATCGATAGTCAGACAGACGATAGCAGCGTCGCAAGTATCGGCGCGATGAACATCCGAGACGCGTCAGTTTCATTAATCGACTCAAGATTGACCGGCCATGTCAATTCAGCCTCATCTTTGCTTGCGGCCTCGGCTATTGACATCGAAGGGGGCGAACTTAGCTTGACCCGTGTCATGGTTCAAGGCTCGGACGATAACGCTTTGGTTATTGCCGAGACGGCCGAAATTTCAATCTCAGAAAGCACCATCGAAAATGTTAATTCGGACTCATGCTGCGGATCACGCTTCATCGTTGGGAATTCAGAATTAGCGATAGAAAAAACGCTTTTTGATTCATCTAGTCTCTTTGTGGATGATAATTCCGCTGCGACGATAGTAAATTCAACGTTTGCACGCAGTGCATTTTCAACCCCGGGCACTTCCATATTTACTAGAGATAGCGTCCTTGAGGTCAGTCATACCACCTTGATCGGGGATTTATTGAACACGAACGCAATTCTCAGTCTGTCTAACTCCTCGATTGGCAGATGCGCCTTGTTCTCCGGTACCGCCGTTGTACTCAATCGTGGCAATTTCAATTACCGTGAAAACTGTTTCGGACCGGACGATGGCAACCAGGGGGTGCTGCCATTGGCCGACAATGGCGGCCTGACCAGGACTCGCGGCCTGACGCTTGATTCTGACATGATCAACGCTGCTGACCAGACACTGTGCGAACCCGTTGACCAGCGCGGTGTCGAGCGAACGGGGCCCTGTGATATCGGTGCCTTCGAAGTCGCGCCGACCGCCGACCTTTCCGCCGAACTCTCAGTCGATCCGGTGGGACCCTATGTCGGAGATCAATTGATCGAAGCGACGCTGGAAATCCGCAATCTGGGGCCCGGACCGGCGACCGACGTCAAGATTCAGATTGACCTGACTCTCGCCAGCATCGAAATTATCGATTCGTCCGTCTGCCCGGCGCTGCCCTGCCAGGTTGCCACGATTGAGGTCAATCAGGCGGTCAACATCCCAGTTCAGCTCCGAATTGCCAATTCAATCAGCAGTACCTTTGAGATTGATGCTACGGCGCTATCCACCACCAGTTCATTGCATCAAGACCCCAATGAAAATGATCCGGGCACGAATAATCGAGCTCGATTTGAATCACCAATTACGGCAAGTGCCGACGTTGCTGTCGCACTGGATCTGCTCACCTCGCCACCCTTTGTCGTTGGGCAGCTTATTAGCTACGAGGCGGTGATTGAAAACGATGGTCCACAGTCTGCCACGGGCCTATCGCTCGCAATCGCCCAAGACAACATCGTCATCCTGAGTTTTACAGGCTGCACCAGCAGCACCGGCCCGAACTGCAACCTCGCCAACATCGCCAGCGGCGGCTCGAGGACGGTGACGTTTACTGCACAGGTCACGGGGGCGCTATTCGACGCGGTCGCAACGGTGGCTGCGGACCAGGTCGACGTCAACCCAACGAACAATGTCGATTTCCTGAACAACGGCGGCGCGGTCGCCGATACGAACATCGGCGTTCTTATGAATCTCCAGACGCCCCCGCCCTATTACAGCGGTCAATTTTTAGAGTACGTCATCGCCATTCGCGCTGAGGACCCAGCCACCAATCTTCAGCTCAGCTACAACTTTCCTGGCGCAGAGTTGATCGGCATCGAAGGCTGCGGGGGCACAGCCCCTTGCGAGCTGCCTTTCGCATTGAGTTCGGGTCAGACCGTAACCCTGTTTGCCCGATTCTTTGCCCCAATCGGGCCCACCGAAAGCGAGTTTGAAGTCACTGTCATTCCGGGACAAGTCGACACGGATCTAAGCAACAATACGGCCCGCATCGAAAGTAACTTCAACGGCGCAGCGGATATCTTCACTCAGCTAGAACTCATGACCGAATCGCCCTTTGTCGCCGGCCAGGAAATTGTCTACGCTCTGCGCGTCGGCAATGGAGGCATCAACGACGTCACCAATCTGGCCATCGAACTCATCCCTCAGAATCTGTCGCTTGAATTGGTATCCGGCCAGCAGTGCCAGGAAATGGATTGCCTGATTGGCCAGCTTGATCGTTTCAACGAGGAAAACGTCACCCTGGTGTATTCCATCGATGCCGAGGGCGCTTTCGATCTTACCGCCAGTGCCTTCGCTGACGAGTTCGACCCTACAGAAAGCAACAACGTCGATGCTAGCGATAACGGTGGGACTGCCGAGCCTGGTGTGGTTTTCGACGTGATTTTCAATGATCGGTTTGCGCCCAGAGAATTCTAGGGAACCATAAAATACCTATGCTCGGGCGCGACAGGCATGGCCGATGTTTTCGCCAAGAATCGCTTGGCGTCACCACGATTGAAGCCAGCGGCTATCGTAAATCGTTCCGCAATTGCGAAAACGTGCGCAAGCGCCTGAACACCAAACGCAGGCGAGGCGACGTTAAAACCAAGCGGGTTCGCCCTCGACTTGTTAACTGACTGGAAAAGCGATGATCATCACCGTTGCGCCGTTAAACGTAGTGCTACAGGCCTGTGGCAGTTCAGGCCAAGCGACGCGAATCAACACTCCGCAGTAATCCCCTGATCGCTTGACTCGAGCGACATCGCGACGACGATGTTCAAAATAATTTCACCCTCATTTCAAGTAATTCTGACGCTCTTCCTGCACCCTTCGATCAAGCTTTGCGAAATTGCTCGCATTGACAACTGGCATTGGATACTCTGACCAGTGACCGCCAACCCACAGACTCGAGACCCATGAGTGCAATGGATAACATGCTCAATAAGCCCTCGTTCCTACCCATTGTCCTCGGCTCCTCAATGGCCTTCGCCTCTGGCGCCCTGCTGGCTGAGTTCTCAGCCGAACCATTGGTCGAAGATTTGACCAACGAGCAGGCCTTTTCTATCTGAGGCGCTGATGAGCAGATTGCTTTTGCCATTGGGGCAAGCTCCATAAGAGATTACAACACCGATGGCTTTGACGACATCATGATCTCTGCTCGTATTCCCGCTTTGATTGAGCTCGGAGATCTCAGCAACTACAGTGGTGTCGTTATCGAAGGTAACGATGCGAACGATCCAGCGGGCAGCGCTATGGGCGGATCGGGCGATTTTAACGGCGACGGAATCAGCGACCTGATTATCGGCGCCGAGGGAGATAACTACCCTGATCGTTTTGGCGAGGCTTTTGTGCTATTGGGAAGCAAAGAAGATTCGATATTTGCCGATCCTTTTCAACAATAGCCAGAACGCGAGGTTGACAGGAATGTTTCCCAAACAGACCGGGACGTGATACGTTTCAACGCTAACGTGAACGGCCTGTCGCCTGTCGAGTCCCTATTGAAATTCTTTCGAGTCATTACCCTTCTTACCTTGTCTACCGTCCTGTTCGGCTGCGGCGGCCATCCGACCGGACAGGCGGGCGTCTCAGCCACCGATACGGCGACCACTGAACGGTTACTAGACCGAGGTGAGATCGCTGATCGCATCCTGACCGGCGGCACGGTCATCACCGTCGATTCGGACCAGCCCGAGGCCAGGGCCATCGCGATCAAGGACGGCCGGATCCTGGCCGTCGGCAGCGCCGAAGAGATCGCCTCACACGCGGGCGAGGACACGGAGGTCACCGAGCTCGACGGTCGGGTGGCAATGCCCGGCTTCATCGAGGGTCATGGCCATTTCCTGGGGCTGGGTCAGGCCCTGATGATTCTCGACCTGATGCCGACGCGAAGCTTCGATGAGATCGTCGCGATGGTGGCCGAGGCCGCCGAACAGGCCGAACCCGGCGAATGGATTGTCGGCCGCGGCTGGCACCAGGAGCGCTGGGGCGAGTCCGAGCGGCCGCTCTACGACGGCATCCCGCATCACCGCGACCTGAGCGCGGTCAGCCCGGACAACCCGGTTTTGCTGTTCCACGCCAGCGGCCACGGCGCTTACGCCAATGCCGCAGCCCTCGCTCTGGGCGGCATCGACGATGCCACGCCCGACCCCGAGGGCGGCACCATCGTTCGCGACGAGAACGGCGAGGCCACCGGCTTCCTGCGCCAGGCGGCGCAAAACCCCGTTCGCGCTCAGCTGATGGCCGCCCAGGACGCCATGAGCGAGGACGAAATGCAGGCTCGTTTCGAGCGCCAGGTCGAGCTGGCCGGCGAGGAAGCCCTGCGCCACGGCGTCACGAGCTTCCACGACATGGGCACGAACTTTGCCGACATCGATCGGCTCAAGGCCCTGGCCGAGGCCGGCCGCCTGCCCGTGCGCCTGCACGTCGCCATCCGGCATGAGACGAACGAAGACCTGAGAGCACGCGCCGCCGACTACCGGATGATCGACCACGCCGACGGCTTTCTGACCGTGCGCGCCCTCAAGCGCAACATCGACGGCGCCCTGGGCACCCACGGCGCTTGGCTCCTCGACCCCTACGCCGACAAGCCCGAGACCTCGGGACTGCCGCAAACCTCGCTGGAGAACCTGCGCGAGACCGCAGAAATCGCCCTCGAGTACGGCTTCCAGCTCAATACCCACGCGATCGGCGATCGCGGCAACCGCGAAGTGCTGGATCTCTATGCAGATCTGCTGGGCAGCCACCTCGACGAGGATCTGCGCTGGCGCGTCGAGCACGCCCAGACCCTGCACCCTGATGAGGTGCCGCGCTTTGCCGAGCTCGGCGTGATCGCCTCCATGCAGGGCGTCCATGCGACCTCCGACGGCCCCTGGGTGCCGCAGCGCCTCGGCGAGGCCAGAGCCCAACGCCGCGCCTATGTCTGGCGCGCCCTCTTGGATGCCGCCGCGATCATCTGCAACGGCACCGACGTGCCGGTCGAGTCGATCTCACCGATCGCCTCCTACACCTCGTCGGTCACGCGACGCATGGCCAACGGCGAGCAGTTTTTCCCGGAACAATCGATGGGCCGGATGGAAGCGCTCTACAGCTACACGATGGGCTGCGCCGAGGCCGTCTTCGACGAGGACCGGCTGGGCAGCCTGACGCCGGGCAAGCTGGCCGACATCGTGGTGCTCAACGCCAATCCGCTGACCGTCAGCGAAGCGGAGCTGGCCGACCTGCGGGTGGAAATGACCCTCGTGGACGGCGAGGTTCGCTATCGGGCGGAATAGGTACTTGTGGCCATCGGATCACGACCGCGATCCGATCGCGCGCGCCGCCTCAAGCTCGCGAAGCCGTCGAGCGAGTCCTGAAGACGATCGCCAGCAGCGCCGCGATGCCGATCGCGCAGAGCCCGACCACCAGCCCGTTCAGCGGTGCCGTGTTCGAAACGATCACGCCGATCAGCGCCCAGACGACGGTCAGGGAATATTCAGGCGTATCGGGACGCGCGCTCTGGACGAGCACGGCGATCGCCAGAGCCAGCGAAATACAGACCAGCGCCGCCGCCGTCCCACCGAGCCAGCCGTAGCCGGCCAGCACCAGGCCGAGGGCGACGCAGCTGGCCGCCGTCAGCCAACCGGCGTAGAGCGCAATCGGCGATCGCAGCCAAAGTCGATCGTCCTTGCCGGCGGCCAGAAGCGCGAGCACGGCGGTCACCAGCATGAGCCAGATCAGCACCGTCGCACCGAAGACCGACTGATTGGCGATCGGAATCCAAGCCGCACCCACCACCAGGCTGGCGATCAACGGCCAACGTGCCTTGTCCCAGCCGCGATCGTTCGCCCGCTTAAACAGGCCGTAAACGGCGCCGGCCAGCAGCGCCAGGTAAATCAGCCCCCAGATGGAAAAGGCATAGCCCGCCGGCTGCACCGGCGGATCGACCTGAGGAATCGGAAACTGGCCAGCAGAAAACCCGTTGAAGCCGCTGCTGAGAATAGGCGAAAGAAAAAAAGCGATTGCGGCCAGCAGGGTAAGAATCGACTTCAATCGGAGCATGAACGACACCTTGGGTGCTTGGCCAGAACCTGGAGTCTATCTGCCGCCCGTCGTTCGTGCACGAGGTAAGTGCTTGTGGTGCTTGGAAGCAAGCGCCCTCAAGCCGGAGAATGACGGTTTGGGTGGGTCAATTTGCCAGCGGGGCGATTCTCAGCGCAGCTGACGGGCCCTGAGCCGTTTTTGTCGGGCGGTCTTGAAATCGGTCTAAGCGATGTTTTTTGATCTCTTAGGCCGATAAAATCCCTGCAAGTGACAATATATGATCTCTTACTATTCGATAAAGCTGCTATATCCAACGCTCAGATTCAAAATCACAACCCGGATGAGATCGCTCGTCCATTGGCCGAGCGTATTCGAGCAGAGCGCCTGCGTCGTGAATGGAAGCAGGCCACGCTAGCCGAGCGATCCAGCGTGTCGCTGCCGACCATTCGGCGCTAAGAACGGACCGGCCGCACGTCGCTCGAGAACCTACTCAAGCTTTGCCACGCACTCGGGCGGCTCGACGAGTTCGCTGACCTGTTCAAGCCGCCGCCTGCCTTCTCGATCGATGAACTGGCTGCCCGAACCGCGCCCCGACCAAAACGCAAGCGGGGCGTGAAGTGAAAACGCTTTCGCCGCTTGATCGCCTGGCTTTCCTTGGCACCCGCACGATGGGCGCGCTGACCTACCATCCACCCTCACGCGAGTCCGAAAAGGACACGCCGCTGATCGACCTGTACGATCTGGGCCGAAACGCCGAGGAGGTATAAGAAGGTGATGCTAAGGAAGTGGTGAAATCCAGGACAGTCAGGAAAAAACGCTGCGGAGCCCGCGCTCCACGAGATCTGATTGGTTTACCCCGGCCAATACGAAATTCGGCGTTGCGCTTCCGGACTTCGTACTCTACCAACCCGGCCCCAGGCTGCATGTGCTGCCCCTCGACCTGAAACAGGCCGCGCTCATTTGCTGAGTCACTGAACGAAACTCAGGGCAGGTCGGTGTTACACCACAGGGTCAGATGACCG
>JGI12210J13797_10259169_pt1 | contig 12397 bp, 10 predicted proteins | sample ElkSlonscriptome_3_FD_13797 | JGI IMG/M metagenome (IMG submission 13797) | reverse complement strand
CTCCCTCCGACGAGCGCCGCCGAAGCTCTTGGCGCGCAGGATCCGGACCAGAAACCAGTCCCAGTATCGCTTGACGAGTCGGGGCAACTCCTTCGTCGCCTTCCGCCAGCGAAGGCGACGGTATCGCTTGGCCCATTGAAGCTGGAGCTTCGTCTGAAGCTCTCGGTGGAACGCCTCGACTTCGGCCCGGGGGCGTGGCCGTGCCCGCAGCTTGTTCTGTGCGGACATCTCGGGCCGATGGGCGCCGATCTCATCGAGATAGTCCATGTAGGCGTAGGCGAAGTCGCCGAAGAGCACACCGGGTTTCTGGGATTCCTCCAGTTCGTCGACCGTGACCTCCAGGGCGCGAATTCGACCCCCGTCGACCAGACTCCCGAGGAGTCGTTCGGCTTCGAGGGTGCGGTTGATCACCAGGCTGATTCCCGTCCGGGTGAATACGGTGTCGGGAAGCCAGGCGTCTCCCACGACCACGTCCGCCAGCATGTTGTGGTGATTGATGCAGAGGTGGCACCGGGGCGTGTTGAAGTGACGATCGAAGGCCACCTGATACGCGAAGTCGACTCTCCTGCTGACCGCGGTCTCCTTGCCGTCCGCCTCCAGGCGGAGCTTTCCGACGGGTCCCTCCCCGCGATAGGAGATGGCCTCGATCGTGTCAGGATCCACACCCTTGAAGTCGCACACCGCCCGAATCGAGTGATGGGTGTACTGCCAGCCGCACAGGAGGCCGATCGTCATGTAGATGCGATCGAGGAGGGCGGGTTCGTAGGAGAAGATGTAGTTGTAGAGGCCCTCCAGCTGGCACGGGATGCCGACGACCACGAACCGTCCTTCGTGCTCCTGCAGAAGGCGCAGGGTCCCGTCCTGAGGCAGGCTGTGGTAGATGGAGCCCGGAAGACGATCCACGTCGGCCTCGCTCGTGATCAGAGCCGGGCGGAAGTCCAGGCCACCCTCGTGGCGGAGAGCGATGGCGCCGTCGACCTCGGGCCTGGAGAGGAGCTCACGCAGGAGCTCTTTGATGATCCCGCCGGAGCTGGCCTTCCGGTTGCGGTCCCCATCGATGCTCTGGGCTAGCCAGACGGATTCCAGGACCCCGTACGGCGTGGGGTCCTGCTGGGGGAAGAGGCTGGCCTGAAGCGCCTCGAAGTCCACCCGGATCGCAGGGCAGACCGCTGCGGCCCGGTGACCCCCTGGCTGGGAAGGCTCGTACATCAGCTTGGTCGGGTCCAGTACCATGCGGATGGAGGGGTCTGCCACAGCGCAGGCTCCACACCCGATGCACAGATTGGCCTCGAGGACGCCGGACAGGTCTCGATCCTGAATCAACGGCGGGACCCGGCTACGGCGCGACCCCGCTCGATGGCCTCGAAGTTGATGCCCGCGGCTCCCCGTTGGCGCTCGATGGCCCCTCGGATCTTCCCGGTCACCTCGTCTTCCACCGACCGGAGCGCTCGGTAGCGCGCATAGAGGGAGTCCGCATCGAGTTCGTCGTAGGGCTGGGCCCAGTCCTCGAGATCGAACTCACGTAGAACCTCAGCGTATTTGTGGCTCCACCCCGTCACCAGGACCGGGGTGCCTTCCGCAAGGGCCGAGATCATGGCGTGGAAGCGACCGGTGACCGTCACGGTCGAATGCCCCACGAGAGCCCTGAGGACGTCCGGGGGCAGACTTCGGTCGAGCACCCCGAGCTCGGGGCTGTCGATGTGGGTGGCGATCGTTTCGATCAGGGGCAGGTCGTTCATGCGCGAGCGTCCTCTGCCCGTGCGGGTGGCGTGCGCCAGGATGATCACCCGCTCCCCGTCATCGAGTAGTCGACGCACGAAGTCCCGGAGGACGGCCACGTAGTCGATCCCTCTCCCGGCGCAGTATCTGCGGACGACCTCGCTGGGCACCAGGGCCACGTACTCGTGGTGGTCCACGGCTTCCCGAGCAAGACGGAGAGCCTCGGCCCGGGCCCCGTCCCCGACCCTCAAGGTGAAGGCGAGGTCGGCCCCGAGGCTGACCCTCGGAAGTTGGAGCGCGTCGAGATGGGTCATGGTATCCTGGCCTCTGGCTACGATCTCCTGAACACGGGTCAGGACTGCCGTGGCCGCCCAACGGTTGAGAGGCCGCCGGAACGGACCCAGAGCCTGACTACACTTCACGACACAGCACCCCAGTAGCAACGGGATTCCGGTCATGAGGACGTTGTACACCAGGACGGGGATTCCTCGTCCGTCGGCGAAGCTGATGCCGGCGAGGTCCACGACCACATCGGCGTCGCTCAGGCTCCGGAGCGCGGGCGTCCGGCGGAAGAGGCGACCCGGCGCGCCAAGACGGTCCGCAACGAAGGCGAGGAGCGCCAGTGGGAGCAGGGGGAAGACCAACTCCCGGGGCCGGTAGGAGATGATGCTGACCCCGACGTCACCGTGATCCGCCGGGGGCTCCAGAGCATCGGCGAGGGGGTAGGTCGTGAGGACGTCCACCTGACAGGGGCCGCCCTGGTCGGCGAGACCATCGATGAGAGCCTGCAACATCCCAGCAGCCCCCTTGTTCGCCGATGACGCGGCTCCGATGGTCGCGATCCTCAACGTCGTGAGGCCCCGGTGAGGCGGACCGTCCGGGTCGTCAAACGATGGCGTCGCGGGACAGGTCGGGGCTGACGATCTCGGTGCCCTGCGGAGCGGAGGTGGCTCCACCGGTCAGGAGGTTGTCCAGTCCGCGCATCCCGTCGGTGAGGAGTCCAACGGCGCTATTCCAAAGATCCACGGGCGACGGCTCGATGATCCCGATGGTGGCGAGAACCAGATACCACACCACTCCGGCCCAGACGATCTCGAAGACCAGGTCCGTGCCCGAGAGTCGTTGACGGGCCGGGCGCTCCTCGCCCCTCTGCCTGCCCCGAATGGCGTCCACGGCCACGGAGAATCCGCGGCGATAGAATCCCACCGAGTCCATCAGGATCCGGCCCGCTTCTTCGGGACGGCTGCCCACCAGCATGCTCTGGCTGAGGGAGAGGCTGAAGCCCAGGATCGCCCGGATCAACAGCGGTACCCAGAGGAGGAAGCCCAGGACGGCCCAGACTGCGAGGCAGACCGCCAGCACGCCCCAGGTGAGCAGGCGAACCGCAGAGTCCAGCGGGCCCTCGCTCAAGAACTGCGACTCGTCGAGGGGACTCTCCTCCGGGGAGAGCACGGCGGGGTCGAAGATCCTGGGCCCGTCCTCGGGCCGGACGAGGCTACCGTCCTCCGGGCGCTCCAGCGTACGACCTCTCTCACCCTTGCCCGCGAGGACGGTGGGATCGAAGGTCCGGTAACGGGGAGCGTTGGGATCGCGGATAGCCATGGTTGCGCCTGCGTTCAGGGTGTTGGTTCGGTGATCGTGGAGGTCAGGATCCAGGCTCGATCTGCTCGAGCTCCTCATCCGGGAGCATGACGCTCCCGATGCCTTGGCCGTCGAGACCGAAGCCGATCCGGCTCACTCCGCCGGCGTCGGCGAGGACGAGGCTCGCGGCGTCGCCCCGCACGAGGCCCAGGACCGTCCGCGGCACTCCAGATCCGTCGGCGAACACCAGGCTGCCGGTCTCGTCCGGCAGCAGGCCCAGCGCCACGCGGCGCTGTCCGGCGGTGTTGGACAGGGACAGCCCCGGGTCGCCGCCCGTCCGGACCGTGAAGGTGAGGCGAGGTCGGCGCTGCTGGTCGAACATGGAGAGGGTGCTGTTTCCTTGCGCGTCTACGCCCCATTCGCCGCGAGGCTGCCCGTCGGGCCCGAGGAGGACGATACGCCGGAACTCCAGGACGTCGCTGGAGGCTGCGCTGGGCAGAAGCCCACCCCCGAGGAGCGCCAGAAGCGCCAGGATCAGCGACCCGAGCAGACCGAGCGCGAAGAGCCGACTTCGGCTGCGGACGCCTCTGAGGTCACGCTCGAGAGAGTTGACGCGGGCCATGAGCCGATGCTCGATCTCCGCTCTCATGCCTCCATCGCCGGCACCCGTTCGTTCGTCGCTCACTTCAGTCTCCCTGCTGGGGTTCGAAGGTGGGCACTCCCGGCTCGTACTTCTCTTCTGCTACAAGGAAGTACGAGTGGGCCGCCTCACGTATTGCCTCCACATCGAGTCGAGGCTCCACGCCCTTGAAGGCCGCGGCGGCCTGGATCTGCCGAAGGATGTCCCGGGGGTGACAGGCACGAGGCGAGAAGTGCTTGGCCTCGTAATACTCCCGGTAGAGGAGGTCCACCGCCGCTTCCCGGTACGGCACGCCCATCTCCTCGCAGTTCATCCGCATGATCCCGTCGTACGCCTCCCGTGTCGGACTTCGGACCTCGACCTTGTACTGGATACGACGCAGGAAGGCTTCGTCGACCAGGTCACCGGGATCGAGGTTGGTGGCGAAGATCAGGATGCAATCGAAGGGCACCGGGAACTTGATCCCCGTGTGCAGCGTCAGGTTGTCGAAGCCCTTCTCCAGGGGGACGATCCACCGGTTGAGCAGATCGGAGGGCCGCATCCGCTGTCGGCCGAAGTCGTCGATGATCAACACGCCGCCAGCCGCCTTGAGTTGGAAGGGCGCCTGGTAGACCTTCGAGTAGGGATCGAACTGGAGGTCGAGCTGGTCGATGCTGAGTTCACCGCCGACGAACACCGTGGGACGACGAATCCTGACGTATCGCTGGTCGTGGCTCGCTCCCCGCCGGAAGATCACCGAGTCGTGTTCGAAGGCCGTGTCTCCATGGTCCTCATCGACCTGCTGGTGAAAGACCGGGTCGTACAGGACCATGATGTTCCCCTGGATCATCAAGGTCCGGGGCAGGAACATCGTGCTCGAGGTCAGGCCCCCCACTCGTTCCGCGATGGCCGTCTTCCCGTTGCCGGGGGCACCGTGAAGGAAGATGGACCCCCCGGAGTTGAGGGCCGGTCCCAGAGCGTCCAGGACCCCATCCGGGAGGACCAGATCGGAGAAGGCCTCTCGAAGCGTCTCCATACGAATGTGGACCTCCTTCACGGATTCCCGCTCGAGCACCGCCCGGAACTGCTCGAGGGGCACGGGGGCCGGACCCACGTACCGATTCGTTTCCAGGGCGTCCCGGGCGACGCCTCGGCCCTCGGCGGTGAGGGTGAAGGTGTACCCGCCCCTCCCGTGCCCGTGGGCCTCGGTCACCTCGATGAAGTGGCGCTGCTGGGCCACGAGAACCACGTCGTCGATGAGCGGGAAGGGGAGTGCCACCGCTCGGGCGAGCCGATCGCCTTCCATGGCTCCCCTCTCGTACAGGGTCTTGAGCAGGAGGTCCGTCACCTGTCCCCTGCTCAATCCCGTGGCTTCCAGCGTGTCGGGGATCGACGGGAACAAGGGCGGGAGCTGCTCCGGGTCCGAATCGGGGACGACCTCGATCGGAGCTTCTTCGACGGCTTCAGCGGGGGACGGATCCGCCTCTGTAGCGGGGGGCTCCCCTTCGTCCTTGATCGGTCGTGGATCCGGAAAGAGCGGGTACGACTGCCCGGGTTCCATCTCGCCACGGGAGGGTTCGCGGCTCACAGGGCCTCCAACGGGCGTCGACCTTCGACCCGGCTCCAGGCGAAGGCGTCTCCCACCGCGGTCCCGGTCGAACGGATCGTGCCCGGCGGCACCTCGAGGACGTAGCGGGATCCGGACACGCGCACCGGACGACTGTTCGGCTCGAGCCCCTCGCGCACGGCCACGACCTCTCCGGCGCCGGTCAGGAACACCACGTCGAGGGGAAAGCGCACCCCCCACATGTGGATCGAGTTGCAAGGGGAGAGGAGCAGTCCGTCCCCGGGCCGGGGTTGCGGACGGCCGAGGTAGCCCCGGAGGCGCGACATCCACGAGTCGGCAAGGGCGATGCGGGTGCCGAGCACCGTCCCCCGGCTGCAGTTCGTGATCCGAAGTGGTGGCGACATCCGTCAGACCCCCGCCTCGGAGAAGTTCGCGATGATGCTCAGGATCACCGGGCCCAGGATCACCACGAACATCGCGGGGAAGATGCACAGCGCCAGCGGAAAGATCATCTTGATCGTCGTCTTCGCCGCCGCCTCCTCCGCTGTCTGCTTCCGTTTGCTCCGCATACTCTCCGCGTGCACCCGAAGGGAGCGGGCGATGGAGGTCCCGAAACGCTCGGTCTGGATGAGCATCGTGGCCAGGGAGCGGACCTCGGGCATTCCGGTCCGTTCCGACAGATCCAGGAGGGCCTGGTCTCGAGGCGTTCCGGCTCGGATCGTCATGTTGGCCAGCGTCAACTCTTCGGTCGTGATCGGGCTCGAGTGCCTCATCTCACGAGCAACCCGGACCAGCGCCTGATTGAGGCCGAGACCCGCCTCCACGCAGATCACCATCAGGTCGAGGGTATCAGGAAGCGCCTTCCGGATCTCGTGTTGCCGCCGCGATACGCGCAGGCCGACGATGAAGCCGGGGAGGAACCACCCGGCGATGAACCCGACGGCCCCGCAGATCAGGGCGAAGACCCCGGACTCGTCGGCCAGGGTGCCCAGAAAGAGCCCGTACAGCCCGAGGAGGATGGGGGCGGTGATGCGGAGGCCCAGGTAGATCCCCAGGGCCCGTGGTTCACGGTAGCCAGCCTGGACGAGGCGCAACTGGACGCGGCTCCAGTCGCCTCGACGTTCCTCGACCCGCTCCCCCAGATAATAGAACAGGTCCTTGAGCTGGCTCCTCTTCCGGGCGCGCCGGGCGACCTCGTCGGTGTCCAGCAGTCCATCGAGGCCCATCTCCGACATGCGGCTCTGCAGGGTCCGGGACCGAGCAGGCAGGAGCGAAGAGAGGAGGACGACGACCAGCGCCACCGTCACCGCCGAACTCAGGGCGAAGAGGATCAACACGACTAGATCTCGATGTCGATGATCTGGCGGATCCAGAGGACCCCGATCACCTGAAGGAACAACGCCGACGCTACCATCAACTGCCCGAGCCCCGTAGTGAAGAGAAGAGAGAAGTAATCGGGGGCCAGCGCGAAGGTGGCTGCGCCGACCACCACGGGGAGGGCGGCGAGGGCGTAGCCGCTCAAGCGACCCTGGGCGGTGTACACCCGGAGCTGTCGCCGCAGGTAGAAGCGACCGCGGATGGTTGCGGCCAGATTGTCCAGGATCTCGGCGAGGTTCCCCCCTACCTCTCGCTGGACGAGGACGGCGATGGCGAAGATACGGACGTCGATGAGGTTCACCCGGTCCACCAGCCCGAGCAGGGCGTCGTTGAACGGAAGGCCGAAGCGCTGCTCGTCGAAGGTCTGACGGAACTCTTCCGCCACCACGGGGGGGCCCTCCTGTGCGACCATGCGCATCCCCGACGCCAACGGGTGCCCGGCGCGGATGGCCCGGGTCAGGAGCTCGATGGCCTCCGGAAGCTCCTCTTCGAAGCGCCGAAGGCGCAGACCCGCCATGCGGCGCACGTAGAGGTACGGGATCGCCGCGCCGATCATCCCGGCCATCAGGCCCAGAAGGAGGGAATCCGACAGGAGCAGGACCGCAGCTCCGAGCCCAAGCCCCAAGCCGGCCATGAAGAGAAGGATGCTCTCGGGCTTCCACTCCATTCGCGCACGCTGGAGAAGCGTGTCCAGGCTGCCGATGCCAGGCAGCGCCTCCACGATGTTGCCAAGCAGGCTGCTTCCACCCTGGAATTGCCGCACGAGGCTGTCGGAACGGGCCTGGGCCTCCCCCTCCAACTCCGAGAGCACGGGGCGGAGTCTACGGGCCACCTCCCTGCGCTTCAGAGCGTCCCGGATCAGCTCCCAGAGGAGGGCCAGGGCGAGGGTCGAGAAGACCGCGACGCAAAAGACGAGCAAGGCAGCGAGCTCCGAGGACATCGACTACCATCCTCCCCGGTCGCCGGCCGCCGCCGCAGCGTCACCCCCCTCGTGGGTGGGTCGATCGAGGAAGAGAGAGCCAGGCAGCTCCACGCCTCGGGATTGGAGGAAGTCGGCGAATCGGGGTCGGATACCCGTGGGACGGAATCGACCCAGGACTCGACCGTCTTCTCCGATGCCCTGCCGCTCGAAGGTGAAGAGCTCCTGCATGGTGATGACGTCTCCCTCGATGCCCACGACCTCCGAGATGGAGACGAGTTTCCGGTTGCCGTCCGGGAGACGGGAGACCTGGAGGACCACCTGAATGCCGTTGGCGATCTGCTGGCGCACAGCCCGGTCGGGCAGGTTGAGGTTCGCCATCGCCACCATCGTGGCCAGGCGATTGAGTGCGTCCCGGGGAGAGTTGGCGTGGAGGGTGGTGAGCGAACCGTCGTGACCCGTGTTCATGGCCTGGAGCATGTCCACCGACTCGGAGCCGCGAACCTCTCCCACGATGATCCGGTCGGGTCGCATCCGCAGTGCGTTCCGGACCAGCGCTCGCGCGGGGACCTCACCCCTCCCCTCCACATTCGGGGGCCGCGTCTCCAGCCGAACCACGTGGGGCTGGCGCAGTTGGAGCTCCGCCGAATCCTCGACGGTCACGATCCGCTCGTCTGCCGGAATGTGGGAGGACAGGACATTCAGCAGCGTCGTCTTCCCTGCGCCGGTTCCTCCGGAGATCAGGATGTTGAGTCGACCTTTGACCGCCGCCTTGAGGACGTGAAGCATCGGGGTGGTCAGCGTGTCTTTCGCCCGGAGGTCCTCGTCGGAGAGGACATCCCGCTTGAACCGCCGGATCGACAGGTGAGGGCCGTCGATGGCCAGGGGGGGGATGATGGCGTTCACCCGTGAGTTGTCGGGCAGGCGCGCGTCCACCATCGGCGACGAGTCGTCGATGCGGCGTCCCACACCCGAGACGATTCGGTCGATCACCTGCATGAGGTGCCGATCGTCCTTGAAACGGATGTCCGTGACGTAGAGCTTCCCGTTCTTCTCGATCCAGACATCGTCGTAGGTGTTGACGAGGATGTCCGAGACCTCGGGGTCCTTCATGAGCGGTTCGAGAGGCCCGAGCCCGAAGATCTCGTCGAGGATCTCCGCCTGGAGGAGTTCCCGCTCCCGTACGTTCAGAGCGACATCCTCCCGCTCCATGGCCAGGAGGTCCTGGATGGCCGAGCGGATCGCCTGAGTCGCCTCCTCACGGCTGACGGAATCGAGGTTGGCCAGATTGAGCCGGCTCAGGAGCTTCCGGTGGATGCGCGACTTGATCTCGGGCATGCCGAGCGCACGGTCGGGTCCCGAGGAGGGCGGGACCGGCCGAGCTTCCTCGTCCCAACCGGTCATGAGCTCCCCTCCTTCTCCGCCAGGGATGGGCCGCTGGGCCGGAACGGACGCAGAAGCGATCTGAGCAGGCCCTCGCGCGGGGCGACGACGTGGGTTGGGCCGGCAATCCTGGTCGCCAGGTCGTCCACCGCCCTCTGGAAGGCCGAGCGCTTCATGTGGATCGCAGGCCGGCCGAGGTTGATGCTCTCCGGGATCAGCGACGGGTCCCGGTCGATCACCACGTCGACTTCGAGCCCGAGCCCTGTGCGGACCTCGTCGACGCTGAGTCCCAGCCCTTCGGCGAACTGATTCAGGATCAGGCGCCCCGGGGTGCCGCCGTTTCCGGATCCCGTCAGTGCGACCACTTCCAAGGTCCGCTTCAGGTTGCGGAGGGTGGGGAGCTCCGGGGTCGAGACCCAGAGGCGATGCGCCCCTTCGGCGAGAGCCGCCTCGGCAGCGTCCGTAAGCGTGTGGCCGGCATCCACCACGATATAGGCGAAGTGGTTTCGACACATTCGCAGGAGTCCAAGCGCCTCATCCATGCTAGGCCCCCCACGATCCTGGGCCCGGGGTGGGCTGGCCAGGACCTGGACCCCCGATTCGTGAGTCTCGAGAAAGGAGCGGAACAACTCGTCATCCAGGCGATGGAAGTTCTGGATGACATCCAGATACGAGTACCGGGGCTGGAGGCCGAGAGCGAGAGCCGTGGTGCCGAGGGCCGGCGCCAGGTCCACCAGGAGCGTCTCCTTCTCGGTCAATTCCTGCAGTCGAACGGCGAGATTCACGGCCAGGGTGGTGACGCCCACGCCCCCCTTCGGGCTGAAGAGCGTGGTGATCTCACCAGGGTCGTCCTCGATGTCTGGCGCCCGGGTGCCCTCGAGCCGCCGCCGGACGCGCTGATAGGCCTGGAGCGTATCCTCGGACAAGAAGGGCCGGGGGAGGTACTCGCTGGCTCCGGCTCGCACCACCTTGAGGAGTTCGTCGGCTGGAAGGCTGGGGCCCGCGGCGATCAGAGCCACGTCGGGGGCCTGTCGGCTGAGGAGCTCCAGTACCCTTACTCCCGTCACCGAGTCACCCAGGTCCACGAAGATGAGCCGGGGATTGGCGGCCAGGATGTCGGCCACCCGGTCCCTGGGGATCCTCGACGCCGACTCAGTCGCCGCGTAGACCAGTCGGTCCCGACTGTCGGGCCTCTGGACCAGGCTCATCACGTGCCGGCGCAGCGTCTCGTCATCGGTGAGCAGGGCACAATCGATCATGGCGTCTCCTCCGGGAGCGGTGCCGTCCACGGCATCCGGGTCCAACCCGGCATCCCGTTCATCGGGCCCCGCCGCCCCCACGGCGAGGCGGCAACGAGTCCGTCGCCGGTGGGTCACCGAGGCGGATCCGGGCGCTGTCCGCCTCGATCCAGTCCCCGATGTGGGAGTCCCAATCCCACTCCTCGGCCGGGCCCGTGGGGAGTGCCGGAGCCGGGAGGTTGTCCGGGTCGAGGATGTACGGGGTCACCAGGACCAGCAGCTCGGACCGGTTCTGCCGCACCTGTTCGGATCGGAAGAAGTACCCCAGGATCGGGATGTCTCCCAGAATCGGGAACTTGTTGAGGTCGGCGGAGATGCTGTTGTCCAGGAGACCCCCGATCGCCAGCGTCTGCCCCGGCGCCAGCTCCACGTCCGTCTCCACCTTGCGCGACAGCAGGGACGGGATCTGGAACCCCTGGAAGGTGACCCCGTTCGCGAAGTCCAGCGACGACACCTCGGGCTGCACCTGCAGGCGGATGTTACCGCTGTTGGTGATCGTGGGCAGGAAGTTCAGCCGGACGCCGAACTCCCGGAACTGGATCGTGACGGCCTGGTTGCCGCCCCCCTGGATGGCGGGGTAGGGGAACTCCCCGCCGGCCAGGAACGAGGCCTCCTGTCCCTCGCGGGTCACCAGGTTCGGCTGGGCGAGGCTTTGAAAGTCGCCGTTGGCCTTCAGGAGGCTGAGTGCCGCCTGGAGCTGTGTGTTCTGCCCGGTCACCATCACGTCGACCAGACCCTCGGCGAAGGTGGACAGCTCGTAGTTGGTGTTGTCCCCATCCCATTGGTCGAAGTTCTGGGGATTCAGAACCCGCACGAGGTCCGCACCCATCTCCTTCAACGCCGACTTGGTGATCTCTGCGAACTCCACGTGGAGGAGGATCTGCTCCGGCGCCGGGGCCTGGATGTTGTTCACGATGGGGATTCCCATGGTCTCGGCGAGCTCCGTCGCCTTGCGGACGGTCTGGGGGTTCCGCACCCGGCCGGTCAGGACCACCGATGTTCCCGTGCTGCGCACCTCGAGGCCGGCGTCGGGAAACAACTCGTCGATCTGCCGCTGCAGCGAGGCGACGTCGGCCGTGACCTCGATGGTGTAGATCCTCGGGATCGTCGCTGCCCCCCACACGATCAGGCTGGTCGAGCCTGGGGAGATCCCGTTGATCAGGACCTGGTTCGGGGGGTTCAGCACGAGGTCGGCGATCTCCGGATCCGCGATGGAGATCCGGCGGATGCTGTCGGTCCGAGTCATGACTGCGGTGGATCCCCGGCTGATCGTGATGACCTGCTCCGCCTCGGTCCGGATATCTTCTTGCGCCTCGAGCGCGGCGGGCAGGAGCAGCCCGGAGAGAAGGAGCAGACCGAGGGGGGCGGCGCGGGCGCCTACGGGTCGTGACGGACGTCGGTTTGGCATCGGATGCGTTCCTTGTCTACCGGGATTCGCCGTAGGTGATCAGAGTACGCACCCCACCTCGATACATCTCGATGATGCTCTCCGACGGGGTGCTCGTCGTGGTGCCGGTCCTGGGTCGTGGCGCAGGAGCCACCGGTCCTCCGGTCACGAAGAGCCGGGACTCCCGCTCGCCTTCCGTCGCGTAGGAGGCCAGATCGAGGGTGTTGCGCAGGGCCAACCGGAGCGTCCCCCGGGTGTCTGCGAGGGTGAGCTTCTCAGCCTGGGACGGGGTGACGAGGACGGTCACCACAGCTGAAGGCTCCGGCTCACCCTCCTCGTTCTCCGAGATGACCTGGTCGGCGGCCAGAACCCTGAGATTTTCGAGGATCACCCTCGAGACGGTCTCGGAGACTCGAGGATCGTCCTTGATCAGGATCACGTCGACCCGTGTCCGGGGGGTCACGTAGCCAGCTACGGCCACCACGTTGTTGACGCTGACGCTGACCGCTCTCATTCCCTCGGGGATCAGGGGCACCATGCCGTAGAG
>JGI12210J13797_10003580_pt1 | contig 12399 bp, 12 predicted proteins | sample ElkSlonscriptome_3_FD_13797 | JGI IMG/M metagenome (IMG submission 13797) | reverse complement strand
CAATGTATGAGTTAACAATGTATTGAATGTCGGTCATTCAGATCTTTTCAGTCGGTCTCTTCCTCAAAATTATGCTGGGAGTCACTGTTGAGGGTACTAGAGCACTTTTTACTCAGGCCCTGTTCACGATTTGGTCATTGACTGACTTGACGTTTCGCTGAAGTCTCTAGTGATTGCTGTTTGCTTGGATACAAAGAATGGGCACAAAAAATGGCACAGACAAAAGGAATCCGTGTATTTTCCCTCTTCATCTGCCGCGCAATCTCATGACAGTCTCCTCGCTGTAATCGGTTGAGTGATGACAAGAGCGAACTAGATTCATCTGCTGCGTAAACCATTGCGTAAACAATATTGCTCAAACGATAAGATATAGCCCATCGAATATGCTTTCGAAGTCGGGCTTTCGAATGATCAAATCCCTTTGTTGAGAACACCTTATACTCGGAGAATTTTTCTATGGTTGCACCCCTCGAAATTTCTTCCCATGCAAACATTCAAATTGAAGACGACCGTACAGGTCTCAGCGTGCCTACGCTGCGCCGAGCCATGGCGGACAACCTCTTCTATTTGCAGGGGCGATTTCCTGGCAATGCTTCTCGCAATGATTTCTACATGGCCTTGGCTTATACCGTGCGCGATCGCCTGCTACAGCGCTGGATTAGCACCATGCAGACCTACATGCGAGAGCAAGTGCGCACAGTCTGCTACATGTCTGCCGAGTTTTTGCTGGGGCCTCACCTGGGCAACAACTTGATTAATCTTGATATTTTTGATCAGGTGCGTCAGGCCGTTGCTGAATCTGGCCTTGATCTTGATGATTTGTTGGAGCACGAGGAAGATCCCGGACTGGGTAACGGCGGATTGGGTCGTCTGGCGGCGTGTTACATGGATTCTCTGGCCAGCCTAGAAATTCCAGCACGGGGATACGGCATCCGCTATGAATACGGTATTTTCGACCAAGAAATCGTTGATGGTTGGCAGGTCGAAATCACCGACAAGTGGCTTCAATACGGAAATCCTTGGGAAATTGCCCGCCCGGAAGAGTCAGTATTTGTGAAGCTAGGGGGTCAGACCGAGAGCTATACCGATGACCGGGGCAACTATCGCGTGCGCTGGGTTCCCAACAAGGTCATCCAGGGCATTCCATACGACACGCCGATTATGGGCTACAAGGTCAATACGGTAAATACCCTGCGACTTTGGAAAGCTGAGGCTCCTGAATCCTTTGACTTCCAAGCATTCAACGTGGGTGACTATTACGGCGCGGTTGAGCAAAAAATTGTCTCTGAAAATATCACCAAGGTTCTCTACCCCAACGACGATCAAATTCAGGGTAAAGAACTGCGCTTGATGCAGCAGTATTTCTTCGTGTCTTGTTCTCTGCAAGACATGATTCGCATCCATCTTTACCGGGGAGGACGGCTTGAAAATCTGCATGAGCAGTTTGTGGCACAGCTAAATGATACTCACCCAGCCATTGGTGTTGCCGAACTGATGCGGCTGTTGATCGATGATCACCACATGGAATGGAACCAAGCTTGGTATATCACTCGCAACACGTTTGCTTATACCAACCACACTCTGTTGCCGGAGGCGCTGGAGAAATGGCAGATCAGCTTGTTTGAGGGATTACTGCCTCGCCATCTCCAAATTATTTATGAGTTGAATCGTCGATTCTTGGAGCAAATCCGAATCAAGTTCATCAACCAAGAAGAAAAGCTAGCGCGATTCTCTCTGATTGATGAAGAGGGCGATCGCTACGTTCGTATGGCTCACCTCGCTTGCCTAGGCAGTAAAGCCATCAACGGCGTGGCGGCTCTGCATACTGAACTGCTCAAGCAAGATGTCCTGAAAGACTTCTATGAGCTATGGCCTGAGAAGTTCCGCAACAAGACCAATGGCGTGACTCCCCGCCGCTGGATGGTTTTGAGTAATCCAGAACTGACTGAATTGATCAGCAGCAAAATTGGCAAGGGCTGGATCAAGCATCTAGACGAACTGAAAAAGCTTGAGCCCTATGCCGATGATCCTGGGTTCCGACAAGAATGGCGGCAGGTCAAGGCGAAGAAGAAGCGCGATCTCGCTGAGATCATCAAAAAACGCTGCGACATCACGGTCAACCCTAACTCCATCTTTGATGTGCAAGTCAAGCGGATGCACGAATACAAGCGTCAGCATCTGAATGCTCTACACGTCATTTATCTATACGAGCAGATTCGTCAGAATCCCAATCTCGACATCGTGCCGCGTACCTTTATCTTTGCAGGTAAGGCAGCTCCAGGCTATGTCATGGCAAAGCGGATGATTAAACTCATCACGTCTGTCGCTGAAGTTGTGAACAATGACCCTGATGTGCGCGATCGCCTCAAGGTTGTGTTTATGCCTGACTACAACGTGACCCATAGTCAGCCTGTTTATCCGGCTGCTGATTTGTCTGAGCAGATTTCCACAGCAGGTAAAGAAGCCTCTGGAACAGGCAACATGAAATTCTCGCTCAATGGAGCGCTCACCATCGGTACGCTTGATGGAGCCAACGTCGAGATTCGTGAAGAAGTCGGCCCAGAAAATTTCTTCCTCTTTGGCCTGACAGTGCCTGATGTTGAGGAGTTGAAGCGAAACGGCTACAACCCTTACAACTACTATGAAAACAGCCCTCGAATTAAGCAGGTGGTCGATTTGCTGGCGTCAGGCTTCTTTTCTCACGGCGATCCCGAACTGTTCAAACCCATCATTGACTACTTGCTCTACAATGACCGCTTCCTGCTGCTGGCCGACTTCGATGCCTATGTCGATTGTCAGGCTGAAGTGAGCGAGGCTTACCGCGACGCCGATCGTTGGTCTCGGATGTCGATTCTCAACTGTGCGCGCATGGGCAAGTTTTCATCCGATCGCTCTATTGCCGAATATGCCGAAGACATCTGGAAGGTCAAACCTGTACCTGTGGAGCTGAAAGAATACGCTCAAGCCGATGCGGTTCTCAAGGTCGAACCTTAGTCCGGGCGGTTTTTCTGTGGGTCGGCAGCATCTGACCCATGGGATTTGATGCTGATGTGCGAATGCTTTGGAATTTAGGATTGCAACCCGGTTTGCACATCTCGTATTCCTCAATAACTCAATGGGGGCGGATCGTAAACCGCCCCGTTTTATTGATGAGTGGTGCCTTGACTGATGAGTGGTGTAACTCGGATGGCGATCGCCATCCTCTCTGGCAATGCTGTGGTTATTAGCCCAAGACATCGACCCCTTGGCGATCGCCGTTCTCATTTGTTTCTCGAATCTCCACGCAGTCTTGCTGGAACTTAATTGCTCCATAGATTGACATTGAGTTCAGACGGGTTGAATTTTCTTCATCTCAGAAGATTAATCTTTTCTGTGAATGATTGAACATGTTGCCTCCACTACTGAGGCATGAACCTAAAGCCGCAAATAATCAGGTGGAGGAATTGAGAGGTGCCATGAACATTTTGGTACTCAACGCGGGTTCTAGTAGTCAAAAGAGTTGCCTTTACGCCTTAGCAGAAGAATTGCCCAATCAATCTCCTGAACCGCTTTGGGAGGCTCATATTGACTGGACAGCGACGCCTGACGCCGGCATTGTGTCGGTGAGCGGTAACAAGTCTCAGGTTGACTTCAAAATTTCTGTAGACGATCGCCATACGTCACTGCAACGGATGCTCGACACTCTAGTCGAAGGCGAGACGCAGGTGCTTCAGAGCCTCCAAGAGATTGATGTTGTCGGGCATCGTGTGGTTCATGGCGGATCAGACTATTCTCAGCCAGTGCGTATCACTGACTCGGTGAAAGAGGCGATCGCCAACCTGATTTCCCTCGCTCCGGCTCACAATCCGGTCAACCTCGAAGGCATTGAAGCTATGGAGCGCAGCTTGGGAGATGTTCCCCAAGTGGCTGTGTTTGATACGGCATTTCACAGTCACATGCCTCCCGAAGCGGCGACTTACCCGATTCCCTATGACTGGTTTGACAAAGGCGTAAAACGGTACGGATTTCACGGCATCAGCCACGAATATTGTGCTCATAGAGCGGCCCAGATTCTCCAAAAACCACTGGAGTCATCGAAACTCGTCACTTGTCATCTGGGCAACGGCTGCTCTCTAACGGCTATCCGGGAGGGTAAGAGTGTCAGCACAACGATGGGCTTCACTCCTCTGGAAGGGCTAATGATGGGCAGCCGTAGCGGCTCTATCGATCCGGCTATTCCGCTCTACCTGATCCGCGACCACGGCCTCACTGCTGACCAAGTAGACCACCTACTCAACAAAGAGTCTGGACTCAAAGGCATTTCCGGAATTTCGAGCGATCTACGTGACATTCAGCAGGCGATCGCCGAGGGCCACAAACGAGCGAAACTGGCCTTCGACCTTTACATTCATCGATTACAAGCGTCAATTGCCTCTCTCATCCCTGCATTGGGAGGATTAGACGTGCTAGTGTTCACAGCGGGAGTCGGAGAACATTCCTCCACCGTGCGCGATCGCACCTGCGCTGGACTGGCTTGGCTTGGCGTTCACCTCGATCCCTTGCTGAATGAGGCTCATCCAGTCGATCAAGATATTACTACCGATGACTCTTTGGTACGGGTGCTGGTCATTCACACCGAAGAAGACTGGGCGATCGCCAAAGCCTGTTGGCATCTGCTGCAATCCTAGTGGTTTAGAATCTTTTCGTTCCTATTAATCTTTAAAAAATACAGCGTATGCAACCGCTCAACCATCGCACAAAGATTGTCGCCACTATTGGCCCTGCCAGCAGCTCGCCAGAGATGATCAAAAAAATGGTGCATACGGGAATGAGCGTTGCCCGACTCAACTTTTCCCATGGCAGCTACGACGACCACGCCAAAATGATTACTCTTTTGCGATCTGTATCGCAGGAACTCGGAACGCCCATAACCCTGCTGCAAGACTTGCAAGGCCCCAAAATTCGCGTAGGACAGTTGACCGAAGGCGAACTTACCCTTGAGGAAGGCGGGGCGCTAGATTTGGTGCCGATGGACAACTATCACGGGGAATCTACGACAGCCTGTATCGACTATCCATTCCTAGCTGAAGATGCCGAAATCGGAATGCAGATTTTGCTCGATGACGGACTGCTGGAACTAGAGGTTGAAGATATAAAAGGGAACACGGTGCACTGTCGCGTTATTGCTGGGGGTGTACTTAAGAGTCGCAAGGGTGTCAATCTACCGAGTATCGACATTCGCCTGCCTTCTCTGACCGAAAAGGATCAGCAAGATCTGGAGTTTGGCATCTCTCAAGGCGTTGACTGGGTATCGTTGAGTTTTGTCCGTAAGCCCGAAGATATTCAGTCTCTGAGAAACTTGCTGGCCGAAAAAGGTGTCCCCGATGTACCAGTGCTGGCGAAAATTGAGAAGCCTCAGGCGATCGCCAACCTCGACGCCATTTTGGAGCAGTGTGACGGAGTGATGGTGGCTCGGGGTGATTTGGGCGTAGAGATGAAGTCAGAAAAAGTGCCCATGCTGCAAAAGCAAATCATTCGAGAGTGCAACAAGCGAAGTATCCCCGTCATCACAGCCACTCAGATGCTCGACAGCATGATTCGCAATCCTCGCCCGACTCGTGCGGAAGCGAGTGATGTCGCAAACGCTATTATCGACGGCACCGATGCCGTTATGCTCTCTGGCGAATCCGCCGTTGGACTTTATCCAATCAAAGCGGTAGAAATGCTAGCGCGAATTGCAGCAGATGTTGAACCCGAAATTCAGTACATCAACAATCCCCCTGCAGCGGATGACGAAACCCATGCGCTGAGCGAAGCCCTAAACACGATTGATAAAATTCTCGATTTGCAGGCGATCGTCACCTTTACGAGTACGGGCTACACTGCGATGATCGCGGCTGGAGAGCGCCCTAATGCTCCAGTTGTGGCATTTACTCCGAGCGTGAAGGTCTATCACCGACTCAATTTGGTGTGGGGCGTTAAACCCATTTTGCTGGATCATGATCCAACCTCGTTCGAAGAAATGGTGACCCGTGCCCAAGCAGAACTATTGAAACACAACCTGGCACAGCCTGGTCATCAGGTGCTGATCATGGGTGGCATTCCCGCAAAAACCCCCCAGGGTACGAACTTTCTCAAGCTTCATCGGCTTGCAGAGCAAACTTAATTTGGAAAAAATCTTCCCCATAACTTGTCTATAAAAGAAAAAGAAGCACTCAGATTGAATGCTTCCATCACGTTATCAAGTCTATGGCTTGATTTTAGGATATCGCTTTAGCCAGCGTCATCATTCAAACAGTGGAATTGATCGCGCTTGACGTTGATACTTTTGACATGTTTTTTAACCGTGTCAATGGCAATATACAATTCGCTAGCAATCTGCTTATAGGTATAACCGACACATCGATAAAGCCATACTTCAGATTCGCGATGGCTAAGGCCATAGCGCTGAGCTTCGGCGATCGCCCGACTGCGAGCACTCTGATAGCGGTCTTCCAAAACAACTAGCATTTTGGCATCGCTCGACTCCTGATCCAACCACTGAACCCGGACTCGAATCATTTTGGCTGAATGGGTTTCAACGTCTTCTTCGAGGGTGAGGCAGGGAATTGCGTCGTCTCTATTGTCGTTTGCGAAGGTGTGGCGGCTGTCTAGCAGGGCGGCGCATAGTCGCTGAACTGAGGATGGCAGCACATTAGACATGTTCTGCTGATCAATTTTGCGGCATAGGGCGCGAGCCTTGGAATTGCTCTGTAGGATCGTTCCTTTTTGGGTCACAATCATCAAGCCATCGGGCATCCCTTCAAGAATGCCTCGAAGCAGAAACTGAGGGTCGGAGCCTTGAACAGACGTAGGATTCCGCCGCTCGAAAGAGGTTTCGAGGGTTAGAGATTTTTGAGTTGTTGCGTTCATTTGGGGGCTGTGAATGAACTATGTAAAGTCACTCAGCGGAAGAAGGCTTTTGCACGAGCTGAAACCAAAGCTCCAACGGGCGATCGCCTTTTCCTTTGAGTTACGTCCATAGAACGCGATGCGTCCGGACGATGCAATGCGATGTATGACACTACAGCGATCGCACTTGTCATTTCGGGGTGGGCTGTGCCTCAAACTCCCTGTGAAGCTTTGAGAAAGCGAGACACTTTGAAAATTGGTTAAATCACCACCGAGTTGAGTTCACAATTCGGGTGGAGGGACAGCGCGATCTGAAAAGTTTTGGCGTTATCAGCGTGTTTTTAGACCCGCCCATCCAGACTCACTCAGCGCATGTGCGCTGATACTTCAGATTACAGGGCATCGATTCTCTCGTCCGGAGCTTGTATTCAGAAACACAATGGGGCACTCTATACAATAACGAACTGATGTTCTGAATCGCTTTGTTTTGGCTGCATTGTGCGTCTCCAGTCTGAATCTGAGTTCGAGTTAGACAACCAGAGTTCAACGATTAGGTGTTCTCTCTGTCAGATTCAAGAGTCCATAGCTTACGCGACCTTTGCTTAGACTATCTTGCTTAGACTATCTTCTTAGATTTTAACTTGATTGATGGCCATCGTTTTATTGATCAGAGAATTGCAAAACGCATCCTTCACATCATGCTTGCGTCTGCAAGAGCCTTGTTGCCAAAAAGGGCGATCGCCTTTTCCCCAGTCGTTCTATGCTCTCATGGAGGTTCATTGTGATTCCTGACTCTCATCCCATCTACCCGGCTCGGTCGTTCATCCGATTTCAAGCGAAAAATCAGATCATCGCGGATTTGACAGGTGAAGAAATCACCAGCTTTGTTCACCGCCCTGGTGCTGTGCAAGAGCAAGGCACGACTACGCCCAATCCAGACTGGCGCAACTCAGGTAGGATCGACATCTGGAGCGAAAACCCAGCCGATTCTAGTCGTGCTCAAGATCAACGGTCTCAGATGGATCAGGGCAGCACAGCAGCACCATCTCTTTCATTTGACGAAGCCCTGTTTGGGGAGTTGACGAAAACGGCCTTTCACCCCGATCGCCATCCAGAGCTTTATCAGCCGTGCGATTCTCAAGTCGAAGCAAGGGCGATCGAAAGTCAGGTTGTCGCAGAACTTGTCAAAACCTATGAACAAATTGTCCGAAATCAGGCTGACGAACAAGTGCAACGTCTCAACGCCTTGCTCTAAGCCTTAAAACTGTTTTGCGGTATGAGCATTGGGATCGAACTGAAACCGCTGGGCGTAATCGGTGATGCCATAGAGATTGAAGCTGATAGTCGGCTCGTCGTCTAATGCTTCGACACAATGAATGGCACCGGGGGTGAACCCAATTACATCTCCTGGGACGAGGATTTGTTCCCCGACTTTTTCGATGCGATCAGGGTGTTCTGGGGTGGGCGACCTGCGCCAAAAGGTATTTTTCTCTCTGCCGCGAATCAACGCCACAATGCCCCACGTGGCATGATTGTGCACGGTTGACGTTTTGCCCGGTTCCCACGACACCATTTGCACTGTCAGCGGAAAGGACGGTTCTCGATACAGCATCCGCACAGCCCAACCTCGTTCGGGTGATGGGTCAGTGTATTCAAACTGAAGCCAATCTGAACTAATCAGGAGCGATCGCACCATGGGTGAAATCTGCTGAATTCGCTCTGCATCATCAGGCTCAGCGGCAAGCACATCATCTAAATCCGTCAAAAATCGATAGAGACGATAGGGATCTGCGGCGGGTTCAAATTCTGTAGGCATGAAGCCTCGGCAGCCACTGTCGTCTGTCACGAGATAATCTTGCACTTCATCCATATCGATCTCATCTGAAGCAGTGGCACGGATCTGTCCAGTTTCGGTCACTCCGGTCGTGGGCGTTCCGTTTTTAGGTCGAATGTTGGACTCGGTCGCCTCAACCTGTGCAGTCTGCTGCGCTTTTGCTTGCCCCACGTCACTGATGCTCCATTCTTGTGCATATTTTCAGGTCTGCCTCATCTGATTCCTAAGAGACGGAGGTAGGCTGGACTCTGACAGATTCCACCTTACCAAGGAATTCTGAGTTCGGGATGAGAAGCCGCTAGATGGGAAAATCACGATGAGCGATCGCCATCTTTCACCGTTTCGTCACCGATTGAAGCGTCGCCGACTTCGTCATGGCTTTCGTCGCATCATGACCTTTGGGGCGATCGCCCTCTTGACCTGCTTCATGGCTCTGGGACAAGCCTGCCAGAACCTAAACTTATTGGCCTCGTTTGATTCACCTGACTTGGCTGAACTAGAAGCCAAGTGCGAAACCCGTGCAGATTTTGCCTGGGTTCCATCCGGAACATTTTCGGTAGGAAGTGATACCGCTGAACAAGATGCTGCCTATCGCATGTCTGCCAAAGCTTGGGTTGCGCTCTCCGCTGCTCGCGAGACTGCTGCCGATACCGTCAGTGTTTCGACCGCCGAACAAAATCTGCGACAACGACAGTGGTTTGACCGCGAACCCGAGCGGCAAGAGCGATCGCTCTCTGGCTTTTGTATGAGCCGCAATTTGGTGACCAATGGAGACTACTTGGAGTTCGTCAATGAGACAGGACATCGAAGCCCTGACATTTCGGATGCTGAGTATCAGCAACAAGGATTTTTGGTGCATCCCTATGAAGATGTGCAACCCTACCGCTGGCAGTCTCAACTCCAGCCCTCTTTTCCCGACGGAAAATCTCAACATCCGGTGGTGCTAGTCAGCCACGACGACGCGATCGCCTATGCCCAATGGCGTGGGGAGCAGGATGATGTTTTGTATCGTCTGCCTACGGCGCTGGAATGGGAAAAGGCTGCACGGGGGACGGACGGGCGCTACTTTCCTTGGGGAAATGAGTGGCAAAACGACGCCACCAACTGGATCGGGCGTAAAACATTGGGCGACGGTATCGAAGGTACAAGCGCGATCGCCACTTATCCCCTCAGTCGCAGTGTCTATGGCGTTGAGGATATGGCTGGCAATGTGTTTGAATACACCTCAACTCTGTTGGAGGGGAGCGATCGCCCGGTTTCTGTGATGAAAGGGTGCTCGTGGGACGATCTGCCAGGATTTTGCCGAGCGACTTACCGTCATACCCGCCCCACCGATTCTCGCCACATCTTGTTTGGATTTCGCCTCGTGCTTGAATGAAATCTTTAGTCAAACACGGTTTCGTCTTCTTTTCTCCAGGCCGGATCAACGATGCAGACAAATACCAACGGTTCTTCGCCGCAGTTGTGAATGTGCTGGCGAGCGTTGGGTGGAATGTAGACCGCATCTCCTGGCACAACTCGTTGAGTTTCACCATCGATTGTCATATCGCCGATGCCTGACAAGATGTAATAGACCTCAGATGTGGTCAGAGCATGAGCGATCGATGTTTGCCCAACTGGGACGATTGCGTGAGCCAAACTGTATCGCAGGTCGATAGACTGCTTGTCGGGATGCAATAGCTCCCGTAGCAGAGTGCCATCTCCAGCAGTGAACTCGTTGCAGTTTTGCAATTTACGAACTAGCATTTGAAATCCGTTAGACCTTGATGGGTTTGGAAGAAAGTGGTTGGAGAGTTATTTGAACGGGCGATCGCCCTCTAGCTCCTTGCCTCTCTGCATTAAATCTCAAAATTAGCCCCCTTTTGCGTTAGCTCTCGATATTTCGCCTCATCGAATTGATAGAGGCGAGGCGGTCGATAAGGGGCACTATCGTCGAACTCATCCAGTTCTTGCAGCAGCTCCATTTTGAGAAACTTCTTACGGAAATTGCGCTTGTCTAGTTCTTGAGCCAAAACGGTCTCATAAAGCTTTTGCAACTGGAAAAAGGTGAACTTTTGCGGCAGCAACTCAAAGCCGATAGGCTCGCAACGAATCTTGCTGCGCAGCCGAGTCAATGCCAGTGCAAGAATCTGGTCATGGTCGAAAGCAAGATCCGGCAGCTCGTTTACCGAAACCCACTGAGCCTGAGCAGCATCCGTGGCGGCTCGTACCTTGTGATCGCGCAAATTGACGAGGGCATAGTAGGCCACCGTGACGACTCTTTCTCGCGGATCGCGTCCCAAATTTCCAAAGGTGTAGAGCTGTTCTAGGAATACCTCTGTTAAGCTCGTTTCTTCCTGAAGTTCTCGGCGGGCGGCATTTTCCAGAGATTCCTCCCATCGTACAAAGCCTCCAGGAAGTGCCCACTCCCCTTGAAAGGGCGGTAGCTTCCGCTGAATCAACACGACCTTGAGTGTATGAGTTTCATCGAGGCCAAAGACGACGCAGTCTACGGTCAGGGCAGGTCGAGCATAAGGATAGACATATTGGCTAGGGCTCGGATTTGAGAAAGACTCTGAAGGGGTCTCGGAAGATGCTTGAGATCCGGATATTGACATAGTGTAAATCTGACACTACATTGGATGCATTGGTGTTGAATTTACACTATTGTAGCCTTTGCCTGCAATGGCACGGGCGCTAAGCTACTCCACGGAGAATCCCTGATGCTAGGAGCGATCGCAGGCGACATGATCGGTTCGCCTTACGAGTTCAACTCTCACAAAACCAAAGACTTCCCGCTCTTTAGTGAGCGCAGCGGCTTCACCGACGATACGGTGCTCTCGGTTGCCGTTGCGGATATGTTGGTGACTCAGGAGGATTCAGCGCGAAACTATGCCAAAGCATTCAAGTCGTATGGACGGCGCTATCCTCATCCAACTGGAGGCTACGGGGCACGGTTTTATGACTGGATCTGGTCAGATAACTCTGAACCCTATGGTAGTTGGGGCAACGGTTCGGCCATGCGAGTCAGTCCGATTGGGTTTGCCTTCGATAATTTAGATGCGGTGCTTGCTGAGGCGAGACGCAGTGCAGAAGTGACCCACAATCATCCCGAAGGCATCAAAGGTGCCCAGGCAACGGCAGCAACGATTTTTCTGGCTCGTATAGGAACTTCTAAAGCCGAGATCAAAGCCTATGTCGAATCGCAGTTTGGCTACAACCTCAACCGCACGGTAGACGAGGTGCGACCCACCTACGAGTTTAATGAGTCGTGCCAAGAAACGGTGCCCGAAGCGCTGATTGCGTTTTTGGATGCCACAGATTTTGAAGACGCCATTCGCAATGCGGTTTCTCTCGGTGGCGACAGCGACACTCTCACCTGCATCACGGGAGGCATTGCTGAGGCATTTTATAGCGTCCCAGAGGCGATCGCCCACGAGGTACTTGCCCGACTCGATAATCACCTGCGAGACATCACGAAGCAATTCATCGCGCGATTTATGGCATAAGACCCGCGTGCGATCGGTGTTCGCACTTTCCACAACCTGTGGAAAACTTCCTAAAGCAAGAACTGTCAACAATCCTGAAAGTCACTGAAGGTCTTAACCGATGATGAATCCAACATTTGCAGGATTTGAACAGCGTTTTATAGTGCTACACGCTGATATAAAACCAATAGTTGATGGAGAAGCCGCGCAGTGCGCGGCTTCTCCATC
>JGI12210J13797_10248049_pt1 | contig 12400 bp, 12 predicted proteins | sample ElkSlonscriptome_3_FD_13797 | JGI IMG/M metagenome (IMG submission 13797) | reverse complement strand
TAAATAAGGTACTAAATAGGCGCTTGCGGGCCAATACTTAGGCTTGCCTAAAAAAGTGCTGAATAGATTTGACCTATTTAGGACAGCATTTACATTAACCGGAATTTTTTAGCAGGGACTAACAAAATGGCGGATCGCCACGAACAGGTTAAGCAACGGATTGAGGTGCTGTACAACATGCTGATTGAGCATGATGGATACGGCGAGATGTCCATCGACTTCAAGATCCTGAAGCGGGGACAGAAGGAAGTTGTGATTAAATGCGGGAAGCAGTACCGCTACGTGGTGGATAGTTCATTAGAGAGTTTGAAGGCTTAATGGATGTCGGAGTGCGTCTGGGATAGAGGTTAAACCCCATGGGTGAGTGTCGGTTTCCAATGATTGGAAACACACCTATTAAGGATAGCGAAATGACTAAGGGAAAGTTAATGCTGACCGCCGCAGTGACTGCGGTCAGTTTGAATGGATTTGCTCAGCAGGAAGAAGTTGCGGAGCAGGGCGGTGCTATGGCTGCTCGGGCCGTTGAAACCTTCGAGTGGGGCTTATTGGTCGAAGCCGAAGGGGGCTATGCCAAGGTAGGCGGCGAATCAGAGAGTGATATTATCCTTGCGACGATGGAGTTTAGACTGGAGGCAGCGCTCACCGATTGGCTGCGCGGTAATCTCGGCCTGCTTTGGGAAGAGGATTCCCGGGAGGACGATAATGTGGATGAGGGCTTCATCACGCTTGGGGCCTCTGAATCGATTCCATATTATCTCGTGATCGGCCGTTTCTGGCAACCGGTCGGCAGTTTTGAATCGGCCTTTATTTCGGATCCGCTCACGCTGGAGCTGATGGAAATGAATCAGACGGCCGCCATGATCGGCTACGGCAATTCCTGGGTTGATGCGAACGTCGGTGCGTTTAAGGGCGATACGAAAGCGGGAATACTGGACGGAGATACGACGGTTTCCGATGGGTTTGCTTCCGTTGCATTCACACCGGCTGACCCTGTTCAGTGTGGGGCCTATTGGTTGTCCGATATGATGGAAACCTATAACTACGGTTCGGTCGGAGGCCTGATCTCGGATCAGCCGGGCTATGAAAAAGTCGGCGGAGCGGGAGCTTATCTGAATCTTTATCTGGGGCGGTTTACCATATACGCCGAGTTTGCCTCTGCACTCGATGCCTACAAGCTGGGTGGCGAAGAATATACGCCGGCGGCTTATAATCTTGAAGGTTCATATCAGGTGAATGATCAGGTTGTGGTTGGAATCAAATATGAAAGCAGCGAGGATTTGTATGCGGGATATAACCGCACACTTTCAGCGGTAGGGGATAAATACCCGGGACAGGCCTACGGAACTGTCGTCTCATATGGCTTTCACGAGAACGCATCGGTGGCTGCGGAATATCTCCGGGTTGAAGAGCTGGATGATGACGCAAATGGACACCTGTTCACGGTCCAACTCGCATTGGAAATTTAGAATTTAAAGAAAAGGCACATCATGAAACTCAGGGAACTTAAAGTGGCAGAAACCGGCGTCGTTACAGGATTCAGCTCTTCGGAGCCGGCCTACCGCCAGCAACTGCTTCGCATGGGGTTTACGAAAAACGCTACGTTCAAAGTCGTACGCAAAGCCCCCTTGGGTGGCCCAATCGAAGTGGAAATCCGCGGTTCCCGCGTCGTGCTGCGCAGCGACGAGGCGGATGTGCTGGAGGTTGATGCAACATGAGTAATTTAAAAATCGCGATCGTAGGCAACCCGAATTGCGGGAAGACTACGGTTTTCAATTCTCTGACCGGGGCCAAGCAAAAAGTCGGCAACTGGCCGGGCGTAACCGTCGAACGTGTAATGGGCGAATATACCCATTGTAATGCAACGATTGATGTAACGGACCTTCCGGGTATTTATTCCTTTTCTGCACTGTCGCCCGATGAGGAAGTGGCGCGTAAACATATTCTGTTTGATACGCCCGATGTCGTCGTCAATGTCATTGATGCCACAAACCTTGAGCGTAACCTTTATCTGACGACGCAGCTGCTGGAGATGGATGTGCCGGTTGTTGTGGCTCTGAATATGATGGATATGGCGAAGCAGCGCGGTATCCGGATTGAAACCGACCATCTGGCCAAACATTTAGGCTGCCCGGTTGTTCCCATCATTGCGCCCAAGAAAAAGGGGATTGAGGAGCTCAAACAGGCCATCTGCGAAATCAGCAAAACGAAGCATACGCCCAGTGTGCGTGTGGCCTATGAGAAGGATATTGAAAAAGTCCTCCAATCCATGGAAGTCAGTCTGGGTGACGTGGCTCTGACCAAAAAGGTTTCGCCGCGATGGCTGGCGATCAAACTGCTTGAAAAGGATGAGCTCGCCTGGGACCTGCTCGGCGCTGATAAAGCGCTGTTGCCGGATATTGAGCATGAGCTCAAGAAAGTGGAAAAGCTGGTTGGTGAAGATACCGATATGATCATTGCCGACGGTCGCTATGGTTTTATTCATGGTCTGGCCCGGGATGTCACTAAAGGCAGCGACAAGGCACGTAAAACCTTCACCGATGCGGTAGACCGCGTCGCGCTGAACAAATTCCTCGGTTTTCCGCTCTTCTTTTTCGTCATGTATCTCGTTTTTGCCATCACCATTAATGTCGGCGGTCCGTTCATTGATTTCTTTGACGGACTCACCGGAACGATCTTTGTGGACGGTTTTGGCGCTTTACTGGAAAAGATGGCGTTGCCCGGATGGCTGATTGCCATTCTGGCCGATGGAATCGGTGGCGGGCTTCAAACGGTTTCCACCTTTATTCCGCCGATTTTCCTGATCTTTCTCTGTCTGTCTTTTTTGGAAGACTCCGGCTACATGTCCCGCGCGGCATTTGTGATGGACCATGGCCTAAGAAAAATCGGACTGCCGGGGAAAGCGTTTATCCCGATGCTCGTAGGATTTGGCTGTAACGTGCCGGGGATCACCGCCACCCGCACCTTGGAAAATCGCAAAGACCGTATTCTGGCGATCATGATGAATCCGTTCATGTCGTGCGGCGCACGTCTGCCGGTGTACACGTTGTTTGCGGAAGCGTTCTTTCCGCAGAAGGGCGGCCTGCTGATTTTCGGGATTTATATGATCGGCATTCTACTGGCGGTGCTGACCGGTCTGCTGTTCAAGAAGACGATCCTCCGCGGCGAGGTTTCGAGTTTTGTGATGGAGCTTCCGCCCTACCACATGCCGACCTTCAGTGGCGTCATGCTCCACACGTGGCACCGCCTGAAATCGTTCCTGATCAAAGCGGGTAAAATTATTCTATTGTTAGTGGCCGTTCTCGGCTTCCTGAACTCCATGGGAACGGACGGTTCTTTTGGTAATCACGATTCCAAAGATTCCGTACTAAGCGCCATGAGTCGCTCAGTGACGCCAGTGTTCCGGCCGATGGGCATTCAAGATGAAAACTGGCCGGCGACGGTCGGGCTCTTCACCGGAATCTTTGCCAAAGAAGCTGTGGTGGGCACGCTCGATGCCATCTATTCGCAGGTCGAAGTACGGAACGAAGCCGAGGCGGCCATTGCGAGCGAAGAGGCCGAAACTTCCTTCGATTTCTGGGGCGGTATCGTTGGGGCCTTTGCCGCCATTCCGGAAGGCTATGAAGGATTCTGGGACGGGCTGAAAGATCCGCTGGGTCTTTCCGGCGCGGTCGCTGAAGTGAAAGAAGCTGAAGATGGCTCGTATTTCACCATGGTCCGTCATTTTGGCGAGCATGGAACGCACGCGGCCTTTGCCTATCTGCTCTTCATTCTCATCTATGCCCCATGCGTCGCCGCGCTGGCGGCCATCTATCGCGAAATCGGTTTGCGCTGGATGCTGCTGGCGGTATCCTATCTTACGTTGCTCGCCTGGGTCATCGCCACGGTCTATTACCAAATCGCGACCTTTGCGGTGAACCCACCGCAGTCTGCCATTTGGCTGAGCGTCTGTGCCGCCATTGGTGCCGTGTTCTTCATCGGTATGCGCATTGCGGGAAATGCTGATAGTAAAAAAGACGCCGCCGCCGCCGTGACGCAATCCGATGCTTAGCGGAATTCTCAACCTCCTCAATGAGCGCCCCGGGGCGCTCTCCGTTCAGGAAATCAGCTTGGCGCTGGGCATTGAGTCCAGCGCCCTACGCCCCATGCTTCAGATGCTTGAATCAAAGGGTAAAATTGTGAAGGTGGAAATTCCCTGCGGAAAATCGTGTATCGGCGGTTGCACCGAATCCGATACGATGACGTTCTATAAGAAAGAAAGAGAATAATCGCTTCAATTAAGATAGACAAAACATAGATTTCCTTTAACCTTGTCCCAACTATGATCACGGGGAAAGGGTAAGGGTAACATGAAAGATAAAAAGCGAGTGAGCTCTCATAGTGCACTGCAGTCCTTCGTTTCTTTAAATGCTCGACGCCAGAGTGAGGTTGCGGTCGTGCTTTTGGGAATAATTCCGGCCATGGCGGCTTTCTATCTCGGGCGGCAGGGGAGCGATCTTGATGCGGTATCTCCTTTCATGATGCCGCTACTCATGCTGGGTGCGCTTTGCTGTGGATATGCGGGATATCGTGTGTTGCGTAAATACCCGAACAATATCATGGAGCTGAGAACCTATATTTCTGATCTGGCGCGCGGAAAACTGCCAGACTCCGTGGTGCTGAGTGAATCCATTGAGAGCGATGATCTAAAATACATCGAAAAGAGCTTTAGCACACTTGTACTGGAAATGCAGAAAGAGATCGCCCGCGCAAAGGTGCAACTGGCCAATGAGCACAAACTCAGGGAAACCGTGGAACGGCAACAGGCTCAATTGCTCGAGATGGCCCATCATCAAACCATGGTCGATAGTGTGGCCGTCATCTACAAGAGGCTGGGCAAGCCGACAGAAGAGTTGCACCGCAAACTTCATGTGTTGAATGATCAGCATTGTGGTCACGCAGAAATTGAAGAATGTATAGAATGTGTGCATGAAATCTCCAAGACGCTGGACATCATCCGGTCAGCGCGCGAATTTCAGTCGGACCCCTCGGTTATCGGCGTCTCATCCTGATTTTTACTCACTGCATATCGCTCAGGTGCAGTTCCAGTGCCTGGACGGAAATTTGAATTTCATGGATCGACGCGCCGAGTGAAGCGATCAACAGCAGTAATGCCGCGCCGAACACCACCTCCGCTGTTCCCATCCAGCCCACGTAAATCAGGAACATGCAGAGCACGCACAGCAAAAGGCTACTGACGCCCAGCACCTGCATGGCTCGGATCAAATAGAGACGTTTCCGAAGATTGGAAATCTGCCCACGCAATAATTCATCCGGATTTTTCATGTAGTGGTCATGAAGCTGCCGCACGACATTGGCATAGGAAAGAAACCGATTCGTGTAGGCCAGCAGAATCAGCGAAATCGCTGAGAAGAGCAGAGCAGGCGTCGTAAGCGTTAAATGATTCATAGTGTTTTCCCGTAGTTGCCGTCATAACTTCCAGGCATTGGAAGTCCCTTCCTAGTTTTTCGGATAATTTCAGCCGCGTCTCCAGCATCCTCAACGCCGTAGGTCAAATCAATCCGGAAATTCCGAGCGCCAGCTGCGCGCAATGCATCAAGGTGTTCCACCAGCGAAAAAGGTTGTTCAAAAATCAGCACAAACTGATCCCCATTTTTTTCAATTTTCATTGGCCGGTCTTTCCGGTCGGCAAGATGTTCATCGGCCGCGGGTTTCGTGGCCGAAATCATCAGAGGTGTGTGTTGGTAAATGGGGACGATCGCGCGGTCGCCCAGTACCCCCAGCAGTGCTTTTAGATTGTCGCCTGTATCTTCCGGCGACAAAACCATCTGAGAAATACCCAGCCCCTTCCAATGCTCGGAAGCCTCGGTATTTAGTGTGTAAAGTGGCCAGTCGGCCGTGATATCTTTGGATGTCCGGTAATCCTGAAGTGCGCCGATGTTTGCGACTTCGTAACGTGATTCGTAATCCGTAATGCGTGATTCGGATCCTCGTTGGATCACGGGGATGGCGAATCGATTTGGAGGGCTCGGTTCCATCCGAGCCACAGGATGAACACAAAGCTCGGATGGAACCGAGCCCTCCAGAATAATCTCTAACTGATTTAGCTCATCTTTTATGAGTTGATCGAGAAGAGAAAGATCCCGAACCTTTACCGACCAGGATTCATCTTTTGCTGGTTCTGCCGGTGGAAGCACCAGTTCTTCCAGTCGTTGGAAATATTCGGCTTGGTTCTGTTGTTTTAAATTTTCGCTCAGTTGATCCAGTAATTGTCTGCGGGCTTCATTCAGTATGGAGGCCGGAGCAAAGAGGCCGTTGTCTTCAATTTCCAAGGTTTGGAGAATCCATTCTGTTTTGCCGGTTTTTTCAAAGCTCCGGCGAATGCCCGCTTCTGTTTTTTCCGGCTGTCGTGCTGCGCTCAATGTTTCTTCAATATGGATTTCAGCAGATGCATCATCAGCTTTAGCTGAAAGTTGAATGCGAGCGGCTGAAAGTTCCACAGTCGCATCAAACGGCTTCTGTTGTTTATATGTTCCGGGCCGCGGTACTTCGAAGCCATAGCGTTGCCGGACTTCCTGGGATGCGGAGCAGTAGATGGTCATACCGGGTTCAACGAACGGGTGATCCGGCGGAAGCTGGACTTCAATTTCGGTATTGGCCGTAACCTCAAATTGCAGGTGTTTTTTCCGATCATTGGAAAAACGCATTTCGCGGGTGAAAAAGTTGAAAGGTTCTCTGTTGCCACCGAGTTCAATTTTCAGGCCGTCGTGTTTCATCAGTGCCCGGTTCGTTTTAAAGCGAATCCACTGTTGTCCGTATTCTTTAAACGCGGATTCTATTTTCCCAATTTCTGAACCGCGGTGTCCGTTCGTGGTGGGGTCTATCGGGTTGGGGTCCGAATTTTTCAAATAGAGATCGGTGGCCGGCCGGCCGAAAATGGTCTGAATGTCGGAAAGCAATTGCTGTTGCTCGGTGTTACCCAAGTCCTGATCCATCCGCTTGCGGTAAAAGTCTGTGACGGCCCCGACGTATTGGGGGCTTTTCATGCGGCCTTCAATTTTCAGGGAGGCCACACCGGTTTTCAGGAGTTCATCGAAATGTTCGCCGACCGCTAAATCCTTCATGGAGAAGGGCAGGGCGGTTTCACCGGCGCTATCAAATTTCATGCGGCAGCAGTACGCGCATTTTCCGCGGTTACCGCTTCGACTGTTGAGGTGCGAGGAAAAGAGACAGAGTCCGCTGTAGGAATAGCAGAGCGCGCCATGAATGAAGACCTCGGTTTCGATGCCGCAGTTTTTTGTGATGTTTCCAATCTCTGGAAGACTCAGCTCGCGCGCCAGCACGACGCGCGAAAATCCTACATCTTTTAGAAGCTGCGCACCTGCGAGGTTATGCACAGCCAGTTGCGTGCTGGCATGGAGTTCCAATGATTGGAAAAATCGCCGCGCCATTCGGGCCAAGCCCATATCCTGAACAATCACGCCGTCGGCATTCAGGTCCCGAATCAGGGCGAGCGCTTCGAGTGCATCGGGCAGTTCGTGCTGCTGCACCAGCGTGTTGAAGGTGATGTAGACTTTGCGTCCGTGGGCGTGAGCATAGCCGATCAGTTCGTCGAGTTCTTCAGCAGAAAAGTTAGCGGCCTCGGCGCGGGCAGAAAATCGGGGAAGTCCGGCAAAAACCGCATCGGCACCATAGTGCAGCGCCGCCCATGCTGCATCGGCATTGCCGGCCGGAGCCAATAATTCTGTCTGATTTCCGTTACTCATAAATAATAACGTTACCACCCGCTACGCTAGAGGGCACGGAGACTCGGAGTTTTTTATACTTTCCGCGACGTCGTGGTGGAAAAATGAATCAGACTTTTTCGTAGCTGGCAGGTTCGCGGTAGGTTGAATCCCAGTTTTTAAAGACGGGTTCGAGGCCTTTGGATCGGAGCATTTTGCAAAAATCGGGAATGTTCCGCTCATCGGAAATCTCAAATTGTTCGGTAGATTCCTCGGAATCATCGCTGTAACCGCCGACGGTGGTTTTGCTGGCGACGCTCATTTTGGAAATGCCCAGCCCGGCCATGCCGTCGCGGACGCGTTGCGGTTCGCGGGTGGACAGTACCAGCGGGGTTTCCGGCAGACATATGCGCAGCGCAAAAATATATTGCGCCAGCATTTTTTCATCGACCGGAAAATCGGCCTGAAATCCGCCGAGCTGCGGTTTGATGCGCGGGAAAGAAATGGAGACGCCCGCCTGCCAATAATTTTTCAGCAGATATTTGGCGTGGCGATAGACGCACAGGATATCAAATTTTGGATCGGCCAGGCCGAGCAGGGCCCCGATGCCTACCGTGCGCAGGCCACCCTTCAATGCGCGGTCTGGGGCATTGAGGCGGCTGAAATAGTCGCGCTTATCGCCCCATCGATGCATTTTTTCATACACGACCTGATCATAGGTTTCCTGATACAGCGTAACACCCGTGCATCCGGCTTCGGCCAGTTCGCGGTATTCCGGTTCTGACATGGGAAAAACTTCAATATTCACGTTGTGAATGTATTCTGCACAAATTTCGATGCATTCCTTCAGATAGGGCACATCCGCTTCCGGCATGCGTTCGCCGGTCAGGAGCACCAACTCCTCAAGGTGCATGCTTTTAATAGCTTCCATTTCATGCCGAAGTTGCGCTTCATCGAGCACCGCACGCTTGGCGCGCCGGTCACCCGCAATGCCGCAGTAGAGACATCCGCCGTTGCAGAAATTAGAAAGGTAGAGCGGGGTATACAATGAAATCGTCCGCCCGAAATGTCGGCGGGTAATCGCCTGAGCGCGCTGCGCCATCGGTTCCAGATATTCCGCCGCGAGCGGGGAAAGCAGGGCCGCCATCGTTTTTTCGTTCGGAGTGTCTGCTCCAATTGCGCGTTCGATGTCAGCCGCAGTGAACTCAAGATCGAGCCATGGTTCGGGATTCAGCCAGGTTGGTAAGGATTCAGGATTCATGATGTCTAACCACGAAACACACGAAAGGCAGTTTTAATTGTTTTCGTGTCTTTTTTGTGTTTCGTGGTTCCTTGATTAGTCATCGGATGAGAGGAAACTGGTTAGAGGGCTGGAGGCGACGGCGACTTCTGAAGTTGGCATAAGGCCGGCGTTGTAGGCCATGCGTCCGGCTTCGACGCCGGTTTTGAAAGCCGCACCCATGGCGGCGGGATCTTCTGCGGCGGCGATGGCAGAATTAACGAGCACAGCATCGCAGCCCATTTCCAATGCGCAGGCGGCTTCGGACGGCGAGCGCAGGCCAGCATCAACAACGACCGGTACATTGGCGTCGCGGATGATAATTTTGATCATTTCCGCCGTGGAAAGGCCTTTGCCGGTTCCGATGGCCGCGCCAAGCGGCATGACGGCGGCACAGCCGATATCTTCCAAACGTTTGGCCAAAACCGGGTCAGCGGGAATATACGGAAGAACCAGAAAATCCTGTTTCACCAGCTCGATGGCTGCCTCGTAGGTTTCGATCGGGTCGGGCAGCAGGTGATGCGGATTCGGGTGAATTTCCAGTTTTACCAGAGGGCTTTTGCTCAGCTCGCGTCCCAGCATGGCGGCGCGGACGGCTTCTTTGGCATTCATGGCACCCGAAGTGTTGGGCATCAGCTTTACGTTTTCGAGCTGGGAGAGCGGTCCATAAAGATCATCTTCCGCCTGATCGCGGTTAAAGCGCCGCAACGCCACGGTTACCAGTTCCGTGCCCGAAGCCTTGACCGCATCAATCATCGCCTGTGTGCTGGAAAATTTTCCGGTACCCAGAAAAAGGCGTGAGCCCAGTTCCTGATCGCCTACTTTTAAAATGTCTTTACTCATCATCTCATTCTCTTTTTTAAACACGAAATACACTAAACACACGAAAGTGATTTCAATCGGAAATCAGCAATCAAAAATCGGCAATGACCTATCCGCCGCCGACGAAGACGAGCATTTCAATCTCGTCGTTTTCATTCAGTGTGGTGGAGTTCCAATCTTCGGAGGATACCACGGTTCCATTTACCATCAGGGCTGTATGCTCCTTTTTGGCGCCAAGCTCCTTGAGCAGGGCATCGATGGATCCTCCGCCCTGATGTATATGTTCATCTCCGTTTACCGTGAGTTTCATAGTTCTTCTCCACACAAAAAAAAGCGTTCCCGGGAACCCGGAAACGCCGAAAAATCGGACACGCTTCCTTTCGCCGGCATGATCCGGATCAGGTTCAACGGGTATAATCTCAGCACGTTCAAAATGTTGGAACGGCACCCCGGGTGACTAGTTGCGCAGGTTGCCAAGGTGGCCCCTTAAAGTAAAGCGGGAAGGGCGGAAAAGGACATGAGCAAAAAACTCTATTTTTCTTATTGCGGGGTTTGTCCATTCTGCTAAATTACGCGCTCGTTTTTACCGAAGACCCCTTCGTCTAGTGGCCTAGGACTCCAGGTTTTCATCCTGGCAACACGGGTTCGAGTCCCGTAGGGGTCGCCATTTTTTTCGGTTAAGCGAACTGTGACCCCTTCGTCTAGTGGCCTAGGACTCCAGGTTTTCATCCTGGCAACACGGGTTCGAGTCCCGTAGGGGTCGCCACCTCTTTTTTCTCCTTACCTCCTTGTGATGCTCCAGGGCATTGCAACGAAAGCCCTGTGTTCCGAGCATAGGGCTTTCACTTTTTCAGACCTAGCGCGGGTTTTTCCATTGCTTTTCCAAGGGTTGGAAATATCTTAGGTGAAGCCGATTTTTAAACCGCTTTTTTGAGGATGGATTACACCATGGAAATTTTCGATTCAATGCTGCTTTCAATGCCGATTGCCGATGTCAGTTCTGCATTCTGGGACAGTACGCTGCCGGGCAAGGCGATTGTTATTCTGCTGTTTATCGGTTCGGCCGGTGCCTGGACGATTATGTATACCAAAGGGGTTCAGCTCCGCATGGCCAGCCGCACGACCCAGCAGTTTCTCGCCGCCTTTCGCGCGATGAAAAATAATCCCACGGCACTCTACGCCCGCGAAGAAGAGTATCCGGCGACCCCGCTTAATGATATTTATCAGGCCGGTTGCGAAGGGCTTGGCTACGAACTTGCGGCCCGGGGCATTGATCCAGACGACGCACTCATGGATGAAACCGCCTCCGAGCTGCATCGCCGCCTAACCTTGAACCAACTCGAAACCATCCGCTCCGTCGTTGACCGTAATGTGGCCGATGAAGCCCTTAAGCTTGAAGGACAGATGGGGCTGCTGGCAACGGCCGTCAGTGCTGCTCCGTTTCTTGGCCTTCTGGGTACGGTCTGGGGCGTGATGGATGCATTCAGCGGCATGGCGCAATCCGGCTCCGCGGCACTTTCTGCCGTGGCTCCGGGTATTTCCGGCGCCCTGCTGACGACCATTGTCGGCTTGATCGTGGCACTGCCCTCGATGGTCGGCTATAACATGCTGTCGTCCCATATCCGCCAGATTTCCGTGCAGATGGATAACTTTGCACAGGAATTTACGTCCGAGATTCAGAACACTTACGTAATCGAAGGATAAGGCATTAGGCAAAAGGCAATAGGCATTAGGGAAATGCTTAACACTTAAAACCTGAAACTTAAAACTGACCCATGGCTCGAAGAACCAGTCTTGTTAATTTGAATCAGATCAGCGACATCAATATGACGCCGCTGATGGACCTGACATTTATTCTGCTGATTACGTTTATCATCACGTTTCCGCTGATAGAACAGGGCATTGCCATCAATTTGCCGAAGGGCAAAGCGGCGGATATGAAGGAGTCGCAGACGCGTTCCATCAGCCTGAACCTCGATAAACAGCTCTATCTCGACGATGTGCCGGTTTCGGAAGGCGAACTGCTCAGCCAGATGACGCAAATCGGCATCGATGATCCGAATACGACGATTTATGTCCGCGCCGACCGCAAGCTGCCCTATGGCGACGTGGTGGCAATCATGAAAATTCTGCACGATGCAAGCATCACCAAAATGGCGCTGGTTACGGAGGCGGATCAGTAGGTCATGAACCGGTTTCAGCGCAAAGCAACTTTGGTGATTTACGGCGCGCATGCGTTTGTCTTTTTCTGGTGTTTTGTGGTGCTTTTATGGATGTCGGCCTTAAAAGGTTGTTTTCAGCCCAAGCCGAAACCTGAAATTGTGACATTTATTGAATTCGGCCAACCCGCATCGCCGGTGGCCGTTCAGGAAGTGGAACAGATGCAGCCGCCTGAGCCTTCGCCACCGGAACCGACGCCGCCCCCGGTTGAGCCGGTAAAACCCGCTCCGATTCCGGAACCGACGAAAAAGATAATCAAGCCGAAGGTGGAGAATAAAGAACCCAAGGTTACGCCCAAAAAAGTGGAAAAGCCGAAATGGACGCCTAAGAAAGCTTCCGAAATTGACACCTCGAAAGC
>JGI12210J13797_10246951_pt1 | contig 12400 bp, 8 predicted proteins | sample ElkSlonscriptome_3_FD_13797 | JGI IMG/M metagenome (IMG submission 13797) | reverse complement strand
AACATTATGAACGGATCCGGCACGGAAGCCGATGCCATTAAACTGGTCACGGCCCCAATGATTGTGGCGGGAATCGGTACCGTTCTTTCCATTATCGGCATGTTTATGGTGCGCTGCAAAGAAGGAGCCACGCAGAAAAACCTGCTCAATGCCCTGCTGACCGGCACGCTCGGCAGCTCGGTTATGATTGTTGTCGCCCTGATCGGCATGAAACTGTTCGGTATTATTCCCGGCTGGGGCCTCGTTGGATCAGTGATTGCCGGTTTAGCGGCTGGCGTCGTGATTGGTCAGGCCACTGAATATTACACGTCTGATGAGTATAAACCGACTCAGGGCATTGCCGACCAGGCCGTCATGGGGCCGGCCACTACGATTATTGATGGTCTGGCAACGGGCATGTATTCCGCCGGTATTCCGGTAATCACCATTGTCATTGCCATTATTGCGGCCTTCGGTTTTGCGGGCGGTTTTTCCGATATGTCGATGGGGCTCTACGGCATCGGCTTCGCTGCGGTCGGGATGCTCGCCACACTGGGCATCACTTTGGCGACCGATGCCTACGGCCCGATTGCCGACAACGCCGGCGGCAACGCAGAAATGGCCGGCCTTCCGCCGGAAGTGCGCGAGCGCACCGATGCGCTGGATTCGCTGGGCAATACCACTGCCGCCACCGGAAAAGGATTTGCCATCGGCTCCGCCGCCCTCACCGCTATGGCGCTGTTGGCCGCTTATATTGAAGAAGTGAAACTCTGGATCGGCAAACTAGCCGGTGATGGCTCCTTTATGGGCTTTACGGCGGAACGGGCTGAACATGCAGGTATTATGGATTTTGTACAGGCCTACGAGCTGCACATTATGAATCCCCTGCTGCTTTGCGGTTTATTTATTGGCGGCATGATGGCCTTTGTTTTCTGCGCCATGACCATGAAAGCGGTGGGTCGCGCTGCAGGCGCGATGGTTGAGGAGGTCCGGCGTCAGTTCCGGGAAATCCCAGGCATTATGGAAGGTACTGGCAAGCCGGACTATGCCTCCTGCGTCGCGATCTCCACCAAAGGCGCACAGCACGAAATGCTGGTTCCCTCTCTGTTGGCGATCGTGGTCCCGGTGGTGACCGGCCTGATCCTAGGCGTTCCGGGGGTGATGGGTCTGCTCGCAGGCGGTCTGACCACCGGCTTCGTGCTGGCCACTATGCTGAACAATGCGGGCGGCGCATGGGACAACGCCAAAAAGTATGTTGAAAAAGGCGCACACGGCGGCAAAGGCTCCGATGCCCACCATGCGGCGGTCGTTGGCGATACGGTCGGCGATCCCTGCAAGGATACCTCCGGACCGTCGCTCAACATTCTCATCAAACTGATGACGATGGTGAGTGTGGTATTCACCCCGGTGGTCGTGAAATTCTCGCCGATCATTCAGGAGTGGCTGCACATCGCGACCAAATAGTTCCAAGGATTAGAAACCCGTTTTCTACAGCCGACAGTCACTCGGTTTCAAAACAAAAGAGTTCTGAAAGAGCAATACCCAAGGCATGTGCGATTCTTTCGCACCCTTCGACAGACGGGGCATTAATTCCGCGTTCAACGAAGCTGATAAACTCAACAGAGTAGTTTGCTTTTTCAGCAAACTCTTCCTGAGTAAATCCGGCCTCTTTTCTGAGGAAGGCAATTCTTCGACCTAGCTGCTTTTTAACCACGCAGTTAGACTACGGCCAACTGTTCTGCCATATACACGTAGTACAACTGCGTTTTATATATTTTCCTCTTGTACATTAAGTTGTTATTATATACTAAGTATTAATCAGGAATTTATATATGGCGGTTAGGTTTATAAGTGTGTTGATCATGATATCTGCATCGGCTTCGAGTGCAGCGCAGGTGAATTCATTCGTTGAAACCTCCCGGAATTACGCTGTTTCTGATCTCCCCACCCTTCGGGATATGTTCGTTGAGCATCAGCTTCACTGGCTCCATCTGGTCCCGCCATCTGATTTTACTTTTTATCAGAATTACACAGTGGCTGTACCCATTGAGTGGAAATCCCTTCCAAGGGCTTTTCTGAAAAAAATGGTTGGAGAGTTGAATGAGGATTTCATTCCGATCTATACGGTTTCTGTATGGGAAGACCCCATAACGTTCGAAACAGTTTTTTCCTCTGAAGGCAGAGAAATATGGCGTATTGCAGCCCGGAATGATTATGACCCTTATGCTTGGTTTAAAGCACAGCAGGCCCTGAAGGGAATAAGCACACCCGTGTGTGATCCCATTTACAGTCAGTCAAGAGTAGGCTGTCGTTTCTCCCTTATTCCTTCAGAGTTTTATGAAGATTATCTTCTATTTCAGAAGATGGAACCCAGCGAAAAGGCTGTGGCTGAGAATGCAGAAGCAATAGCTCCTATGGCGCTCATGATGTCGAATGAATTAAAGGTGTCGATATCTGATCCTGCATCAGAAGACAGCAGTACAATCAACCTTCTTTCGGCAGACAGCTGGAAAATGTATGAAATTTATTTTGCTGATTCTCTGCTGAATCCGCGCTGGGTAGTTGCACGCGCATTTTTTTCAGGCAGGTCAGTCTGGGGCGGCTGCCGGGCGGGGCCAGGGCTGAATCCTGTCCATGGTTTTTACCGAGCTGCAGAAATTTCACACAAAGATTCCGACGGGTTAAGCTGCGCATTTGAGGAAATGGTGCTGGGTACGGACCCGGAAAAACGGGACACCGACGGCAATGGAATCAAAGACGGAGAGGAAGATTTCGATGGCGACGGCCTCAGTAACCTAGAAGAATACCATGGAATCCTGAGCGGCAGGCCGTCTTCTCCGCTGCATGCGGATACGGATAATGACGGAGTCTGCGACGGACCGGCTGTTCCGCATCCTGGCCTGATTCCCGGCCCTGATGCCTTTCCCCTTGATCCGGCCGGCTCTATTGATACTGATGGAGATGGAATGCCGGATGAAATTCACGGTATTTCGAGCAGCTACCCACCACTAGTCGAGGATCTTGATGACGATAATGATCGTCTGCTGGATGTGTTCGAACTGGCCAATGGGCTGGACCCCAAAAATGCGTCGGACGGCTTGAATGACAGCGATACGGATGGGGACGGACTGCTCGACTGGTGGGAAAAACAGTATGGATTAAATCACTTAGTCTCAAATGATGTCACGATTGATGCCGATGATGACGGGCTGACGCTGTCGGAAGAGTATCAGTTTGGTACTGATCCGGGCCAAGCCGATACTGACGGAGACGGGGTTCCCGATGGGTTGGAGGTAACCTATGGCATGAACCCGTTAAAACCTGATCCGGGGAACCGTGATATCGATGGTGATGGTCTGACCCTGCTGGAGGAAATTGCCCACCAAAGCAACCCCGCTCTTTTTGATAGCGATGGAGACCAGTTAAGCGATGCCGAAGAAATTCTGGCCGGTTCCGATCCAGCCAGAGCAGACTCCGACGGCGACGGACTTTCTGATGGTGAAGAGATAAATATTTACGGTACTGACCCCAATAATCCCGACTCAGACGGCAATGGGATTCTGGACTCGGTGGATATGCTTCCTGCTTCGCATTGGGGTGAGGGAACAGCAAGCTGGAGGGAACTACAATGACTTTATGGAAGGGGGGCATGGCTGAAGGTTTAGATGCGCAATAGCGCAGTGCGGCGGTTCGCCGCACAGTTCGTAACAACTAACTTCGCCTAAACATCCTGTAAACAGCTATCTTTAGGCTCAGAGGAAAAAGCCGTTGGCTAGTAAACCGCCATGCTCCCCTTCCCGCTTTTGATTATGAAATTAAGGCAGAACAGACGAAACTTTATGAACACCCTGCTGGCCGGCGGGGTGTTGTGCAGCATCCGGATTCATGCTGGAGACCAGAGCATCCGATGTTCCCGCTGTGCAGCTGCGGGCAGGATACACTCATATGCCGTGAACGGCTTCCGGGGATATTTCTGCCCCGGCTGCGGAATGGAGATCAAGACACAGCTGTTCTGGCTCTCATCGCACCGCCGGGAAAGCAGGCCTGTTAAACCATCGGCACTGAAAACTGACCTCGTTCCGTTCCCGAACCCTGAATGGGTTAGGCAGACGGATAAACCACTGGCACAATGGAAAATGCCCAATGAGTGAATTTGATGCTTATCAATATGTAGCGGATACGGGCCTTGCACAGCGGGAGGCCGGAGTTGATAAGAATGTGCGGGAGCTGGTGTGCGCTTTTGCCCGGATCAATGCTGATAAAGGTGTCCTGCCCGTATATCATAGTGAATCGCCAGTGCTGAAAGATACCCTGAACCATTTAGAGGTTCGTGAAATATATGAACGGGATCAGACACTGGATGTACGGTTCCTGGATTTTCTTGCCCGCTATTCCGAAGCGATAAAGGAACAGAGGCAGCAGCCGCTGTTCGATGTGCAGCACCTTGCCCGTTTTCTGGAAATAAGCATGAAACGGCTGGTGCATCTGACCCATAACCAGCCAGTGCATTACAAACGCTTCTTTATCCCGAAAAAAGGCGGTGGAAAACGAGCAATCACGGCTCCGAAACATGCCCTGAAAAATATTCAGCGGAATATCCTGTATGCCATTCTGGGCGGTGTGGATACAGGAACAGCTGCAACGGCGTTTGTGAAGGATGTATCAATCCGGAACAATGCCGAACGCCATACAGGGAAACAGACCGTCATCCGGATCGATCTGCAGAACTTTTTCCCGACCATAACCTACAAACAGGTTCGGAAGGTTTTTGAGGGGCTGGGCTATCCCTACAGCGTCGCCCAGGCGCTGGCCAACCTGTGTACTTTGAAAGGGCGGCTGCCGCAGGGTGCGCCTACAAGTCCCGTGGTTTCAAATCTGGTCTGCCGGCGGATGGACCGGCGCTTTGGAGGGCTGGCTGAAAAGATGCAGTTTTCCTATTCCAGATATGCCGATGATTTAATTTTCTCCTCCAATGATCGGAATTTCCCGCGGCTGGTTCCGCTTTTCCGGGAAATCATCCAGTCCGAAGGTTTTACGATGAATGAGAAAAAACTCGCTGTAATGAAAAAAGGCGGCCGGCAGATGGTTACCGGAATTGTGGTTAATGAAAAACCGAATGTACCGAAGGAACAAATCCGCCAACTTCGGGCCGCGGCGCACCGCTATCAGCCGGAAGGCGGAAAACCGGTTGAGCTTCCGTCCAGAAAGAAAAATGCCGATCCGGTCCATGTGCTGCAGGGGCGGATCAGTTTCGTGAATATGGTTTCACCCGAACGGGCCGAGCAGCTCCGAACCCTGAAAAACTCTGAATACTCATCATGATTTTCCGGTTTAAAAAAACAGTGCTGTTTACGGCATGCGTACTCGCCCGTTTGTCGGCCGAGGGCTGGAATGATGAGATGATCGCACCGGATGTTTATGTCCGGGACTACAAAGCCGAGAAAAAATATATTTTCTACAACGTAACATGGCCTACCGTTGCCTATTTCTGTGTTGAAAGCAACACATCCCGATTTACCGGATACCATGTTGATGGATGTGAAAAGGTGCACGAATACCTGTATACACGGTGGAAGGATGACATTCTCTTTGAATGGTACCGCCTGGACCTTCAGGTTGATGAAGGCCGGGAGGTTGTTTTTGAACGTTATCTGAAAGAAAAGCCCGATGCCCCCGATGAATGGGCGGAAATCACCGTCTCGGGCCCGCTGCCGTTTTTCATCAATGCCGAACCCCTCGTGCCGCCGCCGCAAAAAGTAACGGCCGGCGTGACCATCGGAGTTAACAGCAACGACAGTGACGGGGACGGCATCATTGATCTCAACGATTCGGAAGTGGTCGGCGGTGATCCGGACCTTCAGCTGATTCATGTGGAGCACCCCTGGCGCATGCCTGTCACGATTACGGTCGATACAAACTCTTTCTTCAGGATATATGAAACACAGGATAAAGACTTCGGGAACAAACTCACCGGAAACTCCATCCATTACAACGGCACCGACGATAACCGGTTCTGGATTGAAGGCATCGCCCCCGGCAGTGCCGTCCTGACCATGACCTCGCCCGACGGAACAACAGATTCGTTGAAAGTGAGTGTGGCTGGGGTCGAGATTCTGGATGCGTCGGGGGATGTGGTTTCTGAGCTCAAGGTCGGGAAATGGGAAAACGGGTTTTCCGGGGGTACGCCGCGCCCGGATTTTATTGAATACGATCAGGATCGGTTTTACATCCGGGTGACTGACGGGGCAAAGGCCGGTACAGGCACCAATACCGCGCAGATCGCAAACTATTCGCTGGACAGCGCATACAATGATGCCTCAACCACCATTGAGCTGACCGAAGAACCCGCAAACTCTGGCATCTTCATTTCCAAAAGCCAGCTGCTGGTTTCGGATGACGACGACGATGGTTATGACTGGTTCGACGTTGTTCCGGAAGACGAGGCGTATAACGACCGTACGCACAAAATCGCTTTGGAAGGGCTTGTGCACGCAACCTATCTGTGGAACGGCACCGATTCATGCCTGGCCGCCGCCGAAGTACCGAAGCACGGCTCCGTCCACCTAACCCCGATTATCCTGCGCGATAAACCGCTGGCCGATGGAGGAACAGAAGTCGTCAGCGTCGCCGAAGCCGAAAGCTGGCTCGCCGTTGCCAACGAACGTTACGCCCAAACCGGCATCGAACTCACCTGGAGCACGCCCGCCATCCACGACCCTCCGAGTGGGGTAAATTTGGTGGATAGCGATAAACTATTGGTTCGGCAGTCAAGTGCTTTGGTTTACCTTGCGTCGGAAGCGAAAGCACTTGTAGATAATTTAGGAACAACAGGCAATATATCAGATATTCATATTTTCTTTGTGGGAGAGCTTCGGATTGGATCGGCACCGGCTGTTGGCTCTTCAGTAGCTGAATATTATTACCATAACAGTGAAAACGCCTATCTTTATAATATTTTTATTGGGCATAGCAGTTCAGGAGCTTCAATGGGTTATGTTGTTGCTCATGAAGTTGGCCACCTACTTACGAATTTTGGACACCAGAGCTATGGTTGGCAGTTAATGTATGATTATGCATCGGGAGCCGGCGTGTCCGGGACAAAAAGGTTAAGTAGCTCCGAAGAAGGAGCTATACAGGGAGATTCTCATGTTCAGTAAAGCGAAATATATAACATGGTTGTTTTTGTCGTTTTGCTTGGTTCATATCGAATCGTCTGCTCATCAGATTTTTGCTCCATTGCCTGACAGGCCTTTGACCAAAGATGAAATTTATCACCTACTCCCCAAAGGGAGCGATATGCAGGATCATGAACAGGTGAATCTTTACAAGCAGTTTCTTGATCGTGGCAATGAGGTTTACCCACTGTTAATGGAGATCATATCGGAATCCGATGATCCATATGTCGTTGGTAGTGGACTTGCATATTTTAGAGAGTCCAATGGAGACAAGGTTGAAGCAGCAAGTTTTATTTGTGACATGATACCTGGAAGGATTCTGAAGCAGGGACGCAATGCTAACTCAATTCTTAATATGATTTCCGCTGCCTTGGGAGATATTGGAGATGAAGAATCAATAAAGGCTTTATATCCGATGGCTGATCACGACGATATAGTCGTTAGTTATAATGCATTAATTGCTATTTCCAAGAAAGGTGATGAAACTTCTCTGAAGTTTATGAAGCAGAGGTTTGCAGAAATGCCAGAGGGGTATGAAAAACGGCATTTGAGAAATGACTTGGACGCTATGCATAAACGGCTGGGTGTTGTTTCACAAGATGCATCCCAACCATTCCCCGAAAAGGCTAAGCCGTCCGTAGTTTCAACAGAAAGCTTTGAACCACCAGAATCTCCTGACAACATTCCGGCTGCCGGTGATGATTCCACCGTCGAATCCCCGAAAGAAGATCGGCGGAGTTCCAGCCTTAGAAACATCATATTTCCAGTCATCGGAATTTTGTTTGCCGCACTTCTTGTGTTTTTCAGATTAAGGAAACGGTGAAGTGGTTTTCCCCCGCGCCCCTTTCCCTTTAATATCTCCATGTTCGTGTTGTACTCTACAGGGAGATTTCACATTCTAAATGTCAAAGTTTAAGGGGAGCAGACCACCGCGTTCACCAAGTTATTTGAGGTTAGATACAAAAAAGTAAAAGAAACACAAGAACACGAAGTACATGGATTTCATTTTTTGTACCTTTTTACGGCCATTAAATTGTCGATGGGAATTCTCTATATTTAATCGGTGGAGCAATAGAAGTCCGTATTTCTCCCCCTGATAAACCGGAAAAATATTTCACACAGGGGGTTGCAAAGGGCGCAAAATCCCTATAAACAACGCCGTCAATTCACGGAACTATCGTGTTTTACAAAAAACCGGGGGGGGAAATCATGGGTTTCCATACTGTAGTTAAGACCATTTTTGAAATTACCTTGATGGGAGCCTTTATTCTCTCGTTGGGCTATTTTGTAGTAACCGCTTTTGCGCTGGCGCTTTCCAGACTTCGGAACAAACCGGAGATTATTGCGGACGAATCAACCTATCCAACCGTGACGGTTCAGATTCCGACCTATAATGAACTCGCCGCCCTGAATTGCGCGGCGCGTTGCCTCGATTTTGATTATCCTCAGGAAAAAATCCAGGTCATGCTCGGCGATGATAGCAACGATCCGGAGGTTTCTGCAAAAATCGACGAGTTTGCCGCCGCCAACCCGCGGCTGGAAATCAGCCGTCGTGGCGAAAACATCGGCTTCAAGCCGGGCAACCTGAATGTCATGCTGCCGAAATCCACCGGCGACTACCTGCTGATTCTGGATTCCGACTTTCTTCCTAAGCGCGATTTCCTGAAACGCCTCGTTGTTCCGGTCATCAAGGATCCGACGCTGGCGGGTGCTCAGGCGGCTTGGCGCATTATTAATGTGCACGACAACCACAGCACACTGATGGGGACCGGTATTGTGAACATTATTCACTCTGTGATCCTGCCCTTCCTGAAAGCCGCCACCAACCAATGTGTATTCTGCGGTTCCGGCGAACTGGTTAAGAAGAGTTATCTGCTCGAACAGGGCGGCTGGACGGCCGGTGCACTGACGGAAGACGTGGACTATTCGCTGCGCGTAATCACCAAAGGCAAGCGCATTGCCTATGTCAGCGATCTTCGCATCCGCTGCGAAGTCCCCTACACGCCCGGGGACCTGTTCAAGCAGCAGATGCGCTGGGCCTATGGCGTGATGCGTGCGTTCATGGCACACGGTAGAAAGCTGTTCTTTTCCCGTACCATTCAGAAACGTACAAAATTTGCTGCATTCCTTTTTGCCAGTGGCTACGTCATGATCACCCTGCTGCTGCTCACCATGGTACTGGGGACCATGAATCTGGTTTTCGGCATGATCGGCATTGATCCAGCCGAAGCTCAATCCTCCACCTATACCATCGGAAATTTGGTGTATGATACCATGGTCAATCTACTGCTCACCTGTGGGCTGATTATTTCCTCCATTTCAGCCGGATTCATTAACGGTTTCGGCTTCCGCAGTATCGGTCGGTTGATTGTTGCCTCCTTCACCATCGGCGTCATCTGCATGTTTTTTGTGGGTCGGGGCCTGATCTCCGCTTCGCTGGGACTGCCCATGCAGTGGTTTATGATGAAAAAGGCCGGTAACGAAACCGCAGCCAAGACCTAAAACATTCACGGTTTTATTGCCTTTTTATCTGAAGAATATTTTGACCTCCGAATGAACTCTTTTTTACGCACGTGGTCGAACGTTGTGTAAGAATGAACGATGACAAAAATAAATGCGGAGGTACATATGTTCCTGAAACATGCTCCAACCGGGGATTTGGTCGAAGTTATCGACCTGCCGGATGTAATCAACCCGAATTCACCCACGATCCGTGCGCGATCTCATTCGGGAGATATCATACAGCGCCCCGAAAACTTCCTTAAAACGGAATTGGTTTTTCCGTCTGGGGAAATGTTACCGCTGTGCTGGCGTGACGCACACTATTACGAACACGAACATGCAGCCTAGTACACAATCCCCGTTTGACTGGTTCAAACGGGGCTTTTCTTTTCAGCCGGATCCGTGTATTGCGTGATGTAGCTTTAAACGACATCACGTTTTTTATTTAAGGGGTAAAACATGCTCGAATTCTGGCTCCCGATGGCCCTGCTGTTTCTTGCGGCCACCATCACCGCAATTGCTTCGCGTCGAAAACGCGACCGATGCCTGAAATATTTTCATGGCGATCCCGTGCTGATTCTGATGCAGACCGGCAAGTGGCTCTGGGGACATTTTATTGCCTACCCCAACACCATGGAACTGGTTTTTGAACATCCGGAAAAAGACGAAACCGGAGTTAAAAAATCGAGCTATGTTCTCTATACCCCGGAAGTGGACGGCATAAAAAAAATTATCCAGCCGCCCCCAAAAACCGGAACCAAAGCACACGACCGCTGGCAAAAAGAAATCAAGCGCATTGCAAACCCCTCCATTTTCCGCCGATTCCGCCGCTGGGTCTGGAATATGTTTAATACGCTCCGCGACGCCGTGTCGCAGTCCCTCACCATGGTGATCGGAAGCATGAAAAAAACCACGCAAATGGGCAAAGTGAGTGGAGCCGACAAACGCGCCGGTGAAATAGGAAATACCCTGCTCGAAACGGTACCCAATGCCTATGAACCCGTGCTGGAGAAATATTTAAGCAAACAGGTCGTGGTGGAAATGCTCGAAGATGGAAACGTCATCGAATTTGCCGGACTGCTGCAGGAATACTCCGGAAAATACCTTCTGCTTCGTAATGTGCACTATTCACCCGATCTTGATGAAACGGCTCACCCCGATCTTCCGGATCGATTCGACATCATTTTCCCAAGAGCTAAAGCCCTTGTGCGACATTGTGTGGCCCCTCTTTAATCCATGAAATTTACTTTCTTAGGCACCGGAACCTCGCATGGAATTCCAATGATTGGATGTTCCTGCGGCGTCTGTACATCGACCGACCCGCGCAACAAACGACGACGAAGTTCGCTCTATGTGGTGACGGAACACAAACACATCGTAATCGATACCCCGCCCGATTTTCGTGATCAGGTGCTGAGTTTCGGGGTTAAACGAGTCGACGCTGTTTTTCTGACGCATCCGCATGCGGATCATATCTACGGCTTCGACGATGTCCGCCGTTTCAGCAGCATGCAGGAGGAGCACATTCCAGTCTACGGCCAGCCGCGCACCATCAAGCAGATGCGAAAAAAATTCGATTATGTCGACCGCATCAGTTACGGCTTCGAGAGCGTCCCACGCGTCCTTTTCACTGGCATGAATCAATCGGTCTATCTCGACGAAGTCCGCATCACCCCCCTGCCCGTTTCACACGGGATGGACCAGATTTACGGCTATCTTTTTGAAGGTGATGAAAAAAAACTGGCCTATATTCCCGACTGCAACGGGATCCCCAAAGAAACCTTCCAATACTTGGAAAACCTCGACGTTATGATTCTCGACGGATTGCGGCCCGACCCCCACCCCACGCATTTTTCTATTAATGAATGCGTGGACCACCTCTGTAAAATCAACGCGAAACAATCGTTCATCACCCACCTGACCCACCATTCGGATCACCACGATCTTCAGGAACAACTCGGCGACGTCGTAACCGTCCCCTGGGATGGACTGGAGATCGAACTGTGATCAACCTAAAGCTTTGAGGATGGCGTCTCGGTAAACATTTTCGTCAGGAAGAGTTACATTGTTAAATGCTTCCTGCAATTTATACACAGTCGTTGAATGCGTTAGTGTTTCCTGAAGAGGAACCAAATGGCCATCGCGAATTTCAGTTGCATGGTCGTGGTTGTAGACTACAAATGTAACCGACGCAGGTTGAAGAGCATATTTTATCAAACCCTCCCTACCTCCCAGACGCTTCATGACCCGTTCGAAGACGGGTTCGGGGCAGACAAAGAACAATCCCTTTTTACACAGTTCTTCGCGCTGTAGGATTTGTCCTTTGTAAATAAGCTGAGGCAGTATTCGCTTGGATACATTTTCCCAGTTGAGTCCTGCAGTTGTCTTAACAACTTCACCATTTTCGATAAGCGCTGAATAACCATTCCTGTAGTTGCCTGTGGTGTCGATGGTCTGAACCTCAATGGCAATAAATTCTTCCAATTCTCCAACCGCATCAATTTTTGCCAGAACCCAATCAATGAAATATCCACCAACACCAGATTTCTGAGGGAGGCGAAGTTCACCACCCCACTTTTTCCCGAAAACCGCAATGCATGGTTGCTTTTCTTTTTTTGCGTAAGATACCGCTTCTCCACAGGGAACCAGAGGGTGAGCTCCGCCAAATGCCTTGGCAGAGACATCATGAAGTATTTTATAGTCTTCAGCGTATAAACGAATGGGACAACAGATAACGGGATCTG
>JGI12210J13797_10241208_pt1 | contig 12401 bp, 5 predicted proteins | sample ElkSlonscriptome_3_FD_13797 | JGI IMG/M metagenome (IMG submission 13797) | reverse complement strand
GGCCCTGTTCGTCGGCCTGTCGTTTTCGATCTCGCTGTACGTGATCGGCTTTAGCGAGAGCTTCCTCGCCCAGGTCGGTCCGCTGTTCGGCTGGGGTACGGGTATCGACGCGATCCGGGTGTGCGGGACGATCACGATCACCTTGCTGACGGTCGTCACGCTGATCTCGACGAGCTTCGCGATCAAGACCCAGTACGTGATCTTGGCCTTCATCGTGCTGTCGCTGATCTCGATCGCGCTGTCGCCGGGGCCGCCCTCGTCGGAGGGCATGCTGTTGCACGCGCCCGAGAACGGCAAGCCGATCGCGGCGATCTTCGGCATCTTCTTCCCCGCGGTCACGGGCTTCACGGCCGGCGTCAACATGTCCGGCGACCTCAAGGATCCCAAGCGGGCGATCCCGCTCGGGACCATGGCCTCGATCTCCGTCGGCTTCGTGGTCTACCTCGTGCTCGCGGTGTTCCTGGCCTGGAAGATGCCGGTCGCCGATCTGCTCGACAACACCAACATCCTGGCCGACAAGGCCCGGATTGGGTTTTTGGTCATCCTCGGCATCTGGGGCGCGACCTTGAGCTCGGGGCTCGGCAGCATCATGGGCGCGCCGCGGATCCTCCAGGCCCTGTCGAGCGACCGGGTCACGCCGACGTGGTTCGCCAAGGGCCACGGCAAGGACAACGAGCCGCGTCGGGCCCTGCTGATCGCGTTTGCGATCGGCGAGGCCGGGATCCTCATCGGCAAGCTCGACGCGATCGCCGAGGTCGTGTCGGTGTTCTTCATCGCGACCTACGGCTTTCTCAACCTCAGCTGCGCGATCGAGAGCTGGGCGAGCACCGACTTTCGGCCCGAGTTTCGGATCCCGCGGATGATCAGCGTGGTCGGGGCCCTGGTCTGCGTCGGGATCATGGTCCAGCTCAACCTGATGGCCACGCTCGCGGCCGCGGCGCTGTTCTCGATCCTGTTTTTCTGGCTCAAGCGCCGCGAGCTCGCGCTCGAGTCGGGCGACACCTGGGAGGGGGTGTGGTCGTCGCTGGTCCGCTGGGGGCTCGAGCAGCTCGACGCCGGCGACACCAGCCAGCAGCGCAATTGGCGGCCCAACGTCCTGAGCTTTAGCTGGCGCGAGCTCCAAGATCACGGGCCGCTGCTCGCGTTTGGGACCGAGCTGATCCGCGATCGCGGGCTGCTGACCGACTTTCGCCTGCGCACGGCCAAGGACGCCAAGGGCCCGGCCGGCGCCGAGGCCAAGGCCGGCGAGCGGGGCGGCGAGGGTAAAAAAGCTGAGGGCGGCGACGACGAGACCGGCGGCGACGACGACGACGCGCTGATCGCCGGGCGCTTTAGCCGTGAGCTCGAGACCCGCGACCCCTGGGCCACCGCCCGATCGATCGCCCGCTTTCACGGCTTCGCCGGGCTCGAGCCCAACACGGTGCTGATCAACTGGGCCGAGCACCGCCACGATCGTGCCGGCTTCGCCGCGACCCTCGACGAGCTCGCCGAGCTCGACTTCAACCTCGTGCTCCTCGCCCGCGACGTCAAGCGCGGATTCGGCAACTACGCGCGCATCGACCTGTGGTGGACGCCGAGCGAGGGCAGCTTCGAGCTCGAGATGGCCATCGTCCGCTTCTTGACCCTGTCGGACGACTGGCGCCTGGCCGAGCTGCGCTTTTTGCTGCTCAACGACGACCCCAGCCGCGGCGACGCGCTGTTCAAGTCGGCCCAGCGAGCCCTGGCCGAGGCCCGGATCCAGGCCTCGGTCAAGGTCCTCAACAACGCGATCGGCAACCGCCCGCTCTACGACTGGGTCCGGCAGGAGTCGGGCGAGGCCGACCTCGTGGTCCTCGGCGCGCCGACCGGTCCGCTGGTCAAGCACCCCGAGCGCATCACCGAGCTCGACGAGCTGTGCGACGACATCGGCAGCGTGCTGGTCATCCGCGGCTCGAGCCAGTTCGAGCCGGTCTTGCAGCGCATCGGCAAGGATCGCGGCAGGGCCGGACAGGCGGTCCTCGACCTTCGCTCCGAGCGCTCGCTGACCGCCGACGAGCTCGACGCCGTCGACCTCAGCCCGCTGCGCGCGCCCGAGCCCCTCGAGCTCAAGGCCGCGGCCCGCGAGCTGTCCTTGACCCACGACGACATCGCCCGCGAGTTCCACGAAGAGTGCGTCGCGCTGATCTACGAGCACGACGCGGCCCTCGTCGCGCAGCTGCGCGGGGTCGTCGAGCGGGCCTTCGATCAGCTCCACAAGGCCCTCAGCGAGCGCGCGACCCTGCGCCAGCGCAAGCAGCTCAACAAGGTCCAAAGCGGGTTTTTGTTCCAAGCCCGGCGGGCGCTGACCGAGTTCGAAAACGATCGTCTGACCGCCCAGGTCGACGCGCTCGAGCACCGAGTCGAGGGCTGGATCGAGCAGCTCGTACAGTTCGAGCGCGAGGCGCCGCGGACCTTGACCGTCAACCGCGACCCCGCAGTCCTCGACGTCGAGCCCGGCGACTCAGCGAGCCTGCGCCGGGCCAAGCGTCGGCTCCGTCGCCGCCACCTATTTCAAGGCGATCAGCTCAGCTACAGCTTCTCGGTCACGCCGCTCTACACCTACTACCTGCGCGAGCGCAGCCTCGGCCTGCTCGAGGACGCCCTCGACGACATGGCCCTCGACGGCTATCAGGTCCTGCTCGAGCTCGGCCGCTCGATCTCCGAGGCCCGCCACGCCCTCGACGAATTCGCCCTGCGCCTGATCGAGCTCCCCGCCTCGCGCCCGGGTAAGAGCGAGCCCAAGCAGACCAAGAAGACCAAAGACAAGCCGAGCAAGACCGAGGAGGTCAAGGCCAAGCTCGCCGCCCCGCGCTCGAGCTCGGCCAGCGACAGCGGCGCGTTCGCGCCACCTGCGAGCTCGACCAAGCCCGACGAGTCGCTACCGATCCACGTCGAGGTCGAGGACAAGACCAAGGACAAAGACAAGGCCGAGCCGAGCCCCGAGCAGCCCGACCCGCGCGAGCGAGCCAAGCGCGAGCTCGCCGCGCGCATCGCCGAGCGCCGCGATCTCGTCGTCGAGCGCCTCAACACCCTCCACACCCGGATCGCCAAGCGCCACGAGCAAAGCCGCGATCACCTCCTGCACGGATCGCGGACCCTCGCCCAGCACTTCGCCAACGACATCGACAGCCTCGAGATCTACCGCCTGCTCCGCCAGCGTCGCGTGCCCAAGTCGGCCGAGGGCCGCGACACCCAGCTCCAGGAGCTCGCGCCGATCTGGCGACAAAACCGCCAGCTGGTCCTCAACCGCGCCGCGCTCGAGCTCCACAACGCCGGGTTCCAGCAGCGCCTGCGGGCGATCGTGTTGCGGACCAAAGACGCCGCCGCGCTCGCTATCGGCTCGGGCATCCTCGCCGGCGCCACGACCTTGCGCGCGGCCCTGGTCGACTACCGCAAGCGCATCGAGGCCCAGACCGAGGCCGAGATCGCGGCCCGCTCGCGGCCCGAGGCCGAGACCGGGGCTCCGACCGTGACCGAGGGCTCGACCGAGACCCCGGTCTTGCGCTTCACCGCCGAGCTGCGCAGCGAGTTCGACGACAAGCGCATGGTCGAGGAGCTCGCCCGCGAGGCCCAGGCCGCGAGCGCCGAGCTGCCCGACGCGATCGAGGTCATCAGCGACGACGCGCTGATCGGGCTGCAAGATCATCCCTTCGAGGAGACCGAGGTCCTGACCGTGTCGCTGCGCCGACTCGTCGACTTCCTCGTCCAGGCCGAGTTCCTCGGCGGGCTGCGCGATCACACCGCCCGCGTGGCCCTCGCCGAGCAGCGCGCGCTCGGGGTCGCCCAGGACGTGCTCCACCTCGTGTCCTTCAACCTCAGCGAGTACGAGCACGAAAACGAGCTCGACGCCGAGGGCGAGCAGCTCGAGCTCGCCGACCGCGTCGGCCCGGTCATCGACAACGGCCTGCGCCGCCTCGACACCGAGCTCGACCAGCTCCGCGGCCTCGCCCCGGCCCTCGCCGAGCGCATCGACGCCCAGCTCGGCAAGATCCTCGATCGGACCGAGGCCTACGCGATCACCGGCTCCGAGGACAGCTTCAAGCTCTACGTCCGCCACGAGCAGTCGAGCGGCCCGCTGACCCGCCGCTTCGTCGGCCGCGCGACTCGCTGGGCCCGCGGCGTCTCGCGTCAGCTGCTCGTCCGCCTGCTCTACCGCTGGAGCGCCGGCGTGCTCCTCGCCCGGCGGATCCAGACCGAAGACCGCGGCAACGTCGTCGAGCGCGTGCTCGAGTTCACCGACGACAACAGCCCCAGGCCCGAGGCCCTCGACGCCCTGCCCTTCTTCTACTCCCAGCCCTTCTTGGGTCAGGCCCGGGTCAGCATCGAGTACTGGGTCGGCCGCCAAGACGAGCTCGCCGAGCTCGCCGTCGCCGTCCGCCACTGGCGACAGCGCCGCAGCGGCGCGTTGATGATCGTCGGCGAGCGCCACAGCGGCAAGACCTCGCTGACCCGCTACGTCGCCCGCAAGCACTTCGAAAAGCGCAACAAGTACAACATCCTCCCGCCGCGCGGCGGCTCGGCCGACCTCGGGCTGTTCAAGTCGCGGCTCGACAAGGAGCTCGGCGGGCCCCGGCGCGAGGCCGGCCCAGGTACGCCGGCGCGCGGGCTCGAGCTCGCCCGCGACTGGGACGACATCCTCAGCTCGATCCCCCTCGGCAGCGTGATCATGATCCACGACCTCGAGCTGTGGTGGGAGCGCAGCCCTGGCGGCGCCCGGGTCATCGAGCAGATCGCCAAGCTCATCGATCGCTGGGGCGACCGCCTGCTGTTCATCCTCGAGCTCAACGTCCACGCCTACCGCTTCATCTCGCGCACGATCCCCCTCGCCGATCGGGCCCTGAGCGTGGTCGAGTGTCGGCCGTTCGCGGCCGAGCAGCTCAAGGACGTGATCGAGGTCCGCCACCGCTCGACCGGCCTGCGCTTTAGCGTCGACGAGCGCGACGAGGACGAGCTCCCCGGCTGGAACCGCGCGCGCCTGTTCACCCGCTACTTCGACTACACCGGCGGCTACGTCGGCGTCGCGCTGCAAAGCTGGATCACCCACGTCGAGCGGGTCGAGGGCGAGGTCCTCCACATGCGCGCGCCTCGGGCCCCGCGCCGCGAGGTCCTCGACGAGCTGCGCCTGCCGTGGATCGCCGTGCTCCTCCAGCTCGTGCTCCACAAGCGCCTGACCCGGGCCCGCCTCGCCCGCCTGACCGGTCAGGCCGCGAGCGCCAACACCGAGGACACTCCGCTGGCCGCCGAGCTCGACGCCCTGACCCGCGCCGGCCTCATCGTCGAGGACAAGCAGGGCGTGGTCGAGATCAACCGCTACGTCCAACACCTCGTCGTCGAGGCCCTGCGCGAGCGAGGTTACCTGTGAGGGGAATCCACGCGCTGATCGTGCCCCTCGACGAGGCCGAGGCCCTCGCCGCCGAGGGCGGCAGCGGCGTCGGCCTCGACGACCTCGAGGTCTCGGGCCTCGGCCTGGTCTTGGTCTTGCTGTTCGCCTTCGTGCTCTTCGGCCTGCTCGGGGCCCTGCGCTGGGTCATCGGCCTGGTCCCGATGAGCAACGCCCGCCGGGCCGCGCTGTCACGCTTTCGCCCGGTCATCGAGGCCCTCGCCGCCGCGATCTACCTGCTGATCGCCGTGCCGATCGTGTTCAAGGGCCACGGCCAGTTCACCCCGCTGGTCCTCGCCGTGCTCCTGTTTGGCCTGCTCGGCGTGTCGTGGTTTGCGATCCGCGACTTCGTCAACGGCATGTTCATCAAGGCCGGCGAGCTGTGCGAGATCGGCGACTACGTCGAGGTCGACGGCCAGTCCGGGCGGGTCAAGCGGCTCGGCTACCGGGTCTTGACCCTCGAGGCCGAGGGCGGAGCCGAGATCTACATTCCCTACGGTCGGCTCTCGCGCCGCTCGATCGCCCGCAGCGCCCGGTCCGAGGGCATCCACCCCCACCGCTTCGAGATCGAGCTGCGCGCGGGCGAGGACCCGATCGCCGCGATCGCCCGGATCAAGGGCCTGGCGCTGTGCTCCCACTGGAGCTCGGTCGTGCGCGAGCCCGAGGTCGAGGCCGTCGCCAGCGAGCGCGTCGCCGTGCGGGTGTTCGGGCTCGGGCCCGAGCATGGGCCGGCGATCGAGGCCCTGGTCCGGCGCGAGTATTGACCGGGCGAGCTGAACCTCGTGGTCGGCCTTGCTAGACTGCCCGCCATGCGCTCGAGTGCCTTGACCCTGACCTGCCTACTCGCCCTGACCGCCTGCCCCAGCGCCGACGACACGGCCGAGACCTCGACGACCACCGACGCCGAGACCTCGAGCTCGACGACCGGCCAAGCGACGGAGACCGAGACCGGAGCCGAGACCGAGACCGAGACCGGCGGTGAGCCTGCGGTCTCGGTCTCCAGCATCGAGCTCGAGCACCTCGGCGAGGAAGAGATGACGCCCTCGCTCAGCGCGGTCGCGGGCGCCAACGGGATCGACGTCGTCCACACCCATCACTGGAACAACTGCTGCTTCATGCCGGCCGCCAGCGCCTCGCTCGATGGCCAGACCATCGACCTCACCTACTCGCACCTCGGTGACGAGTGCGACTGCGTGTGCAGCTGGGAGCTGAGCTACACGATCGAGGGTCTCGAGCCCGGGACTTGGACGGTCCAGGTCGGCAATCTGAGCGCCGACGTCGAGCTCTAGCAGCCGCCACTTGCCGATTGAGCCGAGTCCCGCTCGCGTGCGATGGTCACGGCCATGGACGCCAAGGATGTCGCAGGCAAGACCGTCGTGCTGACCGGCAAATTTAGCGAGATCAAGCGCTCCGAGGCCGCGGACGCCCTGACCCGGCTCGGGGCCAAGGTCGGCAGCGGCGTGTCGAAGAACACCGACATCCTGTTCGCCGGGGCCCGGGCCGGATCGAAGCTCAAAAAAGCCGAGTCGCTCGGGGTCGAGATCGCCGATGAGGCGACGCTGGTTGCGATCGTGGCCGAGGCGCCGGCGGCGTCCGACGACGGCGATGATGGCGACGACACGCCGAGCACCGGTCAGGCCGAGGTCGCGGCCTTCGCCGGCAAGACCGTCGCGCTGACCGGGACCTTCACGACCATGAAGCGCAGCGAGGCCAAGAAGATCCTCAGCGAGGCCGGGGCCGAGGTCGGCAGCAGCGTGACCAAGAAGACCGACCTGTTGGTCCACGGCGACAACGCCGGCTCGAAGCTGTCCAAGGCCCACGCCTACGGCGTCGAGGTCATGACCGAGGCCGAGATGGTCGCGGCGCTGACGGCCGGCGGCGCCGGGGCGGCCTCGCTCGCGGACGCGGCCGACAAGCTCGCCGAGCAGGAGGCCAACAAGACCGAGGTCGCCAAGGCCATCGCCGAGCTGCGGGCCTTCGTCGGCGAGCTCCAAAAGCGCCCGGACATCCGCGTCGAGATCGCCGACTTCGGCCGCCCGGTCGGCAAGTCCAAGCTCGCCAGCCTCGACGCCGCGCGCCTGCCCCAGGATCTGATCGACCTCTACGCCGAGGCCGACGGGATCCACATCGAGTGGCGCTTCATCGAGCCGCCCGGCCAGGGCTGCATGCGGATCCCCTCGGCGCGCGCGTGGACCGTATTTAGCGGCGACGACGAGAACTACATGGGCTTCGCCGACGACCAGGAGGCCCTGCTGCTCGACGAGGTCACGCCCGAGGGCTCGACCTGGCTGGTCCGCGACAAAAAAGAGCGCAGCAAGACCGACGATCGCAGCGCCGACATCATCTTCGCGTCCGCGGCCGAGGGCAGTGATGGGGTCTTCGTCACGTCGGACATCGCCACCTACCTGCGCGCGGCGATGAAGTCGGCCTTCGTCGGCTACTGGCCGCGCTGCTTTGGCGAGTCTCGCTATGTGTCCTACGCCGAGTTCGAGGCGATGATCGAGCGCTTCCGCGCCGGTCCGGTCGAGCCGCTCGAGATCGAGGCGGGCGCCCGGGTCGAGATCACCTACTTCTCCGAGGGCGGCCGCGGCCAGGTCCTCGCCAACCACGACGCCCCCGCGGGCACCCACCTGAGCGAGTTCGCCGGGACCAAGTTTGCCCACGTCCGCCTCGACGAAGGCAGCGTCGCCTACGTCCCCCACAAGTGGACCAAGGTCGTGGCCAAGGTCGACGCCTACGAGCGCCTGCGCGAGCCGAGCTTCGACTTCGCGGCCGCGGCCAAGGCCGATCTCGGCGCGCTGTTCGACGAGCTCGTCCGCGCCCTCGACCCCCTGGCCCACAGCTCGGCGGTCAACATTGGCTCCCTCGCGAGCAACGCCCGCCGGGGCGCGGGGATCCTGTCGACCCGTCCGCTGGCCGCCGCCGTCGACATCGTCGTCGAGCTCCACGCCGCCGCCGAGGCCCAGGGCTTCGACCTCGACGCGGCCCGCGAGCTGAGCGAGACCGGTGACGAGTTTCGGCCGACCGCGCTCGCCCGTCACAGGTGGAGCTACGATCCCGCCGGGCTCATGCGCGGGCTCCTCGACGGCCTTCGCGTCCTCGCCCACCACGCCTCGGCCCGCGAGCAGACCCCCGCGAACGAGCTCCTCGACAGCGAGACGCTCGCCCGCCTCACGACCGTGCCCCGAGGGCCCGGGCTCGCCGAGCTGTTCGAGCAAGACGCCGTGCTCGAGCCACCGAGCTGGGGGCCGCGCGACGACGACCCGGACAACGAGCTCGCCCTGCCCGCCGACGCCCGGGTGTTCCTCGGCACCGGCTTTTGACACACCAGCCGGCTGAAATTGCGTTGGGTCTCGCGCGGCTTTGACCGGGCTCGCGCGGCGCTGCTAAACCACAACATCGCGATGAGTGATCCACACTCCTGGGACGCACGCTACGCCGAGGGCAGCGACCGCTGGACCCTCGATGGCGCAGCGCCGGCGCTCGAGCAGCTGCTGACCCGGGTCCGCCAGCGCCGCCGCGTGCTGGTCCCGGGCGCCGGCCACGGTCACGACGCCTTCGCCTGGGCCCGGGCCGGCCACGAGGTCGTGGCCCTCGACTTCGCCCCGCGGGCGGTCGCGTCGATGCGCCAGCGGGTCCGCGACGAGGGCGTGTTCATCGAGGCGCTCGAGGTCGACGTGACCGCGCCGCCGGCCGAGCTGCGCGGACAGGTCGATCTGGTCTGGGAGCAGACCTGCCTGTGTGCCCTACCGCCGGACCAGCGCCGGCCCTACCTCGAGGCGATGGCGACGATCTTGCGGCCGGGGGGCACGATGGTCGCGCTGCTGTGGAATCACGGCAATGAGGGTGGGCCGCCCTGGGACATGCCGCCGGTACTGGTCGAGAGGCTGGTCGCGGGGGTGTTTCGGATCCACAAGCGCGAGCAGGTCGAGGCCGAGGTCTCGGTCCGAGGGCGCGAGTACCTGTGGTGGCTCGAGCCTGTCGCGCGCTAGACCTAAACCAAGCGCTGTTTTTAGAACTGGCTTGATTCGGGCGACCATGAAACCTGGCAGCGCCTCGCAGACGGCGATGCTACCGTCGCTGTGCCATGCGTCGCGCTCCCATTGTTCCCATGCTCGTGCTCGGCCTCGCCGCGTGCCCTCTCTCCGGCTCCGACGACGACAGCGGCTCGGGCTCGACCAACAGCTCGGAGACCGGGACCACCGCGACCACCGAGGCACCCGACACCTCGACCACAGACCCCGCCGAGGGCTCGAGCTCGAGCGAGGACACGGGCACCGACACCGACACCGACACCGACACCGACACGAGCGGGGAGACCGGCGAACAACCCGTCGAAGGGATCATGCTCGACTCGGAGTGCGAGCCGGGGGCGATCGAACAGATGGTCCAGGCCCTGCCCGTGCCCTCCGACGGGACCGAGGTCCTGTCGATGCCGCTCGACCCCGGCGTGTTCTACCGAGTCGTGGTCCGCGGCACCTACGTCTGGGGCGGCTGCGATCCCGGTAGCTGCCCCGACGGGGTCGGGTGCAACTACGCCCGCTTCGGCGACGCCGAGGTCCAGTCCGACGACTGCTGGCAGACCGCCCAGCACGGCACGCCGTGGTCGGGGATCACCTTGCACATGAACGGTGCCGACGTCGACTGGCGACAATACGGGACCCAAGAACACCAGTACGCCCGGGTCCACCAAGGCGAGGGCGCCGCGCTGAGCTTCCGAATCAACGACTGCGGGGACTGCTACGGCGACAACTCCGGGCAGCTCGACGTCGAGATCTGGGAGCTGCCCGACGATCCTCGAATCTGGCCCAACGCGATGAGCTGCGCGAACTCGGACGCCTGGCTCGTCGACAACCACGAGCTCATCGAGACCATGGAGCCACGCTTGCTCGTGCTCGACTACGACAGCGCCTCGCTGCCCATGGACGTCAGCGACCGGATCGAGCAGGCGATGGCCGCGCTCCGCGAGGGCTCTCGCTACCACGGCTACGAGCCTGGCTCGATGGCCGCGCCCGCGCTCGACCCCCAGCTCGCCACGCCCATCATCGAGCTGCGCGACGCACCGCCAGCGCCGAGCACCAACGGGGCCGCCTATCCGCGCGAGGATCCCGTCGAGGGCGACATGGGCCTCGACTACGGCGCGTTCTTCTCCGAGGACTACGCGCCGAACTTCGGCGTCGTCGACCCCGATGACCCCACGCGCTACCTGACGCTGTGCGAGATGGTCGAGCGCGGGATGATCCACGAGCTGTGGTTCCACGCCAACCCCAACAACGAGACCGCCAACGGACGCGAGGTCGTCGAGATCAAGCCCTACTACGACGACATGCGCGTGCGCCTGGCCAACGACGCCATCGGCCACTGCGCCGGCAACGGCTGCATGGACCCCGAGGACTTCGTCGATCTGCCCGCGTCGTGCACCCGCAGCCTGCGCCTCGCGTTCGTCGACAGCACTCGCGGGCCCCACTGCTTGAACCACAGCCTCAGCCACGGCTTCGAGGGCACCGGAAACCGGACCTGGGACACGACCTCGTACATCCCCTACCTCGAGGACTACTTCCGCGAGTTCGCGGGCTTCGACCTCGACACGCGCTACAACCAACCCTTCGCGACCTGGTACTGGTGCGACGCGAACGACACCACCTGCACCCTGAGCTACCCCGACGCGACGTCGGTCGATTGGGTCGAGACCCATGACATGACCAACATGGTGGTCGACTCGGGCTCGATCCCCGACTACGACCCGGTCTGCGGCAACGTCCACTTTCCCCCCAACGCCCCGGCCGACTACGCGTGGATGGATCCGACGGTCGTCGAGACCTCGTGCACCAGCTACCGCATGGCCAACGGCCCGGGCGGCGTGGACCTGAGCGCCCCTTATCACTCCGGCCTCCTCGACCTGTCATTCGACGGCGACTGCGCCGGGCCCTGGGACGTATGGTGGCGGCAAAACTTCCCCGGTCACGACAACCTCGCCTGGGACGCGAACGGCTACCGCATGCTGAGCTGGTGGCCCTTCCTCTACTACTAGCAGCCCAGGCGCGCAGCGCTCGATTCGGGCCTAAAACAGCTCGGGAAAGCGCTGGAGCAGGCGGCCGACGTACTGGCCGTCGGGGTAGTGCTCGAGGTAGGTCCGCGCGCGGGCGAGGGCGTGGTCGATGTAGCCGGCCTCGATCGCGGCGAGGACGAGCTTGTAGCGAGCGAGCTCGGCCTTGGGATGACGCGGGGCGCGGCGGAGGAATTCTTCGAAGTTGCGCGTCGCCGACTGGTAGTCGTGGGCGAAGTCCATGCGCAAGGTCCCGAGCAGCAGCAGGCCCTCGACGGCCTCGGGCTGATCGCCGAACTCGCGCATGAAGTCGCCGAGGCAGCGGGCGGCGCGAAACCGGGTCTCGGGCTCGGCCTGGAGCTCGCGGCACTGCTCGAGCCGCCCGTCGACGAGCGCGTGACGCTCGCGCTCGCGGCGGACGTGGCTGTCGATCAGGCGACGGGTCGCGGCCTCGCCGGTGTCGCGCTCGCGGGTCCGCGCGACCTTCTTGGGCTGCTCGTCGTCGGTCAAGATGAGGTCGCTGGCCGAGACCAGGGCCTGGCCCTCGGGCGAGAGCACGCGGTCGAGGGTCCGCTGGCTGGGGTCGTCGCTGAGTCCGGGGACCGTCCAGCTTTGGGGGATCTGACCGACGACGCGCGCGGGCTCCTCGAACACGAGCTCGCCCTCGCTCGAGATGCTGACGTCGAATTCGCTGAGCTCGGCCAGGGGCAAGGCCGCGGCGACCTCGGACCGGCCGAGGTCGCGGAAGCTCGCGCCGCTGACGTCGTAGCGAAACCCGGCCTCGACGGCGGCGATCGAGCGACCATTTTGGGGATCGACGACCTCGACGCGGCCGCGGAGGACCGAGACGGTGGTCTGGCCGAGCTCGTCGACGGCGACGGTGAACACGGTCCCGAGGACCCGGACGAGCGCGCTCGGGGTACGGATCTGGAGGACCGGATCGCCGACCTGGCGATC
>JGI12210J13797_10698481_pt1 | contig 12403 bp, 16 predicted proteins | sample ElkSlonscriptome_3_FD_13797 | JGI IMG/M metagenome (IMG submission 13797) | reverse complement strand
ATTGAGATTAAAAGTGCTTCGGGGAAAAGTCTTTGGTTGTATGAAATTAATGAATAGCACTGATAGAGCGCGGTAATCAATTAGGACAATCCATAACCCGTTTCTCCCTTCGAAACCACGTTCAAAATTGCTATGCCTCTTCAAGGCTTTATTGCATCAACATGTTTCAACACAGGCCGTTGGTCAGTGCTGAGCAGCTGCGCTCTTTCAGAGCTTGGGTTCTCTCCGCTATGCTTTGCAGTTTTACCTGCATCATATCCTCAAAAGAAATCCTAAAAAAGCCCTGAAATTTTTCCATCCTTATCGATATCGATATTCTCTGACGCGGGCGTTTCGGGGAGTCCCGGCATCCGCATCATTTTTCCCGTGATGGGAATGATAAATCCTGCTCCTGCGGCAATTTCAATTTCGCGTACCTCTATTCCAAATCCTTTGGGTCGACCTTTCCTTTTGGGATCGTCAGAGAGTGAGCTTTGTGTTTTGGCGATGCAGATGGGCAAATTAGAAAGTCCCAGTCTTTCGATGAGTCTCATGTCACCTTTGGCCTGAGCCGTAAAAGAAACCTCGCCTGCACCATAAATTTTCTTTGCCACAGCATTTACCTTTTCTTCGACCGATTGATCTAGATCATAAACAGGAGTAAACGATCCCGAGAATGCCTTGGCTTGCTTAACTACCGCTTCTGCGAGTTTGGTTCCTCCTTTGCCTCCTTCTTTCCAGTAATCGGCAGCATAGGCTTCAATACCCATGGACTTGCACTCATCGATCACAGCTTGAACTTCTTCGTCGGTATCGGAGGTAAATCGATTGACTGCAACGATGGTCGGAACTCCGTAGACTTTTCCGTTTTCCAAATGTCTCTCTAAGTTTGGCATCCCGCGTTTTATGGCTAAGACATCGGGCTTTTGTAGGTCGGCGAGCTCCACACCGCCATGGTATTTCAGCGCGCGAATAGTGGCGACCATCACGATGGCAGATGGACTGATATGTCCCGAACGGCATTTAATGTCCAAGAATTTCTCGGCCCCCAAATCCGATCCAAAACCCGCCTCCGTTACGGTAAAATCGCTTAGCGTCATCGCCATTTTCGTGGCGATCAAGGTATTGGTTCCTTGGGCAATATTGGCAAACGGACCTCCGTGAATCAATGCAGGCGTACCTTCCAACGTTTGCACCAAATTGGGATTGATGGCTTCTTTGAGCAAGGTAGCCATGGCACCTTGTGCATTCAGATCACGAGCGTACACGGGCTCTCCTTTTCGGTTTAACCCAACCAGTATTCTGCCAAATCGATTCTTAAGATCTTCCAAGTCCTCCGCTAAGCAAAGAATTGCCATGATTTCAGAGGCTGCGGTAATATCAAAACCCGTCTCCCGCGGCACTCCCATAGTTTTACCGCCTAAGCCGATGACGATATCTCGAAGGCTACGATCGTTCATATCCATCACCCTTTTCCAGCGAATGGTTCGTGGATCGAGGTCGAGATTGCGGTTCTTGCTCTGAAGGTTATTATCGATTAAGGCTGCCAGCAGGTTATTGGCTTTTTCCACGGCTGAAAAATCTCCGTTGAAATGGAGATTGATCTCCTCCATGGGTATCACCTGGCTATACCCTCCGCCGGTTGCGCCACCTTTGATTCCAAACACGGGGCCCAGCGATGGCTCTCGAAGTGCCAAGGTGGTTTGAGCTCCAACTTGATTCATGGCATCTGCCAGACCAATGGAGACGGTTGTTTTTCCTTCTCCTGCGGGGGTTGGTGTCATGGCCGTAACCAGAATCAATTTACCCTTCGGGCTGCCTCCCAAGTGAGCGGGAATCTTGGCCTTGAACTTTCCGTAATGCTCTAAGCTCTCTCTTTCGATACCTATTTTCTCGGCAATTTCTTCAATTGGCTTGGGCTGAAAAGAATTGGCAATTTCAATATCGCTCATACTTAATTCTTTGGTGCAGGTGTAAAACGGAGTAGTACTTCGTCGAATTTCAAGAAAAGTAAGTCCGATCCCTCGATCACAAGAGATGTGGTATTCCGAAGAGCACCTAGAAAATCAGCCTCACGCGACCCGGGGCAGTTCATTTTAGTCATTGCTCCGGGATTTATTTTGGTTGTATTTCCGAGGGAATATTTCCCGGAAAAGGAATTGCATCCTGTCATTCCATCAAGTCCCCCATTTTCTCGGAAATTCAAAGCGGGAAGTCCTTTCATGTAATCATTCTTCGATACTTCCTGTCCATTAAAACTATGCAACACCCAAGAAGTGGGGATGAGATCTTCTAGTGTAGCATCAACGCGGGGTAATTTTTTTGTGGATGTGCACGACAGGATCGTGACCAACAGAATTAAAAATAGAGGAGTTTTCATATAGTGAAAATGAAAAAGGGCGCTTACGCACCCTTTTCTACCGGAGTATGTTACTATTTCTTGGCTTTCTGTTTTTTCATTTCTTCCATGTTGCCGTACTTCGCTTCGAATTTTTTGTATTGCTCTTCGTTCAGCACCTGCTTTACCGTAGCATTGTGTCGCTCCTCAAAAGCAGCCATCTTCTCAGCCATTTCATCTTCCGAAACATTCATTTCCTTCAAGTCTTCCTTTCTTTTCATAAGGCTCATATTCAAACCTTTCATTCTTTCTACTTGATTATCATCTAGTTCAAGGTAAGAAGTCATTTGCTCAGTAAGTTTGAGAGCTTGGGCTTTCAAATCCTTATTTGCAGACTGAGCCTTGTCGCTTTGACCAAAAGAAAAAGATGCAATGGCGAAAGCAAAAACGGTTAATATTAGTTTAATTTTCATGTTTTTTTAAGTTTTGTGTCCCTAAATGTAAGAACCATGCCGGAAAAGAATGCACTAAGAATTGTTTTTTTTATAGTTCTCGGTTCTTTGAGCTGCAGTTCACTCTACGGGCAAAGTACTGCCTACGTGCCTGTGCATGAAGAGTATTATCATGTGCCGATTTTCGAAAGTGACCAAATGAGGGTACTAGATGTTCGGGCATATCAAGGAGACACTACGGCTTTTCATAGACATTGTAATCCCATTATATACATTACCCTGGCGGGTACCACTGTCAGTCTGAAAGAGCCAAGGAAATCATGGGTACAAGCAGAACTTCCGGAGGGATGGATCGGACAGGATATTTACCAGAGTGACTCTTGCTTTACTCACCGCTTTGCTATTCCTGACGAAAGGCGCTTGCATATTGTCGCAGTGGAAGCATTGAAAAACACAGATCATGTTTCTTTAAGCTCTGCGCCCGTTCACAGTGAAGAAGGCTTCTCTGTTTTCGAAATTGGCTTACCTCAACTAAGCGAGATCAAACAAGCCGCAATTCCTATAATAGTAATGGACTCACCGTGTTCGGAAGAGTGTGAAGTAGATGTGATCGACTCAAAAGAACTTTCGAAACAGCTCTTGAAAAAACACAAGGCTTATGCGGTTTTCTTTGAAAGATCCAGACCTTAAAATCGAAAAATAGATAAACACATATTTAAGGCGGAAGCTTTTCAACCACGCGCTTCAATTTAGGTCCCATGGGAAATCTTTTGACGTAGTTGAGACGAACATTCCCTACTCCAAAAACCATCCCGTTTTGAAGCTCACTGACTGCATTTGTAAAGGAACTTTGAACGGCAGTTAAGCCTAAGTACCATTCAGGAGAATTATAACCGAAGCCAAATCTTGCTGTAGCTGAAGGATTTACAAGCCACTCTGCTTCTACCTCTCCATCGTCGTATACATACCTTGTAGGTCCTATGCCGAGACGAAGACTTAAGGACAGCGTGATAAACATATGCTTTGCAAAAATGAACGAATGTGAGTAACCTCCTTTAGGACCGAAGTCAAAAAATGAAACTTCGTTGATTCCTCTTAACGGTGTAAAAAGTGAGTCGTCAACCAGAGAAGAAATCAGCGTACTGTCACCGTCGGCATAAACCAAAGCTACCTCTCCTCCAAGCATAAAAGAACCTGCACTTCGCTTCTGCACCTCGTTGTGCACAAAAGGTGCTGCATAGGTGAATTTATCGCCATTAAAAAGGTGGAGATAGGAAAGGCCAAAAAGTCGTAAGCGCATATCGGAGCGAACGTAAAACGGGTCTTCCCATCCCGGAAGAATGTCGGGAGTATTCTCGAGATAGAGTCCGTTGTAAAATTGCCCGTAAAAATCAATCACCGAATGGCGAGTATAGGTGTAGGATTGCAAATCCAAGTACCTCGTTTTTCCCTTTCCCTCATCCGGATTTAGAAAATTAAATCCATAAGCAAGATTCAATGTAAATCCCTTTACGGTTGCTCCAATACCAAGATTTAGAGTGGTATTGGGTTCGAAATACATGTTTCTGTTTTGGGTATCATCAAAAAATTCGAGGTTGGTGAATTTTTGAGAAAGGTAGAATCTACCGGTAACAAAGTCGGGGAAAGTCTGAATGTAGGTGGTATCATAATTTGTGGCCTGTCCATTGAGGTCGGAATCTACCTCCATGCTTTGAGAGCGGCAAATGGAGGAAATACATAAGAGTCCGCACAAACAGACCAGTTGCAAAACAGCTTTTAAAAACCAAAACACTATAGCTCAAAGATGAGAATATTTTCATTTTTCTTTTCGTACCTGAAATGAATCTACCTTTGGGCTCAGCTTGATCATCCAACGTGCGCCTTTTAAAACTTTACACCAAATCATACAGCGGTTTATCCAAACCTGCATGGATACTGGCACTCGTCATTCTGATAAATAGAACGGGCACAATGGTCCTGCCATTTTTAAGTATCTATTTACGCGAAGCGCGCGGTCTTACCTTAGAAGAAGTGGGTATTATACTTTCGCTTTTCGGGGTGGGGTCACTTGTAGGTTCTTTTCTAGGTGGGTGGCTGACGGATCGAGTGGGATCATTTGCGGTGCAAACGGGAGCCTTGGTTGGCGGCGGAATCTGCTTTCTGATCCTAAGAAGTATCGAAAGCTTCGAAGGTTTGGCCATTGGGTTCTTCCTGACCACCGTGGTAACCGACTCCCTTCGACCTGCCAATTCCACGGCAGTGGCTCAATATGCCAAAAAGGAAAATCTAACCAGAGCTTACTCTCTCAATAGAATGGCCACAAACCTAGGGTTCACTATCGGACCTGCTATCGGCGGCTTCTTGGCGGCAAAAAATTACGATCTGCTCTTCTATGTAGACGGTTTTTCTTGCATAGGGGCGGGAGTTTTGTTTGCGATTTACTTCTTAAATCTGCCCAAGAATCAAGAAGTAAAAACCGAGGAAGTAAATCAATCAAGTGCGAAACCCCTGCCCCCTTGGAAAGATCTTTCGTTCATGATTTTCATCCTCTTAGTAGCGGGGTATGGTACCGTATTTTTTCAGCTTTTCATTGGACTTCCTTTGTATTACCGCGAGGTCTACCTCTTGCCCGAAGATCAGATTGGTTGGCTCCTTGCACTCAATGGGTTTATGGTTTTTGCCATAGAAATGCCGTTGGTTTCGATACTCGGAGCCAAAGTTCCCTTAAAGCGGGTGGTATGTTTTGGCGCCTTATTTGCCGGTTTGGGTCTGATCGTATTAAATATCGCTGAAGGAATGATTATTCTAATTCTTTCGATGATACTCTTGAGTATTTCCGAAATACTCGCCATGCCTTTTATGACCACTTACACGGTTCAAAGAGCAGACGAGAAATCTCGCGGACGCTACCTCGGGATGTATTCCGTCGGTTACAGCCTAGCATTTATTGCCGCTCCCGCAATAGGTACTTTTCTAATCAAACTCTCGGGCTATACCTTTCTTTGGTACGTACTGGGTTCCTTTTCTATCTTAATAGCAGTCGGATTGGTGGTCAATCTCAAGTCGAGCATTACGTCAGAATCATAATCGACTTCTCTACTCGGGCATTGGATAAATGAGCAACGGTCTCTTCGATTTTTTACTGAGCTGAACTGCCGTATTGTCCAAAAACAGGTTTAAGAAAAATCCATTTTTGTGTGATCCACATATCACCAAATCTGCTTCGACATCATCAGCTTGCTTCAATATTTCGTCGGCTACGTAGCCTTGTATGAGCAAGGCTCGTGCGTCAATGTTTTGCGAGTCCAATCGCTTTGCCAACTCCTGCACCCATCGATGCTCATCTCGGTATTGGCGTGCCGCGCTCACCCTGATGTATTCTGGCCCTACATCATAACCCACAAATTCGGGTTCGGGTCGAGCAATGTGCAAAATGTAAAGCGTGGCATTGTAAAGTGATGCCATATTAGCCGCGTAGTCGAGCATTTTATTGGTGCCGTCTTCGTTGTCGACGGCTAAAAGAATCTTTTTCATGATGAAGAAATTTCGGATTCAACCGTTTGGTTGATACTGTGAGCTTTAAACTTTTCTGCCCAAATCAATCCTTCCTTATACCCTAAGTCAAACAGACTTTTGGCTTTGGAGAAGTCGAGTAGATCAAACGAGGGCTCCATTTCAGGCCTCAACACGTGATCACACATCTTCATTCCTTCCTCACTACTTCGGTTTACTACCAAATGAAATACTTCGAGAGCAACGTTTTTCATGGTATTGAGGTTTTGAGTAAACTTTCCTTTATTCACTTCAACTCCCAAAACATAGGAACAAGAAGAGACACATGCACTCGCAGGTAAATTGTTCACGACTCCACCGTCGACATACTTTTCACCATTGATTTCGACCGGTTCAAAGAGAATAGGAATGCTAGCAGATGCCATGATCGGTCTTCTCAATTCGCCTTTATGAAAATCGACACAGTCACCCTTGGAAAGATTTGTTGCAAAGACGTGAAGCGGAATCGGGAGTTCTTCAAAAGTGGCAGGAAGATTTTTATCTAAAACCTCTTGAAGGTATTTCATACCCAAAAGGCCCGATAAGCTTGGCTTGAGTCGAAACAAGTTCAAAAATCCTTTTCCCGAAAGGAGGTCGAGCATAGCCATAGGTTTCATACCTGCCGCATAAAGAGAACCTACAACGGCTCCAATACTTGCGCCGCTAATACACGAAGGCTTCAACCCACACTCATCAATGGCTTGCAGCACACCTACTTGAGCAAGCCCGCGTGCACCGCCACCACTCAGCACCAGACCCCATTTCAATTCTGTTTTATTCTTCTTTGTCATTCTTCTTGATCCTTCAAAATCTAATTTACGCTATTTTGGCATGAATTTTACTTCTTCAAGACTAAACTTAGATATAATGAAATTTCGAATAGCCACATTTTTTATAGCCACTTTGCTTCTCGTTGCATGCGGAAGTCAATCGCCCATGGGCCAGAAAGTAAAAGAACCTTTTACGGGGTCAAAATACGAGTCAAACAATCGCTTTTTCAGAGCGACCGGGAATGGATCGAGTATTAAAGAAAACATCGCCCGAGGCAAGGCAGACATCGAAGCCAAGAATCAACTTGCGGGTCAGGTAAGCACGAATATGAGAAACTTAACGGATCAATATTTGGGTCAAACGGACAATGCCGTGGGAGCCGATGTAGCGGATAAATTTCAAAGTCTCACCAGACAAGTCATGAACACAGGGTTGGCCGACTTGAGAAAAATTGGTGAAGAGAAATACTATAATGGCGAAGAGTACACTGTTTATATGGCCTATGAAATAAAGAAGAATGCCATGTTTCGCTTTATGAAAAAACAAGCAAAAACAGATTCGAAGATCGACAAGGAAAGTTTGAAAGTGATGGAAAAGATTTTGGACTTGCAGATTGAAGCGGCGGAGGATGATGAGTAAATAACACAACTTGAATAAAAGAAAAGGGAGCCTCATGAGAGACTCCCTTTTTATATCAGGACCTGTATTATTCCGGTGAAACCGGAAGGAACTTAAACCAAAACCTAATCAACCATGATCCAACAGGCCCTGCCTAAGCTTTTCGGCGTGGGGCCACCCACACATACCGGTTTAATTGATGTTCCTTTCAGTATGGCAGTATAACGCTAAACAGTCGATATTGTTTCTTTACTCTGCCTCGAAATTTATTTTGGAATGGCTACCATCGCAATATGGCTTTTTGGAAGAGGCGCCGCATCTGCATAATGCAATCATTTGCTGCCCCAATGACTCTTCTCCACCCTCAGATTTTAAACTCAATTTTCCTTTAACTATTACCGGGCCATTCTTCATGGGCTCTATTGTTGTTGACATGGTATCTGATTTTTGTTCTTCTCCTTTGACTCTAAAAGACAACGCGCCTGATGGACATTTACCAATGGCATTTTTTAAAGCTTCCTCTGAAGCATTCTCTGTATCTATCCAAGGCTTTCGATTCGGATTAAAAACCTCGGGGAGATTTTTCACGCAGTTTTTAGAATGATAGCAGAGATCGGGTTTCCAAATGACCGTCGTATCGCCTTTTTGGTATTCTTTCTTCATCATGATGGAGTGGATTTAAACCAGTCGAATACCAGTAGCTACTAAGTCGACGTATTCCGGATATCGTTTCAGATATTCCTTTATCGCTTTGCATGAAGGAATGAGTTTGTAGTCATTGTCGCGTATGTAATGCAGCGCATGTTCAAGCATTTTATCCCCCAAACCACTTTCAAGTAAATGTGACGGGCCTTCTAAGTTGGTAATAAAAAACTTCCCTTCACGATTGGCACGGTATTCCAACTCTACCCATTCTTTTTTCACTTTGATGCCAAAAGTTTGGCGTTCTTGGTCGTGTTCAAACACATACTCGGTTTCTGACATAGTCTCAAATGGTCTTAATGATTCGACCTTGAGGAAAACGAAACTTTGGTTGAGAGGCATACGAATCGGCGCTGCTCCTATATCCTAAAGTCACTACCGCAAGGCTCCGTAAATTTAGGTGTTCTAATTGAAGAATCCTATCGTACTCTTCTCCTTTGATGCCTTCCATAGGGCAAGCGTCAATTTCCAACAAGGCTGCCGCAGTCAAAATTGTACCTATCGCGATGTACACTTGCCTGCTATTCCAATTGAATAGTTGCTCTTGATCCATGCGATTCACATATGCTTTCGTTCTTTCGATTTTTTGCTGAATCTGTTCTTCAGAACGGTCCCTGAGTTCACCCTCCAAACGCGCAAAATCTTCAATATGCCCATCATCAACCCGAGTTTTTGCCGCAAATACAATCATCTCTGAAGCGTCTGTAATCTGCGTCTGACCGTGAGAATGCTCCTTTAATTGCTCTCGTATTTCCGGGTTTTTTACATGGATAAATTCATACGGCTGCAAGCCCATGCTCGAGGCGCTGAGCCGAAGCGATTCGAGAAGAGCGTCTACTCGTTCATCCTTCAATTTTCGCTCGGGATCAAATTTCTTGGTTGCGTATCGCCAATTCAATGCCGAAATCAATTCTTCTGTTGTCAATCTTTCTGCTGTTGTTTCCATAATTATTCTTCTATTAAAATTCCCATTTTACCTTGATTGTAATCTCTGATCGTCTCCATAATTTCGGTTTGAGTATTCATTACGAAAGGACCATAAGTGGCTAGTGGTTCCACAAGCGGTTTACCTAAAAGAATTAGAATCAACGACCCCGATTCCAAATCAAGTTCCAGTTCTTGGCCTTCCATACTCAGCCTGTAAAAACTCTTCTCTTCAATTAATCCATGACCTTTTACCGATCCTGTTCCTCTTATGACATAAAAACCACCGTCCATACCTTCGGGAAGCAACAATTTTCCCAATTGCTTTTGTTCGGTTTTCAGCGCTGCCAAAAAAACGGGGAAAGGAGATTTCGCCTTTCCTTTTTTTCCATTGTATTCCCCCGAGATTACGTCTAATATCATGCCGTCTGCTATGCTAACGGAAGTCATTTCTTCGGGCTGAATACCCAAATAACTCGGCGTTTCCATTTTATTGGCCTGAGGTAAGTTGATCCAAAGTTGAATAACCTCTGCGGTACCACCCGTAGCTGCGAGTTTAGCCGAGGGTCGCTCACTGTGAACTATTCCTCGTCCGGCGCTAAGCCATTGGGCGCCACCCGGACGAACGACCGAAGAGTTTTGGAATGAATCTCTATGATGCAGCTCTCCATCGATTACATAAGTCACCGGCATGAAACCGCGATGGGGATGAGGACCTACCCCTGCGTGAAGTGGGTTTACCCCTTTTTCAACTTTAATATGGCTGTGGTGAAACAGCAAAAAAGGATCAATTTGTTCTAGGTTGCTTGTTGGGAAGGGCTGATAAACGGGCATTCCACCCATGTCCAATTCAAAAGCCGGTAGTGTCTGGTTTATCTTTTTTAATTCCATAATTTCTTAGTTCATCGGTACTTCAATTAATAATAACTCTGCACTGGCGGTGGCTTCAATTTCGAAGCTATTTGCCTCAGAGATGCCCACTCCATCTCTCTTTAGAAGTGATTCTCCGGCAACGTTTACATCCCCTTTTAACACAAAAACGTAAACCCCGTTTCCTTCTCTCCTTACTCGGTAAGTTAGCTTTAAGCCTTCCGTCAGGTCGGCCAAATGCATGTATGCATCTTGATTGATTTTAACACCCGTGCCCGGCGATTCCAATGGAGAAACGATCTCTTGAAATTGATCTTTCCTTTCGGCTGAGTGAAACGTTTTTTGGTCGTATCGCGGCGTTATGTCTTTATATTTCGGAAAGATCCAAAGCTGTAAGAAATTAACGGGTTTATCGGTGTTCTTGTTGAACTCACTGTGGTAAACACCCGTTCCGGCAGACATAAGTTGAACATCATTTTTGCGAATGATACCGCTAGTGCCCATGCTATCTTTGTGCTCTAGATCACCTTCCAAGGGAATACTGATAATCTCCATGTTTTCGTGGGGATGAGTCCCAAATCCTTTCCCACCCGTTACGATGTCATCATTTAAAACGCGTAGCATCCCAAAATGCATGCGCTCGGGATTGAAATATCCGGCGAAGCTGAAGCTGTGATGGGTATTTAGCCATCCATGATCTGCATGACCTCTGGAGGCGGCTTTGTGAATAACTGTTTTCATGATCTTATAATGTCGGTTAATGACGAAAGAATTCTTTTGACTGCAAATTTAATGTACCTACATATATTATTCACTAAAGCCTGATCTATCTAGCATAACCAAATTCTATATGACCCAAATGATCATATAACGCAGGAGAACGAAAAACTTGACCACCCTCCCTTCATTTTGTGAACAAATCAACACAACTTAAGCACCGCCAGAGCCAAAAAGTCGATTACCTTTGCTCGCTATACTACGCTCAGATTAAAAGAATAAAACATGCTTTATCGCCGGTTAATTTTTATTGCAGTATTTGCTACACTTCCGTTCGCAGGTTTCACACAAGATGAGGAACAAGTTGATGAACCGAATACGCTCGAGAATCAGTTTATTGAACTGAAAAAAAAATCGAACAGTTACCAGCAATACAAGGTTGTCGACAAAACAATGCTCGACGGATTTTGGTCTTCTATAGAAGATACGTTGAACGAAAACAGTGCTGAAATCAAAGGCCTCAATACAGAAGTGAGTTCTCTGAAAAAGAAGGTATCCACCCTGGAAACCAACTTAGCCCAAAGAGACAGCAGTCTTTCTAACCAAGCCTATCAGATTGAACACATGAACTTTTTAGGAATAGACATGACCAAAGGCGGCTACATCACTTTTAGTTGGGTAGTTATTTTTATTCTTATCGCCGCAGTTCTGATTTTGTACTTCCGTTTTACTTCGGCAAACAAGACAACAAAGGGTGCTAAAAAAGACTTAAGTCAGCTTCAAGAGGAATTTGACGAGCAAAAGCGCAAAACCAGAGAGAAAGAGACAAAACTTATGAGAGATCTCCAAACGGAAATTAATCGTGTGGAAGAGCTTAAAGGAAAGCTCGGGGAATCTTAAGACCTCATTTCTTCTTTCATATCGCCAATGATTGAGCGAAGTAATCGTTTGTTATCATTTAGTCTCTCCTCCAACATAATCATCGTTTCGGTCCCCTTTACTCCTTCAATATCCTGCATTTTGAAAAGGACATCTTTTGCGTGGAGGGTATCCTTGCACCTTAGTTTACAAAAAATACTGTAGGTCCCTGCGGCTAAATCGGCTACGGTAACCTCGGGAATTGTATTTAATTCGTCGATGATTTTCATCGCACTATACCCCGTGGACACGAAAATTCCTGCGTAAACGGTAAGGGTATACCCAAATTTATGGTAATTGATTGAAATGGAATACCCATTGATAATCCCTTTGTTTTCCAGTTTCTTGACCCGTTGATGGACGGTACCTGTCGAAACAATCAACTCCTTGGCAATCTCTGTAAAAGGCTTTCGCGCATTGTCAATGAGCTTTAGGATAATCTCAGAATCTACTTGGTCAATCTTTTTGGGCATGATTTATAACATTTATACAATTCGATTGGCTAATCTACAATTCTTTCAATAATTCTGACAACCTAAAGAAAATACAGCCAACTTAGTGT
>JGI12210J13797_10615562_pt1 | contig 12403 bp, 11 predicted proteins | sample ElkSlonscriptome_3_FD_13797 | JGI IMG/M metagenome (IMG submission 13797) | reverse complement strand
AAAAGAAATTATGAAAAACCATCTTGTATACGATCCACTACCTATGGAACTGGACGGCTGTTCACCTTTAATGGACGGACAAAAATTAAACGTGGGTAATCACATTTAGCATCTTACAATGAAGCAAGAACAAAAAAAGTATGATGCCATTGTGGTTGGGTCGGGTATATCTGGCGGATGGGCAGCAAAAGAGTTATGCGAAAAAGGGCTGAAAACACTTGTTTTAGAGCGCGGACGTAACGTTACGCATATAAAAGACTATCCTACCATGAATAAAGCACCATGGGAGTTTGCACATCGCGGACGAGAATCAGCAAAAGTGCAGGAAGAATACTACGTGCAAAGTAAAACTTACGCTTTTGATGAATCTAATGTGCAATTCTGGGTAAATGATAAGGAAAATCCTTACACAACACCTGACAAAAAAGAATATCGCTGGATTAGAGGTAACCATGTAGGCGGCCGATCACTCACCTGGGGTCGGCAAAGTTATAGGTTATCAGAAATGGATTTTGAGGCTAACGCAAAAGACGGTATTGCTGTAGACTGGCCTATCCGGTATAAAGATTTAGCGCCCTGGTACGATTATGTGGAGAAATTTGCCGGCATAAGTGGCAAAAATGAAGGACTCGCACAGCTTCCCGATGGACAATTCCTCCCTCCTATGGAAATGTATTGTGTAGAGGAGAAAGTGAAAGACGCAATTGAAAAACAGTGGTCGGACAGAATGATGACCATTGGCAGAACGGCTAATCTCACGCAGAATCACCATGACAGAAACAGCTGTCAGTACAGAAATTTATGCAGTCGCGGCTGCCCTTTTGGTGCTTATTTCAGCAGTAATGCAGCTACCTTACCTGCAGCATCGGCCACTGGCAATATGACCTTACGTCCGCATAGCATAGTAGAATCAATTATCTTAGATAAGAACAGTAAGAAAGCTAAAGGCGTTCGGGTTATTGATGCAGAAACCAATGAAGTGCATGAATATTATGCCAAAATCATTTTCCTAAATGCTTCCACGCTTGGCTCTACCTGGATAATGCTTAACTCTAAAAGTGATCGCTTTCCGGAAGGCTTAGGTAATACAAGCGGCACCTTGGGTAAACACTTGATGGACCATCATTTCGAGGTGTATGTAACGGCAGAATTTGATGACTTAAAGGATAAATACCATAAAGGATATAGACCTAATGGTATTTATGTACCTAGGTTCAGAAATATAAATGAGCAACATCCTGATTTTATTCGTGGCTATGGCTTTCAGGGAGGTGGCAAACGAACCGATTGGCGCCATGGAAACAGACAGGCAGGTTTCGGTGCTGAATTCAAAGATAATTTAATGAAACCAGGGCCATGGACTATGAATTTCATGCCATTCGGAGAAACACTTCCCTATGCTGACAATCAGGTATCGTTGAACGAAAAAGTGCGCGATAAATGGGGATTGCCAGTGCTGCACATCGAAGCTGAGTTCAAAGAAAATGAACTTAAAATGCGGGAGGATATGATGCTAACCGGAACAGAGATGCTTGAAGCAGCCGGTGGTAAAAATATTAAAGCCGTTAATAAAACACCGGTGCCTGGTTTTGGCATTCATGAAATGGGAACGGCACGCATGGGACGCGACCCTAAAACATCAATGCTCAATGCGCACAATCAACTGCATGAGGTCCCTAATGTGTTTGTTACGGACGGATCAGCCATGACTTCAGCGGCTTGTCAAAATCCAAGTTTAACCTACATGGCCTTAACCGCCAGAGCCGCAGATTTTGCAGTAAGCGAACTTAAAAAACGAAACCTTTAATTATATGCTGAGACGTGATTTTATTCAAAAAGCGAGCGCTATTAGTGCTTCAGGCTTTTTACTTCCTAATCTTTTAGGAGGCTGTATAAGTAAGACTAATCAATTAGCTGCTACTGGCATTCAAATTTATACGATAAGGGAAGCTTTAAAAAAGGATTTTGTTGGCTCAATGGAGCGAGTGGCCGCATTGGGTTACAAAAACCTGGAGTTATTCAGCTATGAGGCAGGCCAGTACTTTGGCCGTAGTATACGTGAAATAAAACAAATCACTGAGGATTTAGGCATGCAAGTTCGTAGTGCACACGTAGGTACAGGGCTACTGAACCCAACATATGTTGGTAGTTTAACAAATAATTGGAAGCAGGTTATTGAAGATGCAGCCCTGTTGGAGCAGGAATACCTAGTACTGGCTTATTTGCAAGCTGATGAGCGAAAAACTATTGATGATTACAAAAAGATATGTGATTTACTGAATAAATGCGGGGAAATGGCCAAAAATGCCGGTATTCAACTGGCTTATCATAACCACGCGTTCGAGTTTGAGGTCCTTGAAGGAATAGTTCCATATGACTTTATGCTGGAAGCGTGTGATAAAGGTCTTGTACAATTTGAGATGGATATGTATTGGATGAAACGAGCTAAGAAAGATCCACTCACGTATTTTAAACAACATTCGGGCCGCTTTCCGCTATGGCATGTTAAAGATATGTCGGCAGATGAAGATCAATTTTTCGCCTCCGTAGGTGACGGTATTATTGATTGGAAATCAATTTTTGGCGCAGCAGAACAAGCCGGCTTAAGCTATTACTTCGTAGAGCAGGATCAAACAAGAGATGATAATCCTTTTGAAGAAATTGAGGAAAGCATTCAATATTTGAATAAGAATATTTTGTAAAGAATGGTCTGTTAAATGAATATTTGACGTTTTTAACGTGCTGACCTAAAGCCAGCTCAAGGTTTCAAAACATGTCACCTCCCAGAGGTCAGACATGGAATTAACAGAAGGGTATGTTTTAAAGCCAATGTTTTTCTAAAAAACACGAATGGCAGCAATCAATCTTAATAAATCCTTGCTGAGATAAGCCATACGCCTGTTATAATCCCAAAATGCGAGGTAGCCATAAGCTAAGCTCAGGAATATAGGTAATCAACAATAGCACCATCAGCATGGCAATAAAAAGCGGAAGCAAAGGCTTAATTACCTGATGGATTTTTATGCCGGCTACCCCACAGCCCACAAATAAGACTGAACCCACCGGTGGTGTACAGAGGCCAATACATAAGTTAAGAATCATCATAATGCCAAAATGAACCGGATCCATACCGAGCGTAGTCACAACGGGTAAGAAAATTGGTGTGAAAATGAGCACCGCGGGCGTCATGTCCATAAAAACACCTACAAATAGCAAAATTAGGTTGATGATAATCAGAATCACAATCATATTATCGCTCAGGCCAATGAGCAAATTACTGACTTCTTGCGGTATGCGTTCGTAAGACATTACCCAAGACATACCCATTGAAGTAGCGATCAATATCATAACCAATGAGGTGGTTCTCACCGTATCCATAATAATTCCCGGCAGATCTTTTATTTTCACTTCCTTATAGAGAAAAGCTAACACCAGGGTATAAACTACCGCAATGGCTGAAGCTTCCGTTGCCGTAAAAATACCAGCAATGATACCACCTATTACCACCACCAAAAGCAATAAACTAGGGACGGCTGCTATCAAACTTTTAAATGCATACATGAAGGAAACTCCCTTGCTGCCTTTTAATTTTTTTCTGTAGGCTATAACGCCCGCCACTAACATGAGGGCCAATCCAACTAAAATACCGGGTACATAACCGGCAATGAATAACGCAGCTATAGACACGCCACCGCTCGCCAATGAATAAACAATAAGAATATTGCTGGGTGGAATTATCATTCCGGTAGTAGCGCTTGTTATATTAACCGCAGCACTAAAAGGCTTGTCATATCCATCTTCCTCCATCTTAGGCCCCATAAAACCACCAATAGCCGAAGCAGCTGCCACTGCCGATCCTGAAATGGCACCAAAAAGCATGCAGGCTATTATATTAACAAAGGCAAGACCGCCAGGCAATCGACCTACTAAAACTTTTGAAAAATCTATAAGCCTGCTTGCTATACCACCCTTATTCATTAATTGGCCCGAGAGGATAAAAAAGGGAATGGCTAATAGCGAAAAACTATCGAGACCTGTGGCCATACGCTGAGATATGGTGGTGACACCCGGCATGAAAGGCATGCTCACCAGAAGGGTAAAAAGTGCTGAAAGACCAATACTATACGCTATTGGTACGCCTATAGAAAGAAAAATTAAAAAGCTGACAACTAAAATGAGAATCTCTGTGATATTCAATTTGCGTTACTTTTGAGGTGAAACAAATCATCGATGCAGTAATATGCTATAATAAATCCACTTATGGGAAGCACGACATAAATATAGCCTAAAGATATCTGCAAAACAGAAGAGAGCTGCTCAAGCACAAAGGTCAGGTAGACCAGCCTAATACCGCCAATAATTAAAACTGATACTGCAAAAAATAATATCAGCATCCGGATAATTGCATCTAATATCATCTTGTTTTTACCGGTGAGCTTATCGAGCAACAAATCAATAGCCAAATGTCCGTTTTGACCTGTTAAATAAGCTGCCCCCAGCAAACCCAGCCAGATGAGTAAGAAACCGGCCAGCTCATCGGTAAAGGTACTGGGCGATTGTAAAATATAACGCGAAGCCACCTGCCAGACCACATTTACAACCATTACACTCATGATAATGATTAACAACCTGCTTAGTATGAGATCTAAAGTTTTTCTAATCATTTGCCATCTGTTTAATGTCTTGTATCAATTTAAATTTGGCTGTATCTGCCTCATAAGCTTGGTATAGGCTACTCACCTGTTCTTGAAATTTTTTCTTATCAGGACGGGATATTTCAACACCTGCCGCCTGCACCTTTTCAAGAGATTCTTTTTCAGAAGCTGCCCAAAGTATTCGCTGGTATTTAATGGACTTATCTGCGGCAATTTGTAACCATTTTTGCTCCTGTTCATTTAGCTTATTCCAGGCATCGGTGCTTATCAACAATACATCGGGGATGGTGGTATGCTCATCAAGCGAATAATATTTACAAATTTCATAATGTTTGGAGGTGTAAAAGCTAGGCGGATTATTCTCTGCGCCATCTACCACGCCCTGCTGTAATGCGGTGTACAATTCTCCATAGCTAATGGGTGTTGGTGTACCTCCGAGCGCATTTACCATATTTACAGCCGTATTGCTCTTCATCACACGTATTTTCAGTCCTCCCAGGTCACCGGGCACTTCTATCATGCGCTCTTTGGTGTAAAAACTTCTGCTGCCCGCATCATAAAAACCTAAGCCATATAATTTGAAATCGGTTGCACCATGCAGCAAATCTTTACCTATTTTACCGTCAAGCACCTCAAAGGCATGTTCATCATCATTAAAAAGATAAGGAAGACTAAGCACCTTAAAATTTGGCGAAAAATTTTCCATTACAGCTGAGGACACCTTGGTCATTGCCAGACTTCCTATTTGCAAAAGTTCCACCAGCTCTCGCTCCCCTCCCAATTGCCCGCTCGGAAAGATTTGAATTTTTAATTTACCGCCAGATACCTCATCCAGCTGCTCGGCCATGTGCTCCATACCCAGATGAACCGGGTGATTGGTATCTAAAGTATGTGCTAATCTCAGCGTTTTTATCTGCTTACTATTTTCACAACTACCCATTAATAGGAAGAGCAGTAAACTCAGAACTGATATTTTAGTAATGATCTTCAAAATGATTTTATAATAGATAAGGCTGATTTAATTTTTTCTTGTAGTTGTTCAACATCCTCTTCGCTACCCGAAAAATGCTTGGGTATCAGCTGAGAACCCATTCCAACGCAATGTGCTCCGGCAGAAAACCATGTTTTTAAATTACCTTCTTCAGGTGTTACACCTCCTGTGGGCATCAAATTTAGTTTTGGACAAGGTGCTTTAACGCCTTTGATGAAGGCCGCCCCTAAAACATCAGCAGGAAAAACCTTAATAAGCCTAGCCCCATTTCGTTCAGCCAATATTACTTCTGTAAGCGTGCCGCAGCCCGGTGTCCATGATAATTCATGCTCCTCGCAAAGTTTTGCTAAGGCTAAGTCAACAATGGGTGCTACTATAAAATCGGTTCCTAAATTAATAAACTGATTTCCCTGTGTCTCATCCATTATAGTACCAATACCTAGCGCCAAGTCGGGAAAATCCTGCTTTTGCTGCCATAATTCAGCGTAAACCGAAGCCGCTTTTTCCGTTCTATTTGTGAATTCAAACACTCGTACTCCGGCCTCATAACATGTTTTCAATACAGCATAGGCTATCTCAGTATTTTCGTGACTGAATACCGGTATAACCGGACTTTCTTTTGTTTTTGCTAATAGTTCAGTTCCGTTCATGATTACCTCTTTATGGCGCCCTTAATTTTACTATTTAAAAGCGTATCAATTTCTTCTTCACTCGATAATAAATAGTCTCCTTTTATGGTATGCTTTAAGGCTGAAGCTGCTGTGGCAAAATTAATTGACTGTTCAGCATTTCTTTTGCTGAAGTGGGCAAAAAGCAATCCGGCCATAAACGCATCGCCACCTCCAATTCTGTCTCTTATATGCCTAACCTCAATTTGGGAAGCTATTTTCAAATCCTGACCGGACAGTAACACGCCTTGCAATACGTTATGAGAACTACTCACTATTTCTCGCGAAAGCATAGCCATATGCTTAATTTTTGTGAAATGCTCACTGAATTTTTCAAAGGCTTCACCAATAGTTTTAGTGCTTAGCTGAGGCGTTTCGCCTATTCCAAGGTCCATACCGGTAAGCTTTTCTAAAGTAAACGGATCACCTACAATCAAATCGGATTGCGCTATCATTGCTGGCATTACCTCATGCGCTTGTTGACCAAAATTCCATAAATTAATACGATAATGAAGATCTGCACTGATAAAAATATTGCGCGCTTTTGCTTCCTGAATAGCACGTTGGCAGACCTCTAGCATATTTAATGAAATACCCGGACTAATGCCCGACCAGTGCAGCACGTTAACACCTTTTAGCGTGGTATTCCAATCAAGCATATCCGGATCTATATCGGAAATGGCTGAGTTAGCCCGATCGTAAATAATCTGGCTGCTTCTAATGTCTGTTCCTTCCTCCAGAAAATAGGTACCAATTTTATCACCACCACGTAAAACCTCTGTGGTATCTACTGAAAATTGTTTAAGCATACCGTTTATGGTATCACCGATAGGATTTTGTGGTAAGCGTGTTAATACTGCGGCATGAAAGCCTAATTGCGCTAAAGCAATAGCCACATTGGCCTCTGAACCGCCATAATTAATATCGAATGATTTGGCCTGAGCAAAACGTTCGTTTTCTCTGGTGGAAAGCCTCATCAGTATTTCGCCTATACAGAGAATCTTCATCTGCGACTGCTTGAGTAAACGTTCTTAAAAATTAAAATAGTTCTTCGCATTATTATAGCTTATGTCTTCTACCATCTTAGCTAAAAGTGGTTTATCATCCGGTATTTCACCATTTTTTACATCCTCAGCCAACAAGTTACAGAGTATTCTTCTAAAATATTCATGCCGTGGGAAAGATAAAAGGCTTCGTGAGTCAGTTAGCATACCTACAAAAAGGCTGAGTAAACCCATATTCGATAAGGCATTAATTTGTTTTTCCATGCCATCTTTTTGATCCAGAAACCACCAGGCAGCACCATATTGCATTTTGCCTATACTTGTTCCATCGTTATAATTACCCGCCATAGTGGCCATTAATTCGTTATCCGCAGGATTTAAATTATAAAGTATAGTTTGCGCTAACTGATCAGAATCGTTCAGGGTATTGAGGTAATCTGCCAAGCCGGCTGCCTGAGAAAAATCACCAATTGAATCAAAGCCCGTATCCGGACCTAAATCCCTTTTCATTCTATCATTATTATTACGAATAGCGCCTAAGTGCAACTGTTGCGTCCAGCCTAATTTGTGGTATATTTTACCTAATGACACTAAGATAGTTTTTTGTAATAGCTCAGCTTCCTCCTCATCAGGCCGATGGCCCATCAATAAAGCCTCAAAAATCTCAGTAGCTTTTGCATCATCAGGACTTACATCCGGTATGTAGTTAAGTCCATGATCTGACAACTTACATCCGATCTCATTGAAATAATCGGCTCTTTTTTCAAGTGCTTCAACCAGCGTATGAAAAGAGGTGATTGATAAATCAGCTGCCTCGGATAAACTGTTGACATAGGCTAAATACGCTTTAACATCATGAAAAATGTAGGCCTTGTCAGGTCTAAAGGTAGGTAAGATTTTTACTTCCGGAAAGTCGGTAGCCAGCTGCCGATGATATGCCAAATCGTCAATGGGATCATCCGTTGTACAGACCACTTTGACATTCATTTTTTTCAGTATACCTCTGCAGCTCAATGCCTCAGTTTGTAGCTTTTCGTTAGCCTGCTTATATATGGCAGAGGCTGTATCAGCATTTAATATAGTTTCTATGTCAAAATAACGCTGGAGCTCGAGATGTGTCCAGTGATATAGTGGATTTCTCAATGTTTTGGGAACAGTTTCAGCCCATTTTTGAAATTTCTCTTCATCCGAAGCATTGCCGGTGATGTATTTTTCATTGATGCCGTTGGCGCGCATGGCACGCCATTTATAATGATCGCCTTCCAGCCAGGCTTCCGTAATGGTTTTAAACTTCCTATCAGCCGCAATATCTGCCGGTGAAAGATGGCAATGATAATCAATAATGGGCATTTTAGCCGCATGTACATGATAGAGTTCCTGCGCCAATTCAGCATGGAGTAAGAAATTTTTATCTAAAAACGGCTTATTCATTTTATTTATTCTTTTAAGGATTCTCTGATACCATATTCTAAACCACGTAATTCTGCGAGACCTCTTAGTCTTCCAATAGCTGAGTATCCCGGATTAGTTTTTTTATGAAGATCATCTAACATCTGATGACCATGATCGGGCCTCATAGGCATTCTTTTGTCTTTTCTACCTGCTTTATTTCGTTTCTCCTGCTCTTTTACAAGCGCCAGCATGACGGCAAACATATCAACATCTCCGGTTAAGTGATCTGCCTCGTAAAAACTACCATCTGTTTCTCGTGAGGTGCTCCTGAGGTGAATAAAATTTATCCGCTCTCCAAGTCTTTCTATCATGCCAGTTAAGTCATTATCGGTACGAACACCGTATGAGCCGGTGCAAAAACACAAGCCGTTATGTGGACTATCTACCGCATTGAGCAATTCCATTGCATCGGCTTCGGTACTCACCACTCTTGGTAAGTCGAGTATAGGATAGGGTGGATCATCGGGATGAATAGCCATATTCACTCCTGCCTTCTCCGCCACGGGAATAATTTCTTTGAGGAAGGCGTATAAATTATTCTTAAGCGCTTTACGATCTATATCTTTATAAGTATCAAGTATTTTTTGAAACTGATTGAGGCTATATCCCTCCTCGGCACCTGGCAGTCCTGCTATAATGTTATTAATCAGCAACTCCTTATAATCATCGGACATAGCTTTAAAACGACTATCAGCCGCAGCAATTTGGGTATTTGTATATTGCTTTTCAGCATTCGGTCTTTTCAGCAGATACAGTTCGAAAGCGGCAAATTCTGTGGCATCAAAGCGTAAAGCGGTTGAACCATCAGGCATTTCATAGGCCAAATCGGTGCGAGTCCAGTCTAATACAGGCATAAAATTGTAGCAAACCGTGTCAATACCACAGCTCGCCAGGTTTTTTATGCTCTGACAATAATTATCAATATATAACTCAAAATTTCCGGTGCGCGTTTTTATATTTTCATGTACGGGAATACTTTCCACCACAGACCAGCTTAGCCCGGCCGCCTCTATAATGGCTTTTCGTTTATTAATTTCTTCTACTGGCCACACTTTTCCATTAGGAATATGGTGCAAGGCATTCACAACACCAGTAGCACCTGCCTGCTTTACATCGGATAGGCTTACACCATCGTTGGGTCCGTACCATCGCCAGGTTTGTTCTAAACTCATCATTAGCTAAACAAAGGTTTTAGGTGTCGTTTATAAATATTATCCGTTACATTTCTTCCGATCACCTCATCGTTTTCTTCCAGCTGCTCGGTAAAATGTTTGTCCTTTTCTGCTGCTACTTTATAAGCGGTATGCAACAACTGGCGCATGTGCGGATTGTAATTTTTGTTTTGCTGATCATGACGCAATGCATCCGTAAATTGTGTTGCCGACCAGTCTGATATATCTGCTTCACCGGGTAGCTCAGCCTTATCAATATTTATCACGGTACTGTAAGGGCCTGTCAACTCATCATATCGGTTGAGAGCCGTTTTATATATTTCTTTAGCAAGTGCAAGCGCATCACCATCGGACTCGGCCAGACCAATGAGCTCTTCCAGCCAAGTAGTGCCTGCCGTTTTTAGGTGTAAGCCGGCATTGTGTTTTCTGATTAATTTACCAATTATTGGATATAAAGAGAATTTATCGCTACCAGTGTGCACACTCAGCTTTAGGTTAGCATCGAAACCAAAAACCTTTACGCAATGCGTGATAACAGATAGATCTTGATCAAATTCTTTTTCAAATTGCTTTAAATCTCCCTCATAATCAACACCCTTATTAAATCGGCCCGTAAATTTTGGGGCAATGGTATCAACAGGCACTTTATGATAAGCCAAAGCGGCTAAAATAAAGAACAATTCTTTAGGTGTTTGCGGATTCTCTACCTCATCGATCGATACTTCCGTGAAAAATATATCACCTTCTTTATGCTTTAGAATATGCCTGTAAATGGCGCCAGCCTCATGTGTGGCCTTTAGAAAATGCTGACTCATTGCCGATAATTCTGCTTCGGTAAAAGAAAGGTCCTCCGTTATACCTTCAATCTTTAAATCTTTTAAATGCGGGTTTAAAAAATCTAAAAATGCTTTAATTTCCTGATCTGCAGTAGGTTGATCAATAAATTTTGCCACATCAATGGTGAAAAAATCTGAATATGGAATAAAATCATCAACATTTTCAAGGTTAATATGATCGGCATCTACCAGATAGTTTCCGGACCAATTACGATTAGCAGTGCTTTCATCTGCCTCTTGTCTTACGCTTTTTGGTACCGAACCTACTGTTTGATGCTCCCTGAATGATTTATTCCAGACGGGTGTAACGTCAATGCCATCAGCGGCTATCCTTTCAAAAGCTGCTAATTGGTGTTCGCCTTGTTTGGCAAACCGATCACCGATGCCAAAAGAATATTTACCTAATTTCATTTCAGTTTTATTTATCATTTTACACGCCACTAAAAGCGCTAAATCCACCATCAATAGGCACTACCACGCCTGTCACGAATGAGGAAGCCTCGCTACAAAGCCACAATAAAGTACCGTTTAAATCTTCTGGCTTACCGTATTTACGCATAGGAGTATGCGCTATAATTGTTTGACCTCGTTCGGTGGCAGAGCCATCTTCATTTGTCAATAAAGCCCTGTTTTGCTCGGTAAGGAAAAATCCCGGTGCTAAGGCATTTACTCTAATGCCTTGCTGAGAGAAATGTACTGCCAGCCATTGGGTGAAATTGCTGACAGCAGCTTTAGCGGCACTGTAGGCAGGAATTTTTGTAAGTGGTGTAAAGGCATTCATCGATGAAATATTAATAACAACCGGGTCGCTCTTTCCCAGCATATCCTTAGCAAAAACCTGTGTAGGTAATAACGTGCCCAAGAAATTAAGATTAAAAACGAAACCTATACCTTCCGCATCGAGGTCAAAAAATGTTTTCAAGTCGGCCTGATCAATATCATTTTTGAAAAGGTATTCTTTTGAAGTAGTGCCTTTAGCGTGATTCCCTCCTGCACCATTCACCAAAATATCACAAGTACCCAGTTCGCTTTTTACCTGCTCATGTGCTTCGATGAGACTCTCTTTATCTAATACATTACACTTAACACCAATCGCTTTGTTTCCGATGGCATTTAGCTCGGATGCAACTGCTTTTGCTTTTTCCTGATCAAGATCTAAAATAGCCACTTTAGCGCCATGGTTTGCCAGTGCTTTTGCCATTTCTCCACAGAGTACCCCGCCTCCACCAGTTACTACTGCTACTTTATCTTTCAGTAAATCTTTATTGAACATTGGTCTAATTATGTTAGCTTGCGTTAATTGTGTACGTACACGAAAGGTAGAAATATTTTTTTGTAAATTTCAATGCAATCAAATATTTATTATTAGAACGCTTTAATAAATCAAAATACGCTTAGCATTAGCAGTGAATGGACGAACTAACCACTATTAAAAAAATTGCGCTATTAGCAAATGTATCGACCGGTACGGTAGACCGTGTCATACATAACCGGACAGGTGTGGCCAAAAAAACACGTCAAAAAGTACTGGCTATTATGCAGGAGATATCATATGCGCCTAATTTGAATGCTAGAAATCTTGTACTCAATAAAAAGTATAAAATTGCAGTACTACTCCCCTATTT
>JGI12210J13797_10628826_pt1 | contig 12404 bp, 10 predicted proteins | sample ElkSlonscriptome_3_FD_13797 | JGI IMG/M metagenome (IMG submission 13797) | reverse complement strand
GCTGGAGCAACTCCCAATTTTGCAAACCCCAACTCGCTCGCTTGCTGGCGTAAGTATCGCAAAAACGCCTCGGAGCTCAGGGCGTTTGGTTCAGGTTCGGTAGTTGGCGGCATAGGCATTAGGCGGTCGGCGGCATTTATTGTAAATGTGCAAACGAATTACAGCCTCCCCCGAGCTGCGTCGGGAGAGGTTCCTAAAAAGGCAAGCGTAAACGCTTGTGAAACAATCGCGCCAATGCAGCATGACCTCCTACGGCAACGGAATGTCTTGTAACAAGAACGACACTTCGTTTTGCACGACTGCCGTCGGTGATTCGTAAACAAAGGTGGAATCGGCAACCGAGTCACCCAAGTCAAACAGATAGCCGACGCCCACACCCGTGGACGATTGACGATAAACTTCGTAGCCGAGATGCTCTGCTTTGGAACCGTCCGCCCGCTGCACGAAGGCACGATTCTCAAAGATCCATTGTCGATGACTTTCGAGTGACCGGCCGGCGTCCTCGAGTTCAACGCCGATTCGGATTTCATGAAGCGGACCATTTTTTCGGACCGACTCAACCATCACCTCCATCGAATCGATCTTTTCCTTTGCTCCCGTCTCGCCGAGCGACAACTCAAACGTTTCTCTTTTCCCTGGCAACAGTGCATTAATAACGCCCGAAAGGTTTGCGATCCTTTCGGGTTGGCCTGCTGGCAATTGCATCGGCAAGAAGAATTCGCTCTGTGCGATCTCGCCACCTGTCGAAATCTCGATCGTATCGCCCGATTGCTGTGGTTTTAGGGGCGCCTCGTCGTCGAGTTTTCCGCGCAACTGCGTAATGGGGATGCTCATTCCGATCGGCGTCAGCCGGGGCTCCCAGCTAATTTCCAGACTAAGATTGAGTGCACTCAGGTCAGGTTGGTTCAAGCTACGCCGCGATGTCACTGCCGTCGGCTCGATGCGGTAAACTCCGGTGTAAGCCGCTGAGTCGACTCGTGAAGGGCGGCCAGCGGATCGGTTGACCAATAGCAACGTGTCCCGATCTCCACCGTAAAAGTTGATGTCCAAGTCCGCTTGGTCTAAAACAAAGTCGACAGCGTGCCAAAACGAAAGTGGAGCCGCGACACGTTCCACGGGTACCGATTGGTCACCATCGTAGTCAAATTCGATCTCGCTATCTCGGCTGATTGCTTCGAGTGCGTCGGCCAGCGTCTTGACTTGATCGAGACGAATCGTGATCGCTTCGGTTTGCTGTTCCGCTTTGGCTGCTTCAAGTAACTCACGAACCCGTTTCAAACGATCGGACGCTTCGATTGACAAATGGGTATCGGAATCGGGCAAAAACGCAAGCGCTGTTGGGCCAGCTTCGATCAACGATCGCTCCGCCATTTTTCGCTCGGCGACCGTCGGGCCATCAAGCTGGTCGATCCACTCCAAAACGTCGGACTTGAAATCCGAAGAAACATCATCAGCCGCATTTGCGTAAGGGAGACTTAGCACGACCGCTGTCATCCAAAGGCAGATCCGCTTCGAGCAAGTCATTTTTCGTGTTTGCATAATCATCTTTATCGTTCCAATCCCTCGATTCGATCGGATGATCAAATCTTACGAGATTTCAAATCCGCATTCTAACCCATTCTCAGCCTGAATTCTAACCTAGGCTTCATCATCTCCGTACACTCCCTGGGAAGAATTGTATGCATCTTGAACGACCGTGCTTTTCCATCGTTTTTCTGATCGCGGTCGTGGTCGGCTCGTTTAGCGGCCCCGATACGGTAAAGGCCCAGGCCCCTTCGCTGATCCAGTTTTCGGTCGACGGCCAGCAATATGAGGGGATGAAACTCGTATCGCTCGCCCATGAAATGCTGCTAATAGGTCGCGACGGAGGTCTTCATTCGGTTGACCCGACCGACCAACAATCTCAAATTCGAGAACTGGGTTCACCCTACCAACCGGTGTCTGTCACCGAGCTAAAAAACCAACTACAAAGTGAATTTGGTGCCTACTTCGAAGTCATAACGACTCAGAACTTCTTGGTCGTCCAGCCACGTGGGCGAGGCAACCAGTGGCCCGAATTGTTCGAAAAGTCGCATCGGGGTTTTATCAGCTATATGACTCGTCGCGGCGTCAACATTCGCCAAGGTCGTTTTCCGATGGTGGCGGTCGTGTTTCCAAACGAAGTGGCGATGTACAACGAATTCCGAAAACGGAAAATCGACATGCCACGTGTTGCCGGTATCTATTCGATTCTCTCCAACCGTGTCATCACGCACGACGGTGGGCACTCGTCGATGATCGCGGAAACCGTACGTCACGAAGCGGCCCATCAATCCGCCTTCAATAGCGGTGTTCATAGCCGAGTCAACGACACACCGCGGTGGATTACCGAGGGGATCGGGCAAATGTTTGAACCAGAGGGAATGTTGACGTCTCAATCGGCATCGCAGCGACGAGAGCGAGCGAACCTGGAGAGCATGATGGTTATCAAAAAATGGGTCGGTCCTAAAGAGAACAGCGAATTTGCTTTGGCGATGCGAAGTTTGGTCGGTGGCGAAGAATGGTTCGACGATCCGGGGAAAGTCGACTATGCCTACGCCGCATCGTGGGCGGCCATGTTCTATCTAGCCGAACGGCAACCGAAGGAGTTCACGGCGATTCTCAACCACACCGCTTCGCGCCCACCCCTGGTGGTCTACAAACGCGAAGAACGCGTTGCCGATTTCGAGGAGATCGTTGGGATGAACATCCAAGACTTCAGTAATCGTGTGATGTGGTTTCTACGAAAGTTGTAGCGTAGGCGAGGATCGACCCCTATAAACGGAATGATCGCTACATGGTGCCACCTCTGCGGATCGATCGAGTGGTTTGGTAGATGCATCGACCGAGAAAATGACCCAAGGTTGCATTGAAGGTTTCCGAAATCAGCTTCCATGATAACAAAACATGATTGATAACATCACGAGCGACTTGGCCTCTTCTGGGGCGAATCCAATTCTAGGCTCCAGCAAGCCGTTTGCCGCAAAGGTTCTCCATGTCATCAATGGCGAACACTTTTCGGGTGCCGAACGAGTCCAATCGCATTTGGGACGCTGCCTACCCGAGTTCGGTGTTACCGCTGATTTCGTTTGCATCAAACCGGGAAAGTTCCCGCAAGTGCTCAAGGAACATGGTCGCGATTGGGGCCGCTGCCACTTGGCTGAAATGCAAAACCGGTTTGACATGCGAACGGCGTTTCGAGTTCGTGACCTCGTGCGCGCTTACGGTTACGATTTGCTTCACGCCCATACGCCACGCTCGGCGATGGTGGCTTCGGTCGCCTCACGATTGTCAACGGTTCCTTGGGTCTATCACGTTCACAGCCCGGCAGCCCGCGATTCGTCAAACCGATGGTCGAATCGAATCAATGAAAAAATCGAAGAACTGTCTCTGTATGGCTGTTCGCATTTGATCACGGTATCGGAAAGTTTATGCTGCGAAGCGATTGCCAAAGGAATAGATGAAAAAAAGGTGACCGTCGTTCATAACGGGGTACCGATGATTCGGCCGGAGCGAACGGGGACGCCGAAGCCGGGCGGACGATGGGTTTTGGGAATGGTCGCATTGATGCGTCCGCGAAAAGGTTTAGAGATTGTTCTCGAAGCGCTTGCTCGGCTCACCCGCGAGGGACTCGATGTCATGCTTCGCGTTGTCGGTCCATTCGAAACCGCAGCCTACCAGTCGGAGATCGAGGAACTCATTTACCGACTCGGAATCGAGGATCGAATGGAACGAGTCGGGTTTACCAACGATGTGCCAGCGGAACTGGTAAAGATGGACGCGATGGTACTGCCAAGCCTTTATGGCGAGGGTCTACCGATGGTGGTGCTCGAAGCGATGGCGGCAGCCGTGCCAGTGATCGCGACTCGAGTCGAAGGGACCCCCGAGGCTGTCAGTGATGGTGTAGAGGGGTTATTGGCCGAGCCTGGTGATCCGATCAGCTTGGCCGATAAAATCCGAACGTTGGTCAGCGGCGAAATCGATTGGTCGGCAATGTCCGAAGCCGCCTACAATCGGCAAAGGGCCTGTTTTTCCGATCATGCGATGGCAAAAGGCACCTCCGATGTCTACCGCAAACTGCTTGGCTGAATGTCGCTCCGCTCCCGGGACGTCGAGCGGAAGGCGTCCAGCAATTGGCTCGGGCATCGCGTTTGTTGCCGAGCCAAAAACGTTTTCCGCTCGGAGAACCGAACGACAAGCGCCTACAACGAGCTGGTGTAGGACGTCAGTGCTTTCATGTAATTCGCTCGGTTCAAACCTTCTGGGTTCGAGCAATTCTTCATACTCATGCTCCCTTTGATTTGCGTGACCGACTCATATTCGTGCTCTTCCAACCACCGTATCAAACCCGTTCTTAGTTCGCTTAGATGATTGCGTCCAAGTTGTAGAAGTGAGGACGCAATCATGACAGCATCGGAACCGACCAACAGGGATTTGACGACATCGGCGACACTGTGAACGCCACCGGTCGCACAAAACGAAGCATCGACTTGATCGCGAAGAATTGCAATCCAACGGAGTGCTACTCGCAACTCCTCTGGTGAACTCAGCTGTAACGCTGGCTCGAACCTCAACGATTCCAAGTCGATATCGGGTGCCAAATAGCGATTGAACAATACCAATCCATCAGCACCCGCTTGCACGAACCGGCGAACGACATCGGGAAGCGAGGTAAAATATGGACCGACTTTGACTCCCACCGGTATATACACCGATTCACTCACCGCCGCGATCAAATCACAGTACTGGTTTTCAACGTCGTTGGCGTTCGCATCGACTTCGGTGGGAATGAAATAGATATTGAGTTCGATCGCTGATGCACCCGCTTGCTCCATTGATTTCGCATAGCGAACCCACCCACCTCGCGTCGCTCCGTTAAGGCTAGCGATCACCGGAATTTTCAAACATCCGTTGGCTTCGGAAATCAGTTTGAGATAGCGGTCAATCGAGATGTTGTAATGATCGATATCTGGGAAAAAACTGAGCGACTCAGCGATCGAATCCGCTTGAAATTCGGCGAGCCGTTCCATCTCGGCATGCTCGTGTTCGATTTGTTCCTCGAACAGCGACGGCAGTACCGCTGCCGAGGCACCGGCTTGTTCCAGCTTCTGGAGCGATTCAATTTCACCGGTCAATGGGCTGGCTGAGGCAATCAGCGGACTGTCCAATTTCAAACCTAAATAGTGAGTCGATAGATCGATACTCATCGCATTTCCCTCGTGTTACGGTGTTAGATCGGTGTATTCTCTCTCGACTCCTGCGAGTTGGGAATAGTACTTCCACGTTTCGTCGATGTCGCGTTGAGCGAGTTGCATCAGATCTTTTGCTCGCTCAGGCTTGGCTCTGGCTAACATCGCAAATCGCGCCTCCTTCATCGCAACGTCTTTGAACGGCATGGTCGGCTTTTTGCTGTCGAGTCGGAATGGATGTTCGCCAGCTCGTGCGTTTCGGGGGTCATATCGATAAAGCGGCCAAAACCCGCTCTTCACCAAATCCTTCTGATGACCCATCGCCGTGGTCATGTCAATTCCATGTGCGATACAGTGACTGTAGGCTAAAATCAGTGATGGGCCGGGGAACGATTCCGCTTCGTGAAATGCCTTGATCGCTTGAGCGGGATTGGCACCCATTGCAATTTGAGCCACATAAACACTTCCGTAGGCGATTGCCATTTGGCCCATGTCTTTTCGATGAGATTCCCGTCCAAACGCAGCAAATTTGGCCGTCGCTGCACGCGGTGTCGCTTTCGATGCTTGGCCCCCTGTGTTGGAGTAGACGCCCGTATCGAGAACCAGTAGGTTGACGTTTCGACCGGTCGACAAAACGTGGTCGACACCACCGAAATCGATGTCGTACGCCCATCCATCACCGCCGATAATCCACATGCTGCGGTCGACTAACGAGTCAGCAATTATCGACAATTCATTGGCCGCCGCCGAATCGTCACCGCTAAGCATTTTTCGCAATCGCACGATCCGATGCCGTTGATCATGAATTTCCCGCTCATCGTTTTGCGTGGCCTTCAAAACTTCGGTCGCAATCTCGCTGCCGATTTTCGAAGAGAGTAACCTGACCAAATGCTCGGCACGATCGCGTTTACCATCGAGTGCCAAGCGGATACCGAGGCCAAATTCGGCATTGTCTTCGAACAGCGAATTGCACCAAGCCGGGCCGCGTCCATCGGCATTGGTCGACCAAGGCGTCGTCGGTAAGTTGCCGCCGTAGATCGATGAACATCCGGTCGCGTTCGCAATCACCATCCGGTCGCCGAACAATTGTGACAGCAACTTTAAATAGGGGGTTTCGCCGCAACCAGCACAGGCACCGGAATACTCGAACAACGGCAACATGTACTGAGACCCTTTGACCGTCGCCGACTTCAGCTCGCTACGATCCATCTCTGGGATACTGGCAAAAAATTCAAAACGTTCTTTTTCCGCTTCAAAATGCTCACCTTTGGGAAGCATGTCGATCGACTTATGCTTCACCACCTCCTTACTCTTCGCAGGACAAACGTCGACGCAAACGCCACATCCCGTGCAATCTTCGGGCGTGACTTGGACGGTCATCGCTGTTTTTGGATCTCCTTTACTCTTTTCGAAACGCACCTTGAAATTCTCGGGTGCGTCCGCCAATTGCATCACGTCGAACTGCTTGGTTCGAATGGCGGCATGAGGACATACCAACGCGCACAACCCGCATTCGATACAGATATCAGGATCCCAAACGGGGATAAGTTCCGCGATATTTCGTTTTTCATACTTGGCCGTTCCCGTTGGAAAAGTACCGTCAACGGGAAAAGCGCTCACCGGCAACAAGTCGCCCTGACCGGCGATAATCATCCCGGTCACCCGTTTGACGAAATCGGGTGCAAAGTCGGGGACGGGCGGCAAGCGATGCAGTTCGCTGTTGGTCGCCGAGGGAACCGTCACCTCGCTGAGTGACTCGAGTGTCACGTCGACCGCTTTGAGGTTCTTTTCGACGACCGCGGGTCCTCGTTTGCTGTATGTTTTTTCGACAGCCTTCTTAATTTGTTCGATCGCTTCATCGATCGGAAGCACTTTCGCCAATGCGAAAAAGCAGGTTTGCATGACAATGTTGATACGTCCCGCTAGTTGCACGTCGCGAGCGATCTTTGCCGCGTCGATGACGTAGAACTTCAGCCGCTTTTCAAGGATTTGCTTTTGCATCTCCAGCGGCAATTGTTCCCATACCTCGTCCGCCGAAAAGGGACTATTGAGCAAGAACGTGCCGCCGGTTTCTGCGGTTTCGAGCACGTCCATCCGCCGCAGCAATTCAAATTGGTGGCAGGCGACGAAACTGGCTTTGCGAATCAAGTAAGTCGACTGAATCGGGCGTGGACCAAATCGCAAATGCGAGATCGTCGTCGAACCCGCTTTGCGTGAATCGTAAACGAAGTAGCCTTGAGCGTAGAGCGGTGTGTTCTCGCCAACAATTTTGACAGAGTTTTTGTTGGCACCTACCGTCCCGTCGCTGCCCAGTCCATAAAACACCGCGCGGGTGACGTCGTCGGGTTCACGAAAGCGTGCTTCGTCCCATGGCAAACTGGTTAATGACACGTCGTCATGGATACCAATCGTAAAGTGCCGTTTGGGATTGTCGCTGGCCAACTCATCAAAAACAGCCATCACCATCGCTGGAGTGAACTCTTTCGACCCAAGCCCATACCGGCCCCCGATCACCAGTGGCATTCGCTCGCGGAGCGGATTGTACGATTCCGCGATCGCCGTCACGATATCCTGATAAAGCGGCTCTCCGATCGCTCCCGGTTCCTTGGTTCGATCGAGCACAACGATGCGAATAGCCGATTCGGGAATTTCCGCCAAGCAGCGACTTACGTCAAACGGGCGGAACAAGCGGACTTTCAACAGCCCCACCTTGCCTCCCGAACGGTTGATCGCTTCAACCGCTTCCTCCGCCGCACCGATGCCCGAACCCATCATGATCATCACGCGCTCGGCGTCGGCAGCACCCACGTACTGAAACAATTTGTAGTGACGTCCGGTCTTTTCGGCAAACCGATCCATCTCGGATTGCACGATATCAGGTGTCTCGGCATAGAACGGGTTGGCCGCTTCGCGAGCTTGGAAGAAGACGTCTGGGTTCTGGGCCGTCCCGCGCAGAACGGGCCGGTCCGGGTCAAGACTCCGCTGGCGGTGCTGCCAAACCGACGGCATGTCGATCAAACTCAGCACGTCCTCTTTGGAAAGCGGTTCGATTTTGTTGACTTCATGGGACGTTCGAAATCCGTCAAAGAAATGCAAGAACGGAACACGAGATCGCAGGGTCGCCGATTGCGAAATCATGGCAAAGTCGTGAGCCTCTTGGACCGACGCGGATGACAATAAGGCGAAGCCTGTACTGCGGACAGACATCACGTCGCTATGATCGCCGAAGATTGAAAGTGCGTGGGTTGCCAAACTTCGCGCAGCCACGTGGATGACCGCTGCGGTCAATTCACCGGCAATCTTGAACATGTTGGGGATCATCAACAACAATCCTTGCGAAGCGGTGAACGTTGTCGATAAGGCACCTCCTTGAAGAGATCCGTGCAGCGCCCCGGCGGCTCCACCTTCGCTTTGCATTTGGATAACTTGCGGAACGCTGCCGAAGACGTTTTCCTGCTCGCTGGCAGCCCACGCGTCAGCCAATTCGCCCATCGTCGAAGAGGGAGTGATGGGATAGATCGCGATGACCTCGTTCGTCAGGAAGGCAACACGGGCGGTCGCTTCGTTTCCATCGACGGTGACAAACCCGTTTTCCATGTGCGGTTTCTCCGGTTCTAAACCAAGTGCCAGTTTCAAATCGAGTGTGCTAGCTGTATAGCCAAGCGACTCCCATCCTAGCGTATCGCAGATCAAATGGGTAAGAGTGATCGTACGGGACCGAGTCGCAGAATCGGGGAACGCATTTTCTTGCAAATTGTCAATCGCAAATGCCAAGACAGAATGTCGCACTGGGAGCATTCGCTGTGGCGAAGAAAAACACGCAAAACACGTAGGAAATACTTGCTGACGAGTTGCTGAAGACGAAAACGACGATGAGATTCTCGTGCTGCGGCAAAACAGCACGGCGGCGATAGTGATAGCGGCGGCGCGTTGGATACCTACGCGTAGGTGCGATGCGTTGGGTTTTTACGGGTTCGATGAAATACTTTAGCAGTTCCGCTTTATTGGTTTTTGCATCCGTCATGGCAATCATTGGTGGTGCAGTCATTACGCCACTTCAAGGAGCGTTCGTCGATTCCGTCGGCACGGCGAACTCCAACCTTTTACCGTTTGCCTGCTTGATTGTCATCGGTATCGATGGAATATCTTCGAAGGAGCGACGCCAACTTCGTCGTGCCGTTGCCTAAAGCCGTTGCCTAAAGTCGTTGACAAAATTCGATGCCTAAATCGATCAACCGATCCGTCTTCGACTTGCCGTTAAACAACAACCCCCGCGACGCAAGCCCTGGAAACGAAACCAGAGAATTCGATGCAAGAAAAATCATTCGGGTCCACCATTCGATAGCACGGCCCTGGAGCAATCGTTCGGTTTTGGGGAACTTGCCAGCCCTTAAGCTGCCCGGTGCATCATTCGCTCGAGTCGATCCAAGGTCGAGACCATTTGATTCCATTCGTTCATGATTTCCAAAGTCGATAGTTCTGCCACATCGCTGCGGTCGAATCCTCGCTCGCTTACTTTGAGTTTTTTGGTCAGCATGATGACGGTCGCAGGCGAATCGGTGTCATGATTGTTCGATTTGGGCGATGGCCCATCATCGATCGGCAACACCTGCTGCATCGCTTGATGAACCGCCCAGATCGCCGCTTTACGGCTCGATTCCGCTTGCACGATGGTACGCAAGTTTCCCGATTGGACATAGTATTTTGCCATGATGATCTTTCCGCTAATAGGAGATTTGGTTTTGAGTAGGATTGCCGTCCTTCGGCTAATTCATTCATCGCCGCTTCGGTGACAAGTGTGGTCCGCCGCCAAGCAATTTCTTTGAAAAGTTCTTGCCTCGAGTGAAGGATTGTTTCGTGGTGATTGTCGCACTGCTCTCCGAGCTTGTGAATTTTTGTAGCGTAAAAACGTCAAGAGTTTCGTAGCGGCCTGCACCTGTCAAGAAATTCGGATGAGGGATCAAATGCTGATGAAGTCCATTCATTTTGTATGCAGTGTCCTGCGAACCTGCTAATCACTTTGCCAAATTCACCTTGACATCCCCACTCAAAAATGTGGATGTGTCGGTAGCGAGGCCGTATTCTCTTGAGGAATTCTGGCGATTTAATGAAAAAAATGGAGTTTGCTTCTGTGATCCCCTCGAGGTTTATCACCCCCACCGTCCTAACGCTCCTCGTTACCGTCCTTTTTGTGTCGGCGACTGCGCAAACCGTGCGCGGCCAAGGTTATCCGCCGACTTATGCTGGCGGCGGCGTTGGCGATCCCTATGCGATGAACGCCTATGGGTCGGCCCCCGGATGGATGCCAGGGTTCCCGAATTGGTCGCTTTCGATGCCAACCGTTTCCGATCGTTTGTGGGTCCGTAGCGAGTACTTGGCGTGGTGGGCGGATGGCATGGAAACACCACCGCTGATCACGACTAGCCCCGATGGAACAGCACAAAATCGTGCCGGCATCCTAGGTATGCCTGAAACCTCGGTCTTATTCGGCGGAGATGAAATGAACACCGATATTGCCAACGGATTTCGCATTCAATCGGGGCTATGGCTGACTCAGCAAGGAACCTGGGGAATCGAAGGCGAGTACTTCCAGCTTTGGGGGGACGATGATAGCTACAACGCTTCGGGCAATGGTTCACCCATTATTGGCCGACCCTTTTTTGATCCAACCAACGATCGCGAAACGGCTCAATTAGTCTCCTTTCCTGGACGGGTCAACGGTCATGTCGGCATCACATCGGATTCTGATTTGAAGTCGGTGTTAATCAATGCTCGTGCTTCGATGCTGCCGATCTATCCAACCATCTGTCCGCCTGAAGGTCATGGCCAGGACCGCGTCGATTGGATCGTCGGCTATCGCTATCTCGAACTCTCCGATCGATTGGCATTTACCGAAAACCTGGAGTCTCAAGTCCCCAGTACACCGGGAACCGTATCACTAGCTGAAGCATTCGAAACGGAAAACCAATTCAACGGTTTGCAACTCGGTGTGACCTATCAAGCTGATTTCAACCGCGTATGGCTCGAGTCGATGTTGCGAGTCGGCGTTGGTAACAACACGCAACACGTTCGCATTAGCGGGTCCACCGCGATCACCGAGCTGGGTGTCACCGACAACTACGCTGGCGGCTTGCTGGCTCAAACGAGCAACATCGGCAGCTACGAACGAGAAGAGTTCACGATGATTCCTGAAATTGGATTGACGCTGGGCATTCGCATCACCGATTGGTTTCATGCAACCGTGGGCTACTCGTTATTGTACTTCCCCAACGTCGTTCGCGCTGGCGATCAAATCGATCGCACCGTGAATCCAAACTTGTTACCGGAACAAGTTTTGCCAATTAGCGGTTCGCTACGTCCGCAATTCTCGTTTGTCGAAACCGACTATTGGGCGCAAGGATTGAGCATCGGCGGTGAGTTGAGTTTCTGATGGCGATCGGTGGAGTATCGCCTTTGAGCGACGGTTGGAGGTTCGCGTATCGGTTAAAGCCTGGACTCCAACTCGAGCTCCATTTCGGCTAAACTCGAATACGCTTGCCCATTGGTCCAAGCGGTATTCCAAAAGATCGATGAGAGTCCGAGTGCAACATCCGTTTTGATCTGCTTGGGGCTCAAGAACAAGGCTACCTTACCACCAGAACGCAAACGCGACTTGGCTTTATTGTTCTGTTCTGAAACGATCAGAAGATCTTCACTCCCTGAGCTTGAAAGTTGGGAGGGATAAACCCACACGTCCCAATCATTCGCGATGCTGGCCGACCGCGTATTGATCGACACGACCAATTGGCATTTGGTTGCTTTACGAATTTCCGATAGCGGGATTTGAATGCTGCCGACCTTTTTTAGGCCCGATGACTTGATGTCTTGTTCGGGAAAAGTTCCTTGGGCGATCGTTCGGTCAACTGTGGACAACTTCCAATTGACCATTGCCCCATGTAAATCATTTGCTCCAAAATGCGACTTTGGACATTCGTGCTAAAGGGACGATTGGCCCGCAAAAACGACGGAATTCGGCGGGAGTCCTGTAAGGTTTCGAATCCCAAAACGGATCGAGCATTCCGGCCAGGGCGGTTCCTTGGCCAGGGAAATCTCGCATATCAAGGAGCTGAAATCCCCCGAACGACGGCGTGCGAAGAGCCGATTCGATGTCTTCATTGCAACACATCACTTGCAGTTTTCCCGAAGCCATCAGAAACG
>JGI12210J13797_10292577_pt1 | contig 12410 bp, 10 predicted proteins | sample ElkSlonscriptome_3_FD_13797 | JGI IMG/M metagenome (IMG submission 13797) | reverse complement strand
GACCCGATGATGGCTTCCCCGACCAACCTCTCGGCGCCGAACTTCCTCCCGAACGGCTTCTCCCCCGCTGGTGACACCGACGTCTACGGCGCGCCCGGCTCTGGCTTCGACGCGAACGCGACCTTCTCCGGCGCCGTCGAGCCCGGCTGCTGGGACTGGACCAGCGGCTGGACCGCTTACCCCGCCATCGCGGAGTGAGCCCCCTGGCCCGCGGGTGACCGCGGGCCCGCCCTTCGGGGCAGAGTCTGGACTGAATCCATCCGGTTCATCCACCCAACCAACCCAACCCAACCGGAAAACCCTCGGCCTCACGGCCGGGGGTTTTCTCTTTTCGTCGGGCCTCACCGGCGGCCGGCTGACATCGGGCTTGCCGCCGGTACCACTCAGGGGCACCTTGCCGACATGACCGCCAAGCCGACGGTCTCGCTCACGGATCAGGCCCATCAGTTCGCCAAGGCTCTGGTGGCGGACGGCAAATTTGCCTCGGTCAGCGCCGTGATTCAATACGGGCTCCAGCTCGTCGAGCGCGAGCACGAAGAGCACGAGGCGCGCCTCGAGGCCATTCGCGCGGATCTGGAGCGTCGGACGGCCCAGCCGTCGATGCCGACCGCGGAGGTCGATGCTCGATTGGCGGAGTGGCGCGCCGCCCGCCACGACGACGATCTCGCGTGACCGAGGCGCCCGTCTACTCGGTCTTCGAGAAGCCGGCCGTCCTCGAGGAGGACATCACGATCACCGAGCACATCGAGCGCTGGACCGAGGACCGCGAGGCCGCCGACCGCACGGTCGATTCCATTCGCTCGTTCGTGAAGGGTCTCTGTCGCACGCCCCCATCGAGGGAGGAAGCGAGATGATCTTCGGCCTGGACTGCGAATCGCGACCTACGGAAAACGCACCGCCGTGGCGTTCGTGGTCGATGACGAAACGAAGACGGTCACGGTCCTGCGCATCTTCTACGATGGCCAGGACTACGAGACCATCCTTCGCTGACGAAGCACCCGATGCTCTCCGCCCGCCGCATCGCGTTGCTCGGCGACGGCCAGGCAAGCGTCGGCCGCCACGATGGCGATCCCGCGCTGGCGCACAAAACCATTGCGGAATGGCGCTCTGCGTCACACATCCGTCACATTCGACGGTCGATCACATGGGGCGCATCGCTGCTCGCGCTCGCGACGCTGGCTGCGGGTCCGGCCCGAGCGCAGGACGCCGAGCCCGAAGGAGCCGAGCCCGAGGTTGGCTTCGAGCCCGGCAGGGGCTTCCGGCTCACCAGCGCCGACGGGCGCTTCGAGCTCACCACCGAGGTCCGCGGCCAGATCGCCTACGAGCTGCGCGGCACCGAAGGGGGACCCTGGCAACACCAAGCCCAGATCCGGCGCGCCCGCGCGTCCTTCGCCGGTCACACCTTCGATCCCGACGTGCGCTACTCCCTCGAGATCGCGCTCTCCCCGGCGGACGTGGGCATCACCCGCAGCATCACGGAAGAGGGGCCGACTCGCTCGCCGCTCCTGGACTTCTACGTCCAGTTCACCCACCTGCGCGACCTCCAGCTGCGGGTGGGCCAGTACAAGATCCCCTCCAACCGCCAGCGGGTGACCTCCTCCGGCGACCTGCAGCTCGTCGACCGTTCGATCCTCAACGCCGAGCTCACCCTCGACCGGGACGTCGGCTTCGACCTGCGCAGCCCGGACTTCCTCGGTCTCGGCAAGCTCCGCTACTACGCCGGCCTCTACATCGGTCGCGGCCGCGGCGCCCGCGGGCTCGACGATCCCAGCGTGCTCGCGCTCGCGCGGATCGAGATCCTCCCCCTCGGCCTCTTCGACGACTACCCGGAGGTGGACTTCGAGCGGGGTCCGCCGCGCCTCTCCATCGGCCTCGGCTACGCCTACCTCGAGAACGGCCGGCGCGACCGGGGGATCCTCGGTGAGATCCCCACGGACGAAGGCACCACCGACAGCCACCACGTCTACGCCGACCTCGTGTTCAAGTGGCGCGGCTTCTCTGCGCTCGTCGAGGCCAGCCTCCGCCAGGGGCATCGGGACCCGGGTGGCGCCACCGACCCCATGGGCAACCTCCTGCCGGTGAGCGACCCGCGGGACGGCGTCGGCGCCAACGTGCAGGCAGGCTTCCTCTTCCCCGGCGTACCCTTCGAGCTCGCCGGCCGCTACGCGCTGATCCGCGACCTCGGCCAGAGCAGCATGACCGACCGCAACGAGCTCACGGTCGGTGCGAGCTACTACCCGGGGCGCCACCCCTACAAGCTGCAACTCGACTACGGCCGGCTCTGGAGCGACACCATCGACCGGGGCGACCACCGGCTGCGCGTGCAGCTGCAGATCTCGCTCTGAGGCGGCCCTGCGATACCCTTCGCGCGGCGATGGGGGACGGGGACCACGACGCGACGGATCTGAGGTCCGCGCCCACCGAGGCCACGCCCACCACGAGCGACTCCAAGGTCAATGTCTTCGTCAGCCTGCGGGTGGGATCGACGAGTGGGTGCCGATCACCGACTTGAGCTTCGCCATCAAGACGTCGAGGGCGACCCGGTTGTCGCCGCCCTCGGGGAGGATCAGGTCCGCCCAGCGCTTGGAGGGCTCGACGAATTGCAGGTGCATCGGCCGAACGGTGTCGTAGTACTGCTGGCGGATGGACTCGAAGTCGCGGCCGCGCTGCTCGAGGTCCCGGCGGATCCGGCGAAAGGCTCGGATGTCCGCGTCGGTGTCGACGTAGAGCTTGATGTCCATCTGCTCGCGGAGGGCAGGTTCGGCGAGGGCGAGGATCCCCTCGACGATCAGGATCGACTTCGGCTCCACCCGCCGGGTCTCGTCCTTCCGGTGGTGGGTCGTGAAGTCATAGATCGGCACCTCGACCGCGGTGCCGCCTTTCAGCGTCTTGACGTGCTCGACGAAGAGCTGGGTCTCGAGCGCGCTCGGATGATCGAAGTTGAGCTTGCAGCGCTCCTCGTAGCTGAGGTCGCTCCGGTCCCGGTAGTAGCTGTCGTGCTCGATCCGGTTGACCTGCTCGATCGGGACCGAGGACTCGATCTTCCGCGCGATGGTGGTCTTGCCCGAACCGGTGCCCCCCGCGATGCCGATGACCAGTGTCATGGGGACGGAATACACCGAGCGGGCGGCTCCCTTCCACGGCCATGGGCCCAGAGGCCGATTTTCGACCTGCCGCTTTCTTGCCCGCGCGAGCCACCAATCTCTACGTTCGCTCCATGCGCCTCTCCGTCGCCTCCCTCCGTGTGCTCGGCCCGCTGGCGCTCCTCGCGCTGGCGCAGGGCTGCATCTTCAACAACGTCAGCACCGAGGAAACCCTCCGCGACGCGGTCGTCGGCCTCAACGACGAGGTCCGCTGGGACCGAATGGATCTCGCGACCCAGCGGGTGGCGCCGACCTTCCGAACCGCCTTCAGCCTGACCCACCACGACTGGCACCAGGGGATGCAGATCGCCGACAGCGAAATCGTCCACGTGCAGGTCGGCGAGGACAAAGAGGACGCCAAGGCCTTCATCAAGATCCGCTGGTACGACCTGCGCACGATGCTGGTCGCCGAGACCACCCTCGAGCAGAAGTGGAAGAAGGTCGGCCGCACCTTCGTGCTCATCGCCGAAGAGGTCCGCGCCGGCGACCCCCGCCTGATCGAGCTGCCCGAGGGGGTCACCCTCGACGCCGAGGGCGCGGACGAGTCAGACGACGACTCGGACGGAGATGATGAGGACTCGGACGACTCCGAGACCGCCTCGGTCCGCGAGCTTTCAGCAGGCTGAGCGAATCGTGCTCGGGGCGCCGAGGCCGGCTATCCTCCCGGCCCCATGCGTGCTCCGACCCTCGCGACACTGATCTTCCTGCTGGCCGCACCGGCCGCCGCGCAATCGATCCCCAACCGCGCCTTCGACGCGTCCGAGGTCGGCGGCGTGATCAGCACGGCGATGGGCGCGGACGTGAGCGCCAAGCACAACCAGCCCTGCGTCGTGAACGGCGCGCTGCTGCTCGCCGGCAACGGCGAGCACACCTTCTGGGACATCTCGGACCCCTACCGTCCACGCTTCCTCAGTGCCTTCGACAGCCCCCACAACGACGGAGAGGCCGAGTCGCACCAGGTCACCTTCCAGCGCCGTCACGACGGAAGCGAGTGGCGCACCTACGCGGCGATGATCAACGGCCTCGGCGTCGAGCTCTGGGATCTGAGCGACGTCTTCGAGCCGGTCCTGCTCTCCACCGTCGACATCGAGGGCGTCGAGTACGGCGACAACACCGAAGCGGTCTGGGGCGTCTTCTGGCAGGGCGCGGCGCTCTACGTCGGCGGCACCAGCACCGGCCTGCACGTGGTGGACACCACCGACCTGAGCGACCCGAGCGTCGCCGCCCGCCTGACCACCGACGAGCTCGGCGGGGTCATCGCCGGCCCGCTCTGGGCCCTCGGCAACCACCTGGTGATCACCACTCCCAAGGAGTTCGCCGGCGTCGCCACGGTCGACATCACCGATCCCTGGAACCCGGGGCTCCTCGCCAGCGAGCTGCCCGCCGAGGAGAGCTACATCGGTGGCTTCTACGGCGGCGAGGCGTACCTGCTCACCCCCTTCCGCGTCTACGACGTGACCACCGATCCGGCCGCGATCACCGAGCTCGCCTCGGTCGAGACCCCCGACAGCGAGTACGTCTCCTTCGGTCAGGGCTACGCCTTCGTCGGCTCGATGCGGCCCAACGCCGGCAACTACAAATACGACCTGGCCAACCTCGCCGCGCCCGAGATGGTGCAGTACGTCGAAGGCCGCACGATGCGCGGCGAGCTGCAGGGGCAGTTCATCGACGACCAATTCTCGATTCCCATCGGCAACCTGATCGTGCTCAGCGACGACGAGGTCGGCATCGGCTCGGTCATCGCCGTCCACGACGGCGCTCGGGACCTCGAGGGGCCCGAGATGATGCAGACCTTCCCGCGGGACGGAGCGACCGGCGTAGCGCCGAGCTCGCGGATCTTCCTTTCGTTCACCGACCAGATCGAGCTCGGCTCGGTGGACACCGACACCATCCAGGTGCGGCCGCTGACCGGTCCGGGCGCCGGCGAGCCGCTGGCCGGCAGCTTCGGCCATTCGCAGACCGTGCTGAGCTTCTGGCCGGACGAGCCGCTGGCCGACAACACCAGCTACGAGATCGTCCTGCCCGGCGGCGGCGTCACGGACCTGGTCGGCAACCCGATCGCGACCACCTTCTCCGCCACCTTCGCCACCGGCGACACGCTGATCTCGCCGAGCTGCGCCATTACCAACGCCGAGCCTTCGCTGGTCGGCTCGTCGGTCACGCTGGCCGCCGAAGACGCCGGCGCAGGCGCGACCTACGAGTGGACCGTGGAAGGCGAGAGCACGACGACGGACAGCCCGAGCCTCACGCACGGCTTCGCCGCCGCCGCGCGCCACTCCGTGCGCCTGCGCGTGACCACCACCGAGGGCGCGAGCCGCACCTGCGCGGCGACCCAGGTCGTGCACCGACCGCTGCGCGAGACCCCGCCCTCGCGCTCGAGCACCATCGTGGTCGACGAGGGCCGAGGCCGGGCCTTCGTGGTGAACCCCGACGCCGGCACCTTGACCGCCATCGACGCGGAGACGCGCGCGGTCGCCTTCGAAGTCCCGGCCGGCGCCAACCCGCGCACGGTCGCCCAGACCACCGATGGCCGCCTCTGGGTCGCGGCCGAGGACGACGACGCGATCGTGATCCTCGATCCCGACTCCGGCGACGAGCTGGACCGCATCGCCCTCCGCTACGGCGCCGCGCCCTACGGCGTGGCCGTCGATGGATCGGGCGAGCGAGTGCTGGTGACGCTGCAGGGGACCGGCGAGGTGATCGCCATCGCCGATGGCGCGATCACCGAGCGCACCGAGCTCGGCACCGCCGGCGTGGTGGTGCCGCGTGGGCTGGCCATCGACGGAGACACCCTGCTGGTCACCCGCTTCCGGAGCGGCCCCGAGGTGGCCGAGGTCTTCCGGCTCGACGCGACCACCCTCGGCCTCGAGGCCACCATCCCCCTGGTCGACGACCCGGGTCCGGACACCTCGAGCAGCGGCCGGGGCGTGCCCAACTACCTGAGCTCGGTGACCATCGGTCCGGACGGAGCGCGGGCCTGGATCGCCGGAAAGAAGGACAACCTCGGCCGCGGTCTGGCCCGCGACGGCGAAGCCCTCGACCCGGACAACACCCTCCGTACGGTCATTGCGCAGATCGATCTCGAGAGCGGATCGGAGGCGCTGGCCGATCGGGTGGACCTCGATGACCACGACATGACCGCCGCAGTCGCCCTGAGCCCGGCTGCAGACCTCGCCTTCGTGGTCAGCCAGGGTACCCAGCGGGTAGACGTCTTGGACGCCTTCACGGGCCGCCTGGTGGGTGGCTTCGCGACGGGGTTGGCGCCGCAGGGACTCACCCTCGATGGGAGTGGTCGCCTCTGGGTCCAGAGCTTCCTCTCGCGGACCGTGGAAGTCTTCGACGTCTCGCCGCTGCTGGCCGGAGACGACGCCCGGCCCACGGCGCTGGCGAGCGTGTCGACGGTCGGCAGCGAGCCCCTCGACCCGGCGGTCCTGCTGGGCAAGCAGATCTTCTACGACGGCCACGCCATGAGCCAGGACGGCTACATCAGCTGCGCCAGCTGCCACCTCGGCGGCGACCACGACGGCCGCACCTGGGACTTCACGAACCGTGGCGAGGGGCTCCGGAACACGACCGATCTGCGCGGGCGCGCCGGCACCGCCCACGGCCCGGTGCACTGGAGCGGCAACTTCGACGAGATCCAGGACTTCGAGAACGACATGCGGCTGCACTTCGGCGGCCCCGGCCTGCTCGACGACGCGGACTTCGAGGCCGCGATGGACCCGCTCGGCGAACCGAAGGCCGGCCTCTCGGAGCGGCTCGACGCGTTGGCCGCCTACGTGAGCAGCCTGGACTCGTTCCCCCGGAGCCCCTTCAAGACTCCCGAGGGCGAGTTCACCGCCGAAGCGCTCGAGGGCCAGGCGCTCTTCGAGACCAGCGGCTGCCAGGACTGCCACTCCGGTGAGCGGCTCACCGACAGCGCCGTCGACGTGCGCCACGACGTCGGCACGATCACCGACGCGAGCGGTGACCGGCTCGGCGGCACCCTCGACGGCATCGACACACCGACGCTCCGCGGCGTCTGGCAGAGCGCGCCCTACTTCCACGACGGCTCGGCCGCGACCCTCGAAGAGGCGATCGCTCGTCACGGCGAGGGCGGCAGCGCCATCGATCTGACCGATGACGAGCGACGGCTCATCGCTCGTTTCCTGCTCGAGGTCGACAACGACGAGCTCGGCTACACGCTCTGCAGCGAAGTCGACGAGGGGTGCACCGAGCCCGCGAGCGGTGGCTGCGGCTGCCGCGCTCCGAGTGGACGCGGCGATGCGCCCGCGTCCATGGCGCTGCTGGCGCTAGCCCTCGTCCTCGTCCGCCGCCGGCGTTCCTGAAGCTTCGACCGGCTCCGAGAGCGGCGCCGCGTGGACCATCGTGTGGGAGACGTCGTCTTCCTCGAGCAAGCGCTCCTCCACGCGGCTTCCGAGCCGGCGGGCCGCTTCGAGGGTGATGCTCGGCTCGGCTTCGATGCGAACGTCGAGGTCGAGCTGAGCGCCGACGTGCTGCGCTCGGAGGAGCGCCGCCCGGAGCACCCCGTCGATGGACTCGGCGATCTGCTCCAGCTCGTGTTGCCGCGCCTCGCTCGGGGCCTCGCCCATCAGGAGCGGCAGCGTCTCGCGGGCCAGGCCGATCGCGGACCATCCGATCCACAGACCGATGGGCACGGCGAGCCACGCATCGAGGCTGGTCCACCCGTGACGCGCGGCGAAGTAGCCCCCGACCGCGAGGACGCTGAGAGCGACGTCGTTGCGGGCGTCCACGTACACGGCGCGGATGACCGAGCTCGTTCGCGCGCCGGAGCGGCTGATGGCGACCATCACGAGCTTCACGAGAGCCTTGCCGGCGAAGACCACCGGCAACGACCAGTGGAGCGAGGGTTCGGCGTTGCCCACCAAGGCGCCGATCGCTTCACGCAGCACCTCGATGGCGACGACCCCGATCATCACCGAAGCGACGAGGGCGGCGATCGGTTCGGCGCGCTGGTGGCCGAACTGATGGTCCGCGTCCGGCGGCGCCGCCGCGATGAAGAGCGACACGGCGAGCACGATCTGAGTCATCGAGTCGCTCAGGCTGTCGGCCGCCTGCGAGAGCGCCAGCTGGCTGTCGAAGAGGACGTAGACCGCGCCGAGGACGACGGTCAGAACGACCGAGGTTCCCGCGGCGAGGATCGCGACCCGCTTGGCGGCCGCTTGCGAGATGTTCGACCCAGGCAAGGGCGAAGAGGAGCTCGGGCCTTGCCCGGTCTAGATCCGCATCGGCATGATGACGCCGACGTAGTCGACGCCTTCGCCGACCGGCTTGATCACGCCCGGGTCGAGGGACCCGCTGAGCTCGATGGCGACCTCGTCGTGCGGCAGCGCGCCGAGGGCGTCGAGCAGGTAGCGGGCGTTGAAGCCGACCGAGATGGGCTCGTCGGCGTAGTCGATCTCCACCTCTTCGGTGCCTTCGCCGACGTCGGGGCTCTGGCTCTGGATCCGGAGCATCCCCGGCTCGAGGTGCAGCTGCACGCCACCGCTCTTGTCGTTGGCGACGAGACTGATGCGCCGCAGCGAGTCGATGAGCTTCGCCCGACCGCAGACCATGCGCTTGGACTGCTGCTGCGGAATGACCTTGTCGTAGGGAGGGAACTGCTCGTCGGCCAGCTTCACGCTGAGCAAGAGCTCGCCGCTCTGGAAGAAGGCATTGCCGCCGGCGGTGGCGACCTGCACCACCGGGCCCTGGTCTTCGCCCTTGGCCGCGGTCTTGGCATCGTCGACCACACGCTTGAGCTCGCCGACACCCTTGTGCGGAACGAGCATCGAGAAGTCGAGCATCGGGCTCGCGTCGTCGAGCGCTTGCTCGGCCTTGCTCAGCCGGTGCCCATCGGTCGTGACCATGCGGACGGTCTTGCCGTCACCCTGGAACATCGTCCCCGCCAGGTGCGGGCGCGTGTCGTCGCTGGACATCGAGTAGCTGGTCAGGCTGATGAGCTCCGAGAGCAGGTCGGCATCGAGAGCGGTCATCTCGGCGTCGCCCGGGTTCGGGATCGGCGGGAAGTCGTCGCCGGGCAGCCCGGGGATCTTGTAGTGGATGCGTCCCTGCTCGATCGTGGTCTGCAGGTCCGGCCCGACCTTCAGCGTGATCTCGCCCTCCGGGAGAGCCTTGATGATGTCGAAGAGCGTGCGCGCGGCCAGAGCCACGCTGCCGCCTTTCTGGACCTCGGCGGGGGCGATCGCGGTCACGCCCAGGTAGAGGTCGGTCGCGGCCAGCCGGAGCTTCTTGGTGCTCTCGGTGGACAGCAGCACGTTGCTCAGGATGGGCATCGAGCTCTTGCGGTCCGCGACCGCATGGGTGCGGGTGAGCCCCCGAAGGAAGTCCCGCTTTTCGATCTTGAGCTCCATGGGTCCTCGTGTCTCGTTGCTCGGCGAAGGGGTTGGGTGGGCGCTGAAGGTAGGGTCGAGCGCGGCTCGTGCCGCGGGGTGGGGTTGTTAAAGAGATCCTAATTTAAAGATCTCATCGTCGTCTTAACGCCTGTGAATTGTGCGGTTTGGTCGGCAACTTGGCGACATCGTTGGCACAACTCCGAAATCGACCTGTGGAGCGATCTCGGGTGGGACTGTGGAAGAGAGCATCCCCCTTTTCCCCACAACCCCTCAGGGCGGTTCATCCCCAGGGGGTTGGGGACAAAAGATCCCCGCGTTTCTGCGGGTCTCTCGGGCGCGTCGAAGAGGCATATCTCAGGCGACCCCAAAAGAAAAGGGCGTGGCACGCATGGTCACATAGGGCAATAACCGTCGGGCGCGGGCACGACCGGATCGCCACCGCCCGCGAGGGTCCGCAGGAAGCAGCGAAGCTGAGTCTTGGGCCCCTCGGTCTGGAAGACCACCTCGTGGCCATCTTCGATGGGGTCCTCCGGGTGTTGAGTCACCACCGCGGTTGCGTCGCCTCGGTTGCCCTGCACCGGGTAGGGGCGGGTCTCGGCCCCCACCAGCGGCAGGAGTGGCGGAAGCGGGTCGAAGGCGGCCGAGCGCTCGTCGGTGTGCTCGAGTCCTTCGCCGCCGAGGTCGAGCGCCAGACTCAGGCTCGTGGCGTTGGCGATGGGCGGCAGGATGTAGGTGTCGACGATGCCCTGCATCATCAGGACGTTTCGCCCCTGGATGAACCGCCCGTAGACCGGCGGGTCCGCGCCCTCACCGGCCCACTGCAGGAGCATCAATGTCGGATCGTGTTCGTGGAGCTCGTAGCGGCCGGCGACCCCGAGGATCGCTTCCGCCAGCGGCCGCACGGGCAGCGGGCTCTCCTTGTGGACGACGTTCTCGATCCAGCTGCCGCCGGCGCCGCTGAGCAAGAGCGCCAAAAAGCGGGGCTCGATGGCCATCGCCAGCGGCGCGATGGTCGCGCCCATCGAGTGGCCCATCAGGACGACGCGCTCTTCGCTCATGGACGCGGCGTCGTCGCTCAGTCCCTCGCAGCCGCTCGCGTCGATCGTCAGCGAGGGTCCGAGGTGCGCCGCCAGCATGAGCTCGATCGCCGACTGCCGAATGTTGTCCCGCATCGCTCGCGGGTTGGCGACGTTGAAGATGAGCAGCTGCTCGTCGCCCATCGTCACGTTGCGGGTGCCGCCGTGCGGGCCGTCGATGCTGATCGCCGCCCACCCCTCCCGCGCGAAGTCCCGGGCCAGTCCGGACCCGGCCTCGACCGGCTCGCCGCTCTCGTCGCGACGGCCGCGATCGATCAGCGGCCGGTCGCCGCCGCCACCGGTGCGGCTGTAGACCACCATGGGGAAGCCGCCTTCGGGCATCGGCTGTCGCGGGAGGGTGATCAGCACGCGGGCGCTCTCCGTTCCCTGCTGCACCGGCGCGCCACCCTCGAAGAGCACATCGCCCCCGCCGCCCTCGGTGAAAGGGGGCGTGCCCCGCTGGTAGATGGGCATCGCCACGGTGCTCTCGAAGACGCAGAAGTCGTCGTGCGTTTCGATCGCTTCCGGTGCCGCGTCGAGGGAGGGGAGCGCTTCGAGCGCCGTATCGCGCCAGGCGAAGAGGGCCGCGCTCGGGTCCTGGGTGTCGAAGACCGCCAGCGCCGCCACATCGACGATCCCCCGAGCCTCCAGCGTGCTCAGCGCGTCCCGTTGGGCGCTCGCCGCTGCGTCGCTCATGCCGGCGGGCGTGTCCCCCGAGGCGATCGCGTCGAGCGCGCTCGAGCGCCCGATCGGGTCACCGTCGGCATCGAGGACGCGCTCGGTCACCACCGCCGCGTAGCGCGCGCCGGCCGCTAGCGGGATGCCCTGCAGCGGGAGGATCGACAAGAGATGGGGCGCGCCCCAGGGACCGCCATCGGCGGCAAAGCGCACCTCGATCGGGTGCGGCTCCGCCTCTTCGTCGATCCGCAGCAGGAGCACCGGCGCGTCCATGCTCACGTCGAGCGGGTCGGTCTCGACCGCGGGATCGAGCGCTCCGTCGAAGGCGAAGTAGAGCGTGCTCGTGGTGCCGAAGTCCTCGGCCTCCGAGGCGATGGAGACCAGCTGGCTCAAGAGCGCGCTCGGCGGCACCTGCGGGAACGCGCTCACGTCGATCGAGCCATCGGCGCCTCGCCGCCCTTCGTCTGGAAAGGGCGCAGCGAAGAAGTCGCTCTCGGCTGCCACGTAGTCCGTGCGCGCCCGGGTCGGCGGCGGGTCGTCGCCACAGGCGGTGAGGAAGACGATCGACGCCAGCAGCCAACGCATGCTCCCAGCATAGGGCACCGCGCCGAGCCATGGGATGGACGCGGCTGCCGGTGTACACTCATCTCAGCGTGACGGACGATGAAGCGAGCGTGCTGGAGGAGCTGACCCGGTTGGCGATCCAGCTACAGGAGCCGATGCCGCTCGAGCAGGTCCTGCGGGCCGCGGCCGAGTCGACGGCCCGGGTGACCGGTGTCGAGCGCGCCAGCGTGCGCCTGCTCGAGCACGATGGCCGGCTGGTGGCGACCGCTCGCGCCGGATCGCCGGTGCACCTGCACGCGGACGCCACGTGGAAGCTCGGCGAGGGACTCCTCGGGTGGGTCGCGCGGCAGCAGGAGAGCTTGCGCCTCGCCGACGCCCCGAACGACAAACGCTTCGCGCAGCGGCCCGACATGAAGGTGCCCATTCGCTCGTTCCTCGGGGTGCCGATCGTGAGGACCCCGATCTGCGTCGGCGTGCTCAGCGCCAGCCACCCCGAGCCGGACCGTTTCACTGCCCGGCACGAGGCGGCGGCGGTGCTCCTCGGCGCCATCTGCGCGCCCTACATCGAGGTCGCTCGTCTGAGCCGCTAGTAC
>JGI12210J13797_10027343_pt1 | contig 12410 bp, 8 predicted proteins | sample ElkSlonscriptome_3_FD_13797 | JGI IMG/M metagenome (IMG submission 13797) | reverse complement strand
CGGGTCGACACGGGGGCGAGCTTCCAGGTCCTCCTGGCAAGCATCCGGGAGTACATCCTGGATCTGAACGACCACCAACGCTTCACCTACGCGTCGCTCCTGCGGAAGCTGCCGGTGAAGCGGAGCGTGGGGTACGATCCCCTGGTCTCGGTGACCTTCAACGTCGATCAGGGGATGGAGAGCTTCGACTTCGCCGGCGTCGAGGCCCGCTACGTCACCGGGCCCCGGGACTACGTGAAGTACGATCTCTTCGTGAACGTGGTCCTGGAGAGCGACGGACCGATCCTCGAGGTGGACCACAACTCCGACATTCTGGACGCCAGCACGGTGCGAGGGTGGATCGAGGAGTACTTCGAGCTCCTTGAGGCCGTCGTCACAGACCCCTCTCAGCCCATCGAGGCGCTGACGAGTTCGAGATCCATGGCGGTGTCCGGGGACTGACGCCGAGGGGCTCGAGGTTGCGGCACTTGTTGGGGCAGAGGGCCCCGTTCCTTCGGGAGCGGGGTCCTCTGCCGTTCGCCTGGCCCCCTCGGGAGCTCTCAGGCGGCACACCTGGCGGCCCACACCGGATCCATCCCGCCGGGCACCCCTTGACCCATTCCTACAGTTCGCGATATATCCGATATCGTTGTATATCCGTAACGGATGTACGGAGTCAACCCTCGGACAGGGTCCCATGGCGCAGCTCGACGATGTCCTCCCTCTGACCAATACCGTCTTCCACATGCTCGTGGCTCTCGCCGACAGCCCGCGCCACGGCTATGCCGTGGCTCAGGATGTGGAAGAGCTCAGCGACGGCCGCATGGTCCTGGGACCCGGGACGCTGTACGGCTCTCTGGTTCGGATGCAGGAGCAAGGGCTCATCCAGGAGGCGAAGAACCCGGGTGACGAGGGCCTCCATGCCGGCCGCCGGCGGTACTACCGCATCACGCCCCTGGGGACGGAGGCGCTGCGCCTCGAATCGGCGCGCCTGTTGAAGACGGCGACGGTCGCCCAGCGACGACTCGAGGGCTGACCCCGTGGACTCGAAGCAGGACCTGGGCCGTCGACTGTACCGGGCCCTGTTGCGGTGCTACCCCCGGGACTTCCGGGACAGGCATGAGGCCGACCTGCTCCAGGCCTTCGATGACCGGAGCACGGAGCCTCGCTTCTCGGGGATCGGCGGCCGGGTGCGTCTCGCCGGGTGGTTGACCAAGGACCTCATGCGATCGGTGCCTCTGCTGCACCGACCGTTCACGCGACCGGGAGGGGGGATGATGGGGGAACTCGTACAGGATCTTCGCTACGGGGTCCGGATGTTGGTCAAGAACCCCCTCTTCACGGCGGCGGCGGTGGTGACGTTGGCGCTGGGGATCGGGATGAACGCCACGGTCTTCTCTGCGGTGCGCGGCCTCCTGCTCGAGCCGCTGCCCGGGGTCCAGGATCCCGAACGGCTGATCCAGATGTACCGGGTCTGGGGTGGACTCGACTTCGGCTCCAACTCGGTGCCCCATTACCAGGACGTCCGGGACCGGACCGGCGATGCCTTCGAATCGGTCGCCGCCTGGACCTTCTCGCCGGTGGCGTTGGCCGAGGGGGAGACCACCGAGCGCCTCGTCGGCATGATGGTCAGCGCCAACTTCTTCCAGACCTACGGCGCTCGGCCTGCTCTGGGCCGGGCCTTCATCCCGGGTGAGGAGGATGAGGGTCCCGGGGCCCACGCCCGGGCCATCCTCGGACACTCCTTCTGGCGGACTCGCTTCGGGGGCGATCCACAGATCATCGGCCGAACCGTGACGCTCAACGGCCACCCCTTCGAGGTGGTCGGCGTGGCCCCGCGGGACTTCAAGGGGCCGGTGAGCTTCGCCGACGTGCCGATCTACGTTCCGATCATGATGGCTCGGGAGGTTGCGCCCTGCTGCGCGCACCTCGACAGCCGGGGCAACAACACCTTCAACGTGGTCGCTCGACTCCGCGATGGGATCGCCGAGGAGCGAGCCCAGGAGGCGATGGACGCGCTTCTCGTACAGCTCCGGGAGGAGTACCCGGACCACTACGATCGGCAGCTCGGCACGCGGATCATCCCCCAGAGCGAGGCTGGCTTCCACCCCAGCCTGGCCCAGGCGAGCATGGGGATGAGTGCCGTGATCATGACGGTGGTGGCGCTCCTCCTGCTCATCGCCTGTGTCAACGTCGCGAACCTCTTCCTGGCTCGAGCCCGAGATCGGAGGCAGGAGATGGCGCTACGTCTGAGTCTCGGTGCCGGGCGGGGAAGGGTGGTGCGGCAACTCCTCACCGAAAGCCTCCTCTTTGCGCTGGTGGCTGCCGTCGCTGCCGTAGCGATGGCCGCCGTGGCGACGAGGGCGTTGGGGGCGGTGCAGATGCCCATCGACGGGCCGTGGGATATGACCGTCGACGTCGACGGCACGGTCCTCCTCTTCACCGGAGTCATCTCCATTGCGGCGGGCGTCCTCTTCGGGATGGCGCCGGCTCTTCAGGCGACCCGGCCCGAGACGATGAGCACGGTGAAGGGCGGAGGGGGTGGCGTGGGTCGCTCCCGCATGTCCTCGGCCCTGGTGGTAGCCCAAGTGGCCCTCAGCCTCATGCTCCTGGTCGGCTCGGGGCTCTTCCTGCGAAGCCTGCAGGGTGCCTCCCAGATCGATCCCGGCTTCGACGAGCCTCGTAACCTCGTGACGGCGGCGCTGGACCCGTCGCTTCAGGGCTACGAGGATGAGGAGGTCTGGGTGCTCCTCGATCGGCTGGTGGCAGACCTTCGGGCCCTCCCGGGCGTGAGCGAGGCAGGCATGGTGTCCTGGTTGCCCCTGGGACTCAACAACAGCGACCGGGGCATCGAGATCCCGGGGTACACCTTCGCAGAGGACGAGCGACGGAGCATCAACTACACCCAGGCCACCGAGGGGTACTTCGAGGCCATGGGCGTCGACTTCCTGGAAGGCCGGGGCTTCGCCCGATCCGACGACGCCGACGGGAAGCCGGTCATCGTGGTGAACCGGGTGTTCGCCGAGCGCTATTGGCCCGGCGAATCCGCCCTGGGAAAGGTCGTCCAGACAGCAGGGGACCGCGAGGTGGTCGGTGTGGTCGAAGACGGCAAGTACGGCTCCCTGGGAGAGGCTCCAACCCCCTTCATGTTCCTCCCCTCCCGGCAGGTTGGCCCATCTCAGGCCACGCTCGTCGCCCGGACGCGGTCGAACCCCGGCGAGGTCCTCGGCCAACTCCGTGGACTGGTCCGATCCGTGGATCCGAACCTCCCCCTCTTCGATGTCCGGACCATGGAAGACCACATGGGCATCGCCCTCCTCCCGGCGCGCATCGGGGGATCCGTCCTCGGGCTCTTCGGGATTCTGGGAATGCTCCTCGCTGCGGTGGGCATCTATGGAGTCATGGCTTACTCCGTGTCGCAACGACGGAGGGAGCTCGGGATCCGGGTTGCGCTGGGAGCGCGGCGGAACGACGTGATCCGCATGGTCGTGGGCCAGGGGATACGGCTGTCGGTGCTGGGGACGATTCTCGGACTGGCCTCTGCCGCACTCCTCGGTCGGCTTGTCGAGGGCCTTCTCTACAATGTGAGCGGCCTGGATCCGGTGGCCTTCACGGTGGTGCCGGCCCTCCTCATCGGCGTGGCCGCCCTGGCCGTCTACCTCCCCGCCCGCCGAGCCGCTGGAGGAGATCCGCTGGAGGCGCTTCGCTCGGAGTAGGGGTCAGCCCGCGTCGATCTCGGCGGCCAGGTCGGCCAAGGCCCTCCGCTCCCTCCGCATCGCGTGAGCCTTGATCCAACCGCCCTTGGGCCGGCGACGGAGGACCGATTAGAGGGCGAAACCCAGGGTGATGAGGGCGATGACCGCGAAGACGTGGAACGGTCCGAAGCGACCCGTCATCCGATAAAGGAAGAGGGCGGTGACGTCGAGACCCACCATCTCCCCCACGTAGAGGTGTCCCAGCGTCCTGTGCCAGCGGGTCCCCTCGGGAAGCAACAGGACCCAGGCGCCAGCGGCCATGGCCACCCAGGCGAAAACGAAGTCAACGGTCCCCAGCGTACTCATGCTCGTGCCGAACTCTGCAGAGTGTCCGGGTCCGGTGACCCTCAGCCTCCGTTGTGGGCCCTGATCCGCGCAACGAAGTCCCGGGCGAGGTCGTTGGGGACCGGGATCGCCAGATTGTACTGGGTGATCTTCCACGCCCCGTCGTCCCCCCGTACCAGGACGCCGGTCCCCCGGGTTTCGCCGAAGCTCGCGTTCTGGAGCCGCTCGTCGAACCAGGCTGCACGACTCCCTGGGGCCAGGTAGATGTGACGTTCCGTCGGCTCGTAGCTCCAGCCGGACCCGTCGGCGAAGGCCGGGCGAGCGTATGCCTTGAAGTCGTCGATGGTCCACCGTTCGGTGGCGTCCGTGCCCAGGAAGATGGCGTCCGGCGTGTAGAGGTCGAAGTAGGCGTCGAAATCCCCCACAGAGGCCAGGTGATGGAGCTGGTCCAGGATCGCCTCCACCTCCGACTCGGCGTCCTGGGCGCAGACCGGCGTGCTCCAGGCCTGGAGCCCGAGGATCACGAGGATGACGAGGCCCGGCAACCGAGCCACGGCTCCCACGCCCCGATTCACGACCCGCCTCCCATCTGGTCCGTAGCCACGGCGCCGTGAGACGGTGGCCGGCTCAGGAGGGCGTTGAACAGGAGCTTGAAGGTCCCGTGGGTCTGGGCCCGGTGCTGCGCCCGGAAGCCGAGCATCACGATCTGACCCTGCCCGTGCTCCACCGCCACGGCAGCGGCCTTCCCGGCCAGGTGCTCCTCACCGATGAGCCACCCGCTTTGGAGCACATCCCGATCCACGTAGGTGGCGATGCGCTCCACGCCGGCGCTCTCGGCTCCGGCGATGGTCTCGTACACGTGGTTGCCCTGCCAGAAGGTGGCGAGGGCCTGAGACGGCATCCCGTAGGCCATGGGGTGGTCCGGGTCGACGTCGATGTGGAGCGTGGAGCCCGGGGACCAGAACTCCGTGGTGGCAACGCCCTCCACCGCGTTTCGCACAGGGATGCCGAAATGCTGCATGGGCAGCTCTCCGGAGGTGGCGAGGGTGACCAGCGTCCCGCCGTTCCGCACGAAGGCCTCCAGGGCGGCGATCCCCTCCTGACCGAAGCCGCTCCGGTACTCCTCTGGGTAGTCCTCTGGAGAGAAGCTCTGGTATTCGCCACTCTCGGTGAAATCGCCGGTCATCATCTCCACCTCATCCTGGGGCAGAATGATGACGTCGTAGTCCGAGCCCAGGTCACCGGCGCGGATCCTCTCGCTCATGACGCTGGAGTAGGGAAACTCGAAGTTCTCGAGCAGGAGGCGCGTCCACCCCTCGTCCATGTTGCCCCCGTAGTAGCGTTGGAACATGCCGATGCGCATCGGTCTGAGGGGGTAGGCCAGCTCCGAGGGGTCGTCATTCAATGCCTCCATCGGGACGCCGGCTCCCTGAGCCGCCGACCGAACCGCCGCGTCCGAAGCCGCTGCGGGAATCACGAAGTCCCCGGGCTGGAGGCTCCCCCCGGCATGAGCGACCCGGCTCACCGGGGTGCCCTGGGCCTGCAGTCGATTCAGAGCTTCGAAGGCATCGTTCAAACGCCCGTCGATCCGCCAGCCGAAGCGGCCGGCCTCCGCCACCGTCGCAGGTGGTGCTGGCGTCTCCACGACCCGGCGCACCGGTGCCTCGACCATGGTGCTCACGGGATCCACCCGGACGCCCATGAACTCCGCCAGGTTGTCCGTGGACATGTCGTAGGGGCGGATCGGGTCGCCGTCCCGGTCCCGGGTGAAGGTGTTGTCCGGGTAGAAGGTCCGACCGAGGAGCCATCGAATGACACCCCGCTTGGGCTGGGCCAGATCCACGACGTAGCTCCCCGGGGCGTACACTCGGCCCTCGTGGGTGAACTCCCCATCCGCGCGGCGGACGTCGATCCCCTGGAGGAGTAGCTTGTCCACCATCTTGAGCATGGTGGCCGGGTCGTGCTGATCCGCCGGGATCACGAAGGCCCGAGTCTCGCCCTCGGCGCCCCGGGCGGTCTGGCGAGAGGCCTTCAGGTAGGCGTTCCGAAGGACAGCCTCCCGGTTCTTGGCGGCGATTTCCAGCGGCGCGAAGGTCGCTACCTTCTGCCGCACCACCATATCCCGGACCCTCCACCACCCGCCCTCCCAGGGGTTCGGATAGGTGGTCTGGGCCTCATACTCGGGGAACTGCCGGGAGCCCCGGAGCTGATCCGGGTGGATGTAGAGCGGCGTCGCCAGCTCCGCCGAAGCCGACTCGGTGAGCATTCCGGCGATGTTGTGGAAGGGGGTGATCCAGTGGAAGCCGAAGTGGCCCCAGCCTGAGTAGATGGCGGCCCCGATGGCACCGGGCAGGTCCTCCTCGTCCATCTTGTATGCCATGTGAGCGCCGTACCACGCCATCTCCCGCCAGACCAGTGGGTCGCCGGCGGGCCGGATGGGCTCGGCGTACGGTGGGAGCGAGATGCGGGCGGTGTAGGATCCCATCTGGTGGTGGTCGATGTAGGCCTGTGGCACCCACTCCCGGAACATGATCTCCGCGCCGTAACGGGACTCCACCGTGTTCTGCATGAAGGCATCCCGGTTGTTGTCGTGCCCGATGTAGTGGTGGTACAGCACCGGGGGCCGGCTGCCCTCGTACGCCGTCCCTACCGTCTCGTTGTACCAGTCGGTGACGATGTGATTCCCGTCTGGATTGAACATCGGGATCAGGATCGAGACCGTGTTGTCCAGGATCTCCATCATCTCGTCGTCGGTCCGGGTCGCGAACTCGTATACGACCTCGGCGGCGGTCTGGCTCGGGGACACCTCGGTCGAGTGGAGCCCATAGGATTGCACGAAGACGACGCGGCTGTTCTCCACCGCCTCCGCGACCTCCGATTCGGAGTGCTCCCGGGGGTCGCTGAGGACGGCATTCCACTCTTTGATCTGATCGAGGTTCGCCAGGTTCTCCGGTGCCGACACGAAGATCGAGACGAACGGATTGCCGAGGGTGGAGGGGCCCATCTCGACGACGTCGATCCGATCGCTGGCTGCATCGATCATCTCGTAGTACTCCAGGAGGCGGTCCCAGCGGGCGAGCTGGCGATCCGCCCCCATGACGTGTCCGAAGAACGCCTCGGGAGAGGGGATGTCGGAGCTCTGGGCGTGGGCGGTCCACGGTGCGGCCGCGGAGGCCACGAGGACGAGGAGAAGCGCGGCAAGACGGCGGTGCATCGGGGCCTCCGAGGACGGTGGGTACGTACAAGGGTCCACCGTACGGCGTGCGGGGGAGACGGGGCAAGTGGGTTCCGGCGACCTGGAGCCAGGGTCGAGGAGCTTCTATCCTCGAATCAACAATTCTCCCCGAAAGTTCATCCTCCAGACCCGCGAGTCGTCATGTCCTCGAGCAGGGAGCGCCAGCGGCGCCGGTTCCGCGAAGCCGGGGCATTCCTCTTCTGCGCCGCCGCCCTGGGATGTGGGCCGGACGACGCGTCGGGCTCGTGGGGGTCTCTCCAAACCGGCGGGGAGTGCGACGATCCCGCCTCCGGCTGGATCTGGTGCGACGACTTCGAGAGGGATCGTCTGGACGCCTACTTCGAGTACGACGATGCCGGTGGGGCCTTCGTTCGAGCGGCGGACGTGGGGGTGGCAGGGAGCCACGGGATGCGAGTCAGGTTCGAGGAAGGCCTGGTGGACGCCGGCTTCCTCCACCTGGCCTTCGGTCGCACACCTCAACCGTACTTTCGACCTGTCGATGGCGGGACCAGGCGCTATACGAGCCTGTACTGGCGGCACTACCTGCGGGTACCGGAGGACTGGGTCGGGGATGGAGGCGACAAGTTGTCCCGGGCGATGATCCTGGCCTCCCCCGACCACTGGGGACAGGCCATGATCGCCCACGTCTGGTCCGGGGCGGCCAGGGGGGGAGCGGGAACGCATCTGGTCATCGATCCGGCCTCGGGGGTCGGGCCCGACGGTACCCTGGCCACCACCGCCTACAACGACTTCGACAACCTCCGCTGGCTGGGATTGGCCTCGTCAAAGACCCCCATCTTCGAAGCGCCCCATCGCGGTCGGTGGTGGTGTGTGGAGGCCCATGTGACCCTGGACGACCCCGGTCGGAGCAACGGATCCTTCCGACTCTGGATCGACGGCACCTTACAGGCGGAGCGAATCGGTCTCGCCTGGCTGGGTCCATTCCAGGAGTACGGTCTGAACGCGGTCTTCGTGGAGAACTACTGGAACGCAGGCTCTCCGGTCGCGCAGGAGCGCTACATCGACAACCTCGTGGTCTCCACGGAACCGATCGGCTGTGCACCCACCGAGTCGGGCGGTGTAGCCCGGGGCGTCCCGAGGGCCGTCAGCCCGCCTTGACCACGTGGCGCCGGGTGGGCTCCCACAGCTTGTCCTGCCCACCGCGTATAGCCCGGAGGAGGGCGTGAGCCGCCGCCAGGTTGCCGGCCACCAGGAAGGCGGGGATCGACAAGATGCGAGGCGGCTGACCCCGAGGGGCCATCCACCAGCCCGCCCCAGCCAGGCCGAGGACGACGGCTCCGCCCACGAAGGGGAGCGCCGCCAGGATCGAGGAGGGGGCCAGGATACCGAGAGCCAACCATGCAAAGATCGCCGCCCAGGGAAGGGCCCATCGGCAGATCTTATGGCTGAAGAGCATCCAGGAGAAGGCACCGTGCTTGAAGGGGTTCAGGAGGAACCGCTTGTGCCAGAGCGTCTGCATGCCCCGGGTGATGGTGCGGACCTTCCGCCGATACTCCTTTCGCAGTGAAGGGGTGCGAGGGACCAGGCAGGTGGCCTCCGGAACCGAGACCGCGCGAAATCCGTGCTCCTCCGAATGCAGTGCGGCGGAGAAGTCCCGGCTGAGGGCCTCGGGAAGGGGGAGACGATGCAGGTGAGGGCGGATGGCGTAGAAGCACCCGGATGCGCCGATGATCCCGGAGGTGCGAGTCTCGAGGTCGCGGATCCACATCTCGTACCCGACGTAACCGGACTCCCCGGCGTTCTCCGTGTCCTCGTCGGGCCCCACGCTGATGTCCCGGCCCGATGCGCACCCGATGTCCGGATCCTGGAAGGCCGCGATCAACGGCTTCATGGCGTCGGGATGGATGCGGATGGAGGCGTCGGTGTTCACGACGATGTCGCCGGTGAGGTGCCTTGCCGCTGCATTCTCCGCCCGGTTCTTTCCGCCACGGTCCGGCATGCGGAGAAGTTCGACCCCCTCACCGGCGTACTCGCGCACGATGTCGTCCGTAGCATCGGCGGAGCAGTCGGACACGACCAGGATCTGGACTCGGTCCCGGGGATAATCCAGCGCCAGAAGGCTGTGAATCAGATCCCGGATCTGTGCTTCCTCGTTGTAGGCCGGCACGGAGATCGAGATCGCCGGCCAGTTGAGATCCCCGTGCGGTCGCGGCAACGGCTTGTTGCGGATCCGGGACAGGACCCAGAGTACCAGCGGGTAGCCCAGGTAGGTGTAAAGAAGGAGGACCAGAGCCGATCCGATCACCCAGAGTGCGATTTCGGCCATTCTCGTCGGGGGCGGCTCCGGGATCCGGAGTCGTGGGAGCAAGGGCGCCTTCCGGTGGAAGTCCGCCGGCGACGCTGATGAACGTTGTCCTCTGAGCGTTGTCGTTGCAAGCATCCGGCCAACGTCACCGGCGGCGATCTCGAGGGCCGACTCTTCGACGGTGGCACGCTGGTGGCACGCTAAATGACAGGGAGCCCCGGTGTCGACACATTTTCGGAATCGGTAGACGGTCGATCGAACCAGAGAGACGAGGCAGGTCGTGGCCAGGGGATGGAAGCGCATCGTGGAGTCCGGAGTGGTCTTGGCGCGCCTCGACCGCCTCGCCCGGCTCAGGGTGGCGCCCAGCGGTGTCATCCTGGCCTACCACAACGTGGTTCCCCGGGGCGAGACCACCGCAGGTGACTTGAGCCTGCACCTGGAGCAGGAACGCTTCTCCGATCAACTCGACCTCCTCCTGGAGACCCACGATGTCGTGTCCCTCGACGAACTCGTGGATTCGGACTGGAGTTCGGGGTCCCGCCCCAGGGCGGCCCTTACCTTCGATGACGCCTACGAGGGAGCGCTCACCGCCGGGATCGATGAGCTGGAGCGCCGAGGACTGCCGGGGACTGTGATGGTCGCCCCGGGGCTCCTGGGCGCTCCGACCTGGTGGGATCAGCTCGCTCCGAAGGGCGGAGGACCCCTCCCGGACCGAGTGCGAGACCACTGCCTGCTGGAGCTCCGAGGGCGAAACGAGGAAGTCCTGGCGTGGGCTCGTGCCGAGGGGATGGAGCTCAGGGAACTGCCGGCTCATGCCCGCCCGGCTTCGGCGGCCCGCGTGGAAGAGGCGGGACAACGCCCTGGGATCGCCCTGGCGGCTCACACCTGGGGGCACCCCAACCTCGCCAGACACTCGTCGGAGGAGTGCCGGGAGGAGTACACGCGCTGTCGTCAATGGCTCACCGATCGGGCGATCCGGTACTCGGATTGGCTGGCCTATCCGTACGGCCTCTACTCCCGGGACGCTGCAGAGCTGGCTCGCACCCGCTTCCGCGGGGGTCTCCGGGTGGCGGGAGGGCTGGCCTGGAGAAAGGGCCGGATTACGGCCCCGCTAGGGGTTCTTCCGAGGGTAAACGTACCCCGTGGGATGACGCTCAACGGACTCCGCCTCCGCCTGGCTTCGCTCCTGTCCGGCTGAGGTGGGTTCTCACCTCCCCGTCCCAGTAACGGGCTTCTTGATCCCGCCCTCGGATGGCTGCATCGTTCGATATCGGGATCGTCGATCCAACCTCCGGCATTCGCCCGGATCCCCCCCCGTCCTACCCCGCGCTCACCATGGGCACCTCTCGACCATTGAAGATCCTCGTCGTGGGCGCCGGTCCCATGGGCCGTCATCACGCACAGGCGGCTCAACGCGTCACGGAGGGTCTGTCCGATCTGGTCGGCTTCGTGGACCCCGACAGTCGGGCGTTGGAAGAGGCTACGGCAGGGCAGGGCGTGCCGGGTTTCGAGGACCTGGGCAAGGCGCTGAGTACCGTCACTCCAGACGTCGTCCACGTCTGTGCACCGCCGAAGTTCCACGGCTCGGTCGCCCTCCAGGCCCTGGAGGCCGGGGCACACCTCTATGTGGAGAAGCCCTTCACCCTGGAGCTCGACGAAGCGCAGGAGATCCTGGACCGGGCCAAGGAGAAGGACCTCCTGGTCGCCGCAGGACACCAGCTCCTGATGGATCCCGCCACCGAGGCGGGGAAGGCCTACCTCGAGGGGATCGGCGACATCCGGCACGTGGAGAGCTACTTCGCGTTCAAGCCCCGGCGCGAGATGTCGGGGCGGCGGCCTCGGACTCCGGTGGAGCAGCTCCTCGACATCCTTCCTCACCCGACCTACCTGCTGGCGCACTTCATGGAGAGCGGGACGGGGATCGCGCCGGAGATCCGGTGGCTCGACGCGTCGGAGCGGGGTTGGGCCCAGGTGGCGGTTCGATCCGGCTCGGCCACGGGCTCGCTCTACGTGACTCTCGAGGGGCGGCCGGTGAACTCCTTCGTTCGGATCATCGGAAGCAGGGGCACCCTCTATCTTGACTACGTCCGGGGCATCGCGATTCCGAAGCTCTGGCAGGGCTCGGGACTGGACAAGGTCATGGAGCCCTACCACGAGGGGGGGCGCCTGACGTACGGTTCCACGGTCAGCCTCGGTCGCCGCGTCCTGAAGCGCGAGCGGAGCTATCCTGGGCTCCGGCCCATGTTCGAGGCCCTCTACACCGCGATCTGCGACGGCGGGGAAAGCCCGGTCACGCCTGGAAACATCCTCTTCTCCGTCGACCTGGTGGAGCGAGTGGATCACGCCATTGGCGCCGGACGGGTCGAATACGCGGCTCCCGACTCCACGGCGACGGTCGCCGTCACCGGGGGCTCCGGATTCCTGGGTCGGGAGGTGGTCAAGTCGCTGCTGGACGAGGGGGAGAGTCCCCTCGTACTCGGGCGGCGGCTTCCCCCTGAGCATCAGCGTGTCGAGGGGGCCCACTACGCCGTCTGTGACCTTGCGGAGGCTGAGACTCTCGACCTTCCCCGGGGTCTGCGAGCGGTCGTCCACTGTGCGGCCGAGACGGCAGGATCCTGGGAAGCGCATCAGCGGAACTCGATCGACGCCACTCGCAATCTCCTGGAAGCCGCCGCAGAGATCGGCGTGGAGCGGTTCCTCCACGTGAGCAGCCTCGGGGTCGTATCCCTCAAGGCCCAGGAGCCCATCGGCGAGGAGGCGCCGGTCGAGGAGGACCCCCGGAGCCGCGGACCCTACGTGTGGGGCAAACTCGAGTCCGAGAGACTCGTCGCGGAGCTGGGGTCGCAACTCGGTCTCGAGACCCGGATCGTACGGCCCGGCCCCCTCATGA
>JGI12210J13797_10429781_pt1 | contig 12411 bp, 9 predicted proteins | sample ElkSlonscriptome_3_FD_13797 | JGI IMG/M metagenome (IMG submission 13797) | reverse complement strand
CGCTCGAGCGTCTCCTGCCTCGCAGTCGACCGTGAGACGCTTGGCCATGATGGCGGCTGCCTCGGGCGCTCGATCTGCCCTGAGCGCGCACTCGATGCATTGCTGCCGCTCGGCGCTGAGCGAAGAGGCGGGGCTGCAGGCGGCGAGGAGGAGCGGGAGAAATGGAGCCGTGCGCACCCCACCTTGGATGCGACCCGTCGCTCAACGTTCACTCGAGCTCGTCATCGGAGAAGACGCCCGGGTTGAGTACGAGGTCGCCGGTCTTGGGATCGATCTTCCCCGTGACCGAGAAGAAGCTGGTCTTCCCGTCGCCGTCGAGGTCGCCCTCGGCCGTGGCCTCGAATCCGTCCGGACCCGGGTTGGGTCCGCCCCGCTCGACCGTGAGATAGGGCCCCCCCGCCACGTAACCGAGGCGGAACAGGCTAGGCTTCTTTGGCCGGTAGCCGACGCAAACCCATCCCCTGTCGGTGTCGCCGCCTCGAAAGTCGGTCCCGGCCTCCACCGAGGGTTCGTAGCGATGGCGGCGCGGCACCTCGGCCGGCACGGCCCCGGCACTCTTGCAGAGCCGCTGGCGTTTCTCGTAATGCGCGTCTTCCTCGTCGGTGGCCGGCACCAGGATCTCGCGGCGGCTGTCCAAGAAGGCGGTCTGGGCCGCTGCGGCGATGGCCACCACCGCCTCTCGGGCCTCCTTGGTGGCCTGCTTGCGGAGCGACTGAATGCGCTCGAAGTGCATCACGGGCACGGCGGGCCACAAGACGTTGAGCCCGTCGGCGCGGAAGGTCCAGGTCGACTCGGCGCCGGACCAGCCCATCCCCGCCGCGCTCGTGAGTCGCTGGGGTCCGGACTGAAGCACGGTGTCGGGGGGGAGGCCGAGGTCGCTCGCCTGAGCGTGGAGCCTGGGGTTGGCCTTGATCACGTCGGCGAGGAGCCGGCCCGTGTCGACCCAGGCGCGGATCCGGTGACCCTCATCGAGGGCGTCGATGGCGGCAGCGTGGGCGGCGTCCTCCGAGAGACGGTTGCCGTTGCGTTGGAAGGCTTGCCAGAAGCGGTCGTTGAGCGCCTCAGGGCCCGCAGCCGCAAAGAGGTGGTCGTCTTGGAGTCTCGCCCTGACGAACGGAGCCTTGCCAGGATCGGCGGGGGTGGCGACGAAGCCGAGCTTGTCGTCGTCCCAGACCACGTCGAAGCGCTTCTCGTCGTCGAGATAGGTGCGCTCGGCGTATCGGAGCAAGCGCTTGGCGTCGTCCTCGATCCCCAGGTGTTGCACGTACGCGAAGCCGAGATCCGTGGGAAAGCGGGGCGGCGCCGTGGGGCGGTAGGTCGGGGCGAGCATCACGGCCACCACGCCCTGCTCGCCGGTGGCGTCGATGACCTCCCGGAGCTTGAGACCCACCTCGCGTTCGGCGTCACGCTTGAGGCGCTTGAGGCGCTTGCCCGCGTCGGCGTCGCGCTCGCGGTAGCCGTCGAGGATCGCGTCCTCGAACTCTTCTCCCGACACGGCGACCTCGGTGCGAAAGGCGAGGTAGGCCAGGCTCTCGGCGGGGAGCCGCTCGGTGAGCGTGAGCGCGCCTGGTGCGCCGGCGAGGTTGGGGTCGAGCGCCCAGGGGCCGGAGGTGGGGGCCTCGACGTCGAGCCGCAGGCCCGCCTCGCCCAGGGTGACGGTGGCCGTCAGGGGCGCGGTGTCCCGAAAAAGCTTCTCTTGGAGTTCGCGTTCGCCGACGCGACGCAGGGCCCTGGTGTCGAAGAAGCCGTAGGCGACGTAGCTCCGCGGCAGCTTCTTGCGGGTGGCGCGGAAGGCCTCACTGTCCTCCAGGCTGGGCTGCTCGCCGGCCAGGACCTCGGCCACCTCGTCGATGATGTCGACATCGCCGAACAGGAGGAGGCGGGCGGAGGGAAACCACCCCATGGCCTCGATGGGACCGCCGGGCAGGTCGTAGCGCTCGCCGCCCTCCAGCTCTTCCGGGCTCGAGAGCTGCTTGCTGTCGAGGAGCGGGGTGACGGCGGCGATGTCGTCGAGCCGAAGCACCAGGATGGGCTCGAAGTCGCCCGAGCCCTCCCGGGGGCGCAGGAGCCGTGCCCCGAGGGCTGCACTCGTCACGTGGTCCGCGAGCGCCGCCACCGTGGACGGCGGTAACCCGAGCGAGGTGGCGATCGGGAGGGCCAGCTCGTCGATGGCGGGCTGAAGGTCCCCCTTGTCCGGATCGAAGGCATTCATGGTGTCGATGCCCAAGAGCAGCCGATCGATCCGCGGGATCTCGGCGTAGACGTCGAGGTCCTGAGGGACCGAGCGCGCGAGCTCCGGCTCCAGCCGTTGGCGCACCGCGAGGAAGAGGACGCCGGCCGCGATGGCCCCCACCAGCAGGGTTCCGATGACGAGGCCCATCACCCAGCGACGCGGGCGCACTTCCATGGATGGCGGCGGCAGCGAGGGGGGGGCTTGGGGCCGAGGCGCCTCGGACATGGGCGGAGCATAGCGCGGCGCCCGCGGTGGCCATGACGGAACGCAGACATTCGACCGACTTTCGTGATGAAGGCGTGAAGCGCGGAGGGCTCCCCAGCGCGTCTGATGGAGGAGCGGATCATCTTGGGTCCGCCGAACCGGAGGCATGATGACGATTCGACGCTTGTTCCAATCCCCAAGGGCCCGCCGCGGCATTGCCGCCGGAGCCATCGTTCTGTCGCTGGGCGGCCTCGTGCTCTACCGCGCGCCGGCCAACGCCAGCCCCGTCCCCACGGCCCCCATCGACCTGGCCAACGGCGTGCGCTTCTCGGGCGACGGCCTCCATGGGACCTTTGCCCTCAGCCACACGCAGGTTCTCGCCCACGGGACCCAGCGGGTCTTCGCCGAGCTCCGGATCACCGCCGACGACACCGGGGTGACGGCCCGGGCCCCGCTCGCCATGGTCATCGCCCTCGACACCTCGGGATCGATGTCCGGGGACAAGCTCGTCGAGGCTCGCCGCTCGGTGGCTCGCCTTCTCGATCGGATGGAGGACGACGACCAAGTCGCCCTCGTTCGCTACGACACTCGGGCGCAGCTGCTGCAGCCCATGGCGCGTGTGGGCGACGTGCGACGGCGCCTGTCGCGCGTCGTCGGCCGTCTCGAGGCCGACGGCGGCACCAACATTCCCGATGCGCTCGCGGTGGCGATGCGCGAGATGGAGTCGGCCGACGCGGGCCGCGTGCGTCGGGTCGTGCTCGTGAGCGACGGCCTCGACAGCCACCGCGACCAGTCCGAGGGCCTCGCGCGCCGCGGCACCGACGCCGGCGTCACGGTGTCGTCGCTCGGAATCGGCCTCGACTTCGACGAGAGCTACATGGTGAGCCTCGCCCGGGCCGGCCACGGCAACTTCGGTTTCGTCGAGAATCCGGACGCCCTGGCCGAGTTCCTCGGCCGGGAGCTGGAGGAGACGGCGGAGACCCGCGTTCAGCAGGCGAGCCTCGCCCTGTCGCTGCCGCGTGGTCTGAGCTTCGTACGGGCCATCGGGGCCACCGCGCGATTGAGGGGAGGGGACCTGTCGCTCACCACCGGTGCCATCCCCGCCGGCAGCACCCGGCGGGTGGTGATCGAGCTTCGCGCCGACGCCGAGCCCGATGCCGACCTCGTACTGTCGCGGGGTCACTTCTCGTGGTCGCTCGCCGGGGCGGGGAAGCCAGGGCTCTACCTCGACGACTTGCGGCTGCGCGCCACGGACGACCGCCGCGCCGTTCACGCCTCTCGCGATTCGCAGGTTTACGCCAGCTGCATCAGCGCCCTGGCTTCGCTCCAACAGATCGAGGCCAACGCCGCCTTCCGTCGCGGCGACCGGACCACCGCGCTCCAGATGCTCGACGACAACCGCTCGATGCTCGAGGAGGCAGAGGCCGACGTCGGCGGCAAAGCCAAAGCCGGGCTCGTGGCCCAACGGCGTCGCTACGAAGCGGCCGCGGGATCGTTCGAGGGCGCGCCGAGCCCGGCCGCCCAGAGCACCCAAAAGCGCATGGCCGAAGACGACGCCAAGAACCTCGCCCGTCCGTCCTTCTGAGGAGACCGACCCATGATCAAGCGCATCCCCCTCTTCGTCGCCGTCACCTTTCTCTTCGGCCTCGAGCCCCTCTCTCGGACCTGGGGCACCCTGCCGAGCGCCGCGCTCCTGGTGCTCGCCGGGGTCGTTTTCGCCGTCGCCGCAAGCGGCGCGCACGCCCTCGCCGTCGCGGCCGGAGCCGCCGGAGCCCTCGCCTTCGGGTTGCTCAGCCCCCTGTCGGCCGGCGCGGCGGGGGCGGCCCTCGTCGCCCTCGGCTTCGGCGAGCGCAGCCTCCGGGTCCGCGACAGCTCCTCCCGGGCCCTGCACCTCGGTCTCGCCGTCCTCGGTGGGGCCCTCGCTGGTGCCGTCTCGGCGCACCACGCCGACGCGACCCTCGCCGTGCGGGCGGTGGTCATCGTGGTGGCCGCGGTGCTGGTCGCGCTGCCGCTGTTGGTCGAAGCCGACGACCCCGTAGCCCATGGTCTCGAGCTGCTCGCGAGCGAGCTGCCGGGCGAGGTGGGCCAGCGCCTGCACGAGGGCGCCCAGCTCCGCCGCACGGTGGAGGGGCCCGCGGTGGAAGAGAGCCTGCTCGACGCCGACGCGCGTCGACATGCGGCGCAGACCTGGCGGGGCTTGCTCGAGCTCGCCACCGCGCGTGCTCGCCTCGAGCGCAAGCCGACCACATCCGAGCAACGCGCCCACGGAGATGCCCTTCGGCGCCGCCTCGATGAGCGCATCGGTGCCCACGTGACGGCGCTCACGCGCATCTACACCGCCGCCGATGAAGCCCGCGCGGCCGAGGTGAGCCTCGAGGATGTAGCGCTCCGTCAGGTCGAGTCGACCGGAGAGTCCCTGCAGGAGGTCAGCCGGGCCATCGTCGAAGTCTGACGTCGATGAGGGGCCACGCGGGGGGCGCGCGGGTTACACTGACCGGCGGAAACCGTGGACATGTCGGAGGAGTCGCCAGAGGCGGCGCCGTCTCCCCCCCGAGCCGGCGGCCGAGATGCCGGCGCCGCCCGCGAGGTGGCGCCGGTGACGCGACGTGCGGGGGAGGGCCCATTCGCCGAGGAGGCCGAAACGGCCGATCTGTCCGGCCTGCGCGCCCGCCCCATCTCCGACCACCCCGACGCGATCGCCGACACCCAAGACGCGCTCGGCGCCACCCTCGCCGCGGACGGCCTCGTCCGCCCCCACATCCACGTCCGGGCCGACGACGAGGGGCTCACCCGGGCCCACCCGGGACGCTACGAGGTCGAGGGAGAGCTGGGGGAGGGCGGGATCGGCAAGGTCTACCTCGCGCGCGACCTCCACCTGGGCCGACAGGTCGCCCTCAAGGAGCTCCTCGACGAGGTGCGGGTCTCGATGCGACCGCCGGACCTGGGCCACCACCAGCGCACGCCCATCGAGCTGCGCTTCGTCAACGAGGCCCGCATCACCGGCCAGCTCGAGCACCCGGGCATCGTGCCCGTCTACGAGCTCGGGCGCCGCGAGGACGACACCGTCTACTACACGATGCGCCTCGTGAAGGGGCGCACCCTCGAGGAGGCGCTCAACACCGCCGACCTCGCGGGTCGACTCGCCTTGCTCCCCCACGTGGCCGACCTGTGCAACACCATGGCTTACGCCCACAGCCGGGGCGTCATTCACCGCGATCTCAAGCCCGAGAACGTGATGCTCGGAGACTTCGGCGAGACGGTGGTGCTCGATTGGGGCCTAGCCAAGGTCAAGGGCGAGGCGGACGTGCAGGGCGACGCCCTCGAAGATGAGCTGCAGCGGCTCATGACCGCGTCGGTCATCCAGACCGTGGCCGGCATGCCCATCGGAACTCCGGCCTACATGTCGCCGGAGCAAGCGCGAGGACACACCGAGGAGATCGACGAGCGCAGCGACGTCTACGCCCTCGGGGTCATCCTCTACCAGCTCGTCACGGGCGTGATCCCTTTCGACGGTGAGAACGCCAAGGAGGTCATCGACAAGGTCTGCGAGAACGAGCCGCTCGACGTGATGGAGCTCGCGCCCAACTGCCCGCCGGAGCTGGCCGCCATCACCCTTCGCGCCATGCGCAAGGACCCCCGGGACCGCTACTCCGACGCTCAGGCCCTCGCCGCGGACCTGACCGCGCACCTCGCGGGGGGCGTGGTGCGGGCGCATCGGTACTCGCCGGCCGCACGGCTGTGGCGTTTGTGGCGTCGGCGTCGGCGCAGCATCGTGGCCGGCTTCTTGGTCGTGGTCGTGGCCCTCTTCGCGTGGTGGTACCGCGGGGTCGACGAGGCGCGGCGGCAACGCGCGCAGGCACGGGTGGTGCGCGAGGCCGCCGTGGCCGACGTCGATGGCATCATCGTCGACGTCGCGGCGGGCAACCTCCAAGAGCGCTGGCTCGAGGTGCTCACCTTCAAGATCCTCAGCCTGCGCGACCAGGCCTCGGCCGCGGCCATCGAGGACCACCTCATCGGCGCGGTGGGGCATCCCTCGGCCGACGTCCGCCGGCTGTCGGCCCGCACGCTGGCGGCGGTGAAATCTACGAAGGCGGTGGAGGCCCTCGTCGCCCGCCTCGGCCCCGACGTCGAGCCCTCCACCGAGGTCTTGGTCGAGGTCATCAACGCCCTCGGGGTCATCGGCGACCCGCGGGCCGAAGCGTCCGTACGCGACGCCCGCCTCCGCGCAGGGCAATACGGCTACGTCTGGACCCAGACCGAGCTGTCGTACCGGATGATCCCCCTGCCGGCCGTACCGAAGAACCGGCAGCTCACCGCGGCAGAATGGCGGACCCGGGGCACGGCGCTGTGGTGGAAGGGGAAGGCCGAGAGAGCGCTGGCGGCCCTCGATCGGTCCATCGCGCTCGACCCCAACGATCCCGACGCCTACATCAATCGCGCCGTCGTACGGCGTCGGGCCGGCGATCTCCAGGGCGCCCTCGCCGACTACGACCGGCTACTCGCCCTCGCCCCCGACAACGTTCTGGCCCTCAACAACCGCGCCATCCTCAAGCGCGCCATGGAGGACTACGCGGGCGCCCTCGCGGACATCGACCGCGTCGTGGCCGAAGGGTCGCTCGGGGCCCGGGCCCTACGGACCCGCGCCCTCGTGAAGCGCTTCCTCGGCGACTACGACGGCGCCCATCAAGATCTCCTGCGGGCCCTCGAGCTCTCGCCGAACGACGCCCGCACCTACGCCAACATCGCCTTCGTCCACCTGTGGAACGGCAACTGGGCCGAGGCCCAGGTCTCGCTCGACAACGCGATCCGCATCAACGACGGCTACACCTACGCCTACACCCTCCGAGCGCGCGTCCACTGGGTGCAGAAGCGCGTCGACGAGGCGCAGGCCGACATCGATCGCGTGCTCTCGCTCGACCCCGAGGACAACCTCGCCCGCCGCCTCCGCGCCCGCATGCTCATGGTCGAGGGCAACCACGAGGGCGCCAAGCGTGACCTCGACTACTGCCTGGAGAACCAGTGCATCAACGATCAGTCGCGCCGACCCCTCCGTCACGCACAGCGCGGCGTGGTCTACTACGCCGAGCTCGAGCGCTACGACGAAGCGGTGGGAGAGCTAGAGAGGGCGCTCGCGGCGGGCCCGCGTGAGGTCGACGCCTTCCTGTATCGCCTGGCCGCCCTCGCCGTCAGCCAGCGCAAGGGCGATTTGGTGGCCCAGAGGCGCTGGCTCGATGCGCTCACGCGCATGCGTCGAGGCGAGCGGCTCCTCTGGTATCACCGCCTGGTCGATCAGCTGAAGGGTGACGTACAGCCCGAAACGCTGGAGGCGATGATCCGTTCCCCGGAGCAGCGGTGCGCGCTGTTCCTCGTCGCGGGCCTGCGGGCCGAGCGGGCAGGGGAGACGGACGCGGCGGTGGCCTTCTACGGCCGCACGCACCAGCTCGGGGTGCCCGATGAGCTCGCCTGCATCCTCGCTCAGCAAGCCGAGCGCGAGCTCATCAAGCAGCTCTGAGATGGATCACTCAGTCCCCACCGGATCATCTTTTTCACCCGCTCGGAATCCCCATGGGACGGATAAGTGTCTGATATTACGCTCCAGAATGTGTCCACAGTATGTCGCATTGGTGCGCACACTGTGGCACACTGGTTGCAATCTACGCGATCGTTCAATCTCGCAATGCTGAAACGCGCGAGATCGCAGATCTGAAAGGTGACGCCCACCGATCACGCCGCAAATGGTTGAAATTTCGTTCAACGCCGGCGGCACACTTTCTGCGGAGAAGGATGAGAATATGCCCACCAAGACGCCCTCCGACATCGACATCCTCATCGAAGATAGCCAGCGCTTTCTCTTCCGTGGCGGTCACTGGACCACCGAGCACGGAATGCGCGTCCCCCATGCCGAGAGTCAGCGCATGACCATGCGCTTCTACGAGCTCCACGGGCGTTCGCCGCGTCTGGAGCCGGCCCCCGTCAAGCGCACCAGCCGGACCCGCAAGGTCCAGGCTGACGCCAAGAGCCAGGCGCTGCGCGCAGCCATCGCCCGCGCGACCACGAAGAAGCGCTGAGACCCTGCGTTCTGGGCAAGGCGCAGGAAGCGCGACGTCCGTTCACTCGACGTAGACGACCCCGCTGACGCCAGCGGGGTTTTTGTCGTCGTACCACCCGAACGCGCCCGTCGCCGCCATGGTGAACGGTCCGTTGGTCGCAGGGCAGTTCACGTAAGGGCTCTGCTGGCTACAGCTGGCGAAGAGGTCGCCCATGTTGGTCTTGAACGGGCTGTTCCCCGCGGGGGACTTGATCATCGTCACCGGGTCGTAGGTGCCGCCCACGTAGCGGTGTGGGCAGGAGCCAGGGCAGACGCCGTTGACCGGTGTGATCGTGATGGTGACGTTCGTCCCCTGACTCACCCGCACGCACCGGGGGCCGTTCGGGAGGTCGACCGTGACGTCGGGCGTCCCCGTCATGTCCGTGGAGGTGCTGCTCACGCAGCCGTTAATGGGCTGCTCGGGGGCCCCGCCCATGCCGCCCTGACCGGTCGTGACGCTGGTGGTGGTCGTGGAGGTTGCGCCCCCCGCGCCTGCGTCCATGCCGCCCTGACCGGTGGTCGTGCCCGCAGACGGGCCGGCGCCGATGGTGGCTACGGTGAGTTGCTCGCCAGAGGGTTCCCCCCGGCAGCCGGCCATGGCCGCGGCGTAGAAGCCCACGGCACCCAAAGCAAAGAACCATGCGCGCATCGACGTCAGCATAGCGCAACTGGGTTCCGGGGATCAGTGAGCGGTCCCGCGCTCTCAGCCACGGAGGACGACGTAGTGGCCGCCGTTCTTCTCGCCGGCCTCCAGAATGGCGTCGCTGCTCTCGGACAGGTGGGCGAAGGCCTCTTCGTCGAGCTCGGAGTCGACCTCGACCGGGACGCGGGTTCCCGTCGTGCCGCCCACCTCGATCTGTGCGTCGAAGCCGACGTGCTGGCCGAAGATGCGTGCCGCCTGGAGCATCTCGTCCGCACGCTTGACGACCTCGGCGTCCGGTCCCGGGGCTGGTGCGGGCTGCGCTTCTGACGCAGGCTGTTCTGACGCGGGCTGAGAATCGGATGCAGGCGGCAGCTCGGAGACGGGCTCCGGCTCGGGGCTCGTGGCCAGGAGCGACTTCACCCTGGCCTCTGCCGCCTCGAGCGCAGCCTTCACCTCGGCGAGCTCCGACTTGGCGTCGGCCGCCGCCTTCGTCGCGGCCGAGGCGCGCATCAAGCAGACGGCCGCCACGGCGGCTGCGATTCCGATCGCGATCAGAGTCCCGGCATCCATCGCCCCACCGTGACGACATCCCCCGCCTGGCGCAAGGCCCGGGCTTCGGCCGGCACGAGGATCAGCGCTCGAGTCGCCGCAGCGACGACCAGGGGAAGGGCTTCCACATGGGGGTGTCGACGGGCGCCTCGGGGTCGAGGCGATACCAAGGACTGCGTGAGGAGGCCCGCAGGACCTGGAAGTCCTGGGCCGGCATGAAGCCCTGGCCGAGCAGCGCGTAGGTCTGCCCCTCGCCGTCGCGCGCGAGGTCGAGCACGAGTACGGTGTGGCCGGGGCCTCCGGGCAGAATGAAGAAGTCGCCCGCCTCGATCGCTCCCGGCTTCACCTCGCTGGCCTCGCGCGCCAGCGAGACGGTGCCGGCGTAGCTGAAGAGGTCGAGGAGGTAGCGGTCGAAACTCTGGCGCGAGTCATCGGCGGCGCGGCGCACGATCTTCACCTCGTGGTTGCCCACGAGGCGGGGGCGGAAGCCCGCCTTCCAACGTGACCATCGGCTGGCCCAGCCGTTGGTGTAGTCGAATGTGATGGCCTCGTGGCGGCCGCGGACGCGGAGGTACTCGGCGCGCAACCGCAAGACGGTGTCGGCGCACTGCTGCAGGTCCTGTCCGATGAGGTCGAGGTCGACCACCGCCGCGAGCCGCCCGTCGTCGGCCGAGAGGATCACCCGGTCGTCGTAGGACCGCACCGCAGTCCCGGGGGCTCGCAGGGGCAGATGGCGAAGCCAGTGGGCGTAGCTACCGGCCGGGGCCGGCGCCCGAATCGCCCCCGGTGGTGGGGCGAAGCGTGCGGCGATCGGCTCGTAGTCCTCTCGCTTCCGGGTCCAGGGGTAGATCTGGTCGGGGTCGGAGGGTCGGTTGTCGGTGCGGGGCGCCGGCTGCGGAGGGTCGGGGAGCTGTACTTGGGGGGGCTCGACCTTCGAGGCCTCATCCGGGTCGACCCCCGGTCCCTCGGGGCGGCTCGCGGGCGATAGGGCCGTAGGTGGAGCCGCGGCAGCGGGGGCCTGCCCCTCACACCCCCCAGTGCTCAGGAGCAGGCAGATTCCCACCGCCGCGGTCCCCACCCCGGCAGCGACGGTCTGGAGGGACCGCGCATGGTCATTCACGGCCAGCACTGTCTCATGATGACGCCACGGCGCGTCGTTCTCTTCCTGCCCATCCGCCGTATTCCTGCTCCCCCGTCGTTCACGGAGGGAAGAATTCTCGCCTCACCACGTAAACCGTTTCCGACATCGACGCGGCATGTGTGTCCGTCCTCCACGACAGGAAACCCAACCATGACTTACCGAAGCATCAAGAACGCCCTCTTCTGCGCCTCCGTCGGCCTCCTCGGCGCCACCGCCACCGGCTGCTCCACCGAGCTCGGCGACGGCGACTATCAGGTCTTCCGCGTCGCCTTCGAGTCGGAGAAGGCCGATGCCGGCTGCTACGTCGACGGCGAAATCCCCGAGTCGATCCGAGAGGATACGACGACCCTCAAGAGCGGCGGCACCTTCATCATGTACGTGACCGAGCAGGGGGAGGTCTTCCTCGACACGGGATCCATGGTCCTCCTCGGGGAGAAGGATGGCACGGGCTACGAGTTCGACGGCGAGGTCGTCGACGTGGAGGTTCCTCCCGGCCGCACCATTCTCGACGCCGACAAGGACGGCATCGAGGACAGCGAGGACCAGGTCATCGACGCCGACATGGACGGCCTCGACGACAACGCGACCGACCTCGAGGGCTTCCCGCTCGACAACATGGTCGACGTCGACGGCGATGGGCTCGACGACCGCACCCAGGACGACATCGTCGACGCCGACATGGACGGGGAAGACGATCGCTACGTCGACCTCCCCGCGCCATACAAGCTGCGCACCGTGCGCGACTACCGCATCGAGGTCATCATGACCGGCGACGTGGTCAACGGCGAGACCCGCTCTACCATTCGCTCCACCTGCGAGGGCAGCGAGTGTCCCGAGACCTTCGAGGCCAACACCTGCACCGTGCAGAACGAGTTCCAGGGCGTGCTCATCGAGGACGCCCAGGTCGACGTCGCCCTCGGGGCCCCCACCAGCGACCCCGACGCGCCCTGAGCTTCGTCTCGCATTCCGACGCACCCTGCGAGGTCACGGTTCGCCGTGGCCTCGCTTCGCTTCGTCGGCGGCGCAGAGCCGGCGCATCTCGGCCACGGTCTCCCGCTGAAAGCGGCGCTGAAGTCGTCGCGCCAACACGCCGCCCATCCGGGTCACGAGCCCGGCGGGTCGGGAGAAGGCCCGTACGTCGTAAGAGACGCGGCCCAGCGCGTCGGTGCGAACGACGAAGCGCTCCTCCCCGCGCTCGCTGTGGCCGGGCAAGGTCCCGAAGCCGAAGCCGAAGCGGCCGGGCTCGTCGATGACGTAAACGACGCGGCACGGGTGGGTGGACGAGAAGCCGAAGTGTTGGGCCACCGTGGCGAAGAGTGCGCGGGGTTGCATCGTGTCTCCGAGTCGCACCACGCGGGTAAACGATGGGGGGTAGTGGGCGAAGCGCAGCAGCGCCGCTCGAGCGCGGGCCAGGACTTCGGGGCCGCGCCCGAGCTCGGTGCCGTAGTCATCGAGTACGAAGCCCGCCGGGGCGCGCGGCGGACCCTCCCGGGTGAGGCCGACCTCGGGGTAGGTGAAGGGGGCGTCACGAAGCCCCGACAGTAGAACTCGCA
>JGI12210J13797_10021409_pt1 | contig 12412 bp, 6 predicted proteins | sample ElkSlonscriptome_3_FD_13797 | JGI IMG/M metagenome (IMG submission 13797) | reverse complement strand
GCCCACTCCGCTAACATAAGCGGTCGCCGTTCGCAGCGGTTTGGCAATGACAATTTCTTTTCGTAGCAGCGGAGACGTATGGGACTGCAAGTCCTCCTTCAGCTTCACGTGCTCTCGGCTGGCCAGTTCGTGGTCGCGAGTTTTCTGATTGAGACCAATCCACCCAGAACCGGACCAGTCCGAGGCTTCCAGCAGAGCCATCTTCCATTGGGCCACATCGGACCAGCCACTTTCACGTCCCTGTTTGTCAGTCACTCGTACTTTCCAATAGCAGGTTTGCTGGCTGGCTAGTCGCTGACCTTCGTATGGAACTAATACCGAATCAGAAGACAAAACCTGTCCGCTGTCCCAAAGGTCGCCTTGGTCGCCGGCAAGCAGTTTCTCACTGCTTGCCACCAAAACATGATACGACTGCTGCTGAACATTTCTTACTTCAGAATCCTGCGCAGAAATCTTCCAGCTCAATCTTGGCTTTTCGACGTCCAATGCAATGGGATCTCGAAGATGCTCAACTCTCAAGTCGTACAAACCGATCGCGTTGCGATCATCTGCATAGGCAAGTGCATTGACCGCCAACAGTAGAAAGAGAAGTGACGCCATCATTTTTTTCATGGTAACACTCGATGATTACTTGTTATTGAGGCAGCACACGGGAAGCTATTTTTGCAGTGGAACTCTTCGTATCGTCTTGATCTGAACCGGACCTTCCATTCCGGAGGGCTGAATCTTGCGACCCTCCTTTAGTTTTCTTTTGGAGTGCCAAGTCGGTGTGAACGTGTTTTTTGCCTCACCCGGAAACCCGCCGGGATACTTCATTTCGCCAACTAAGCGATTGCTCCAAAGATTTGTCACGTCGACCTTCAGTTCATTCGTTCCCGCTCGCAAATGATCGGTTACATCGACGGTGAAGGGCGGTTTCCAAAGCAGCCCCAAATCGTTTCCGTTGAGCCAAACACGCGCCATCGGCTCCACTTTTCCCAATTGCATTTCAAAGCGAAGATCCTGGCGATCCAAACGCGATTCGGGGAACTCAAAGGTCGTGCAGTATCCCGCCGTCCCCGAATAATGCACCACCGAGGGCGTTTTCAAATCAGTCCAGTACTGGAGCTTATCGAGTTCGATCGATGTCGGCATGTCGCGGCCCGGCATGAACTGTAGCGACCAACCTTTCGGACTCAGCGTCATGGGTGCGGGCAACGCATCGACATTGATTCGATCGATGGAATCATCGGCGCATCGTAGCTCATATTCTCCCGATGCTTTCGCGTATGCAAACTCGCCATCTTCTTCGGTCAGAATCGAAAGTGGTTGCGGTCCCTTCACCTTGACCACTGGATTCGATATCGAATTTGCTGTTTTTCTAAACACGACAAACACCGAACCTGCAGGGCCTAGCCGCAGCGGAACACGCGTTCCGTTTTCCAAAGCCTCGAAGTTGGCTGTTTTTTCTATACGGCCTGTATCGGCATGCCATAACTCTGGCTGACGCTCAGGCGAGACACGAAAGACGGGATCCAACTCCACCGATTCCAATTTTTGATTCGACACAAAAAAGATGTCCATTTCATCGCTTTGACGATGAGTCCACAGCACCGTTTCAGGATCAATGTTTGAAACATCTGCGGGCAGGTTAATCGAGTTCATCACGGACTTCAGTTCGACGCCCTGAATCACCTTGCCTTTGCCAAAAGTCTTCGTTCCGGTATCGCCGGCTATCATGCCCTGCCACATTTGCTTCACCATGGACTCAATCAATGCATCCGCCTGCTCCGCATCCTGCAGACTCGGAGAACGCTGCGGAGCTTCGCCGTAAAGGATGCCCCCCGCAGCGACCAATTCTCGGAATTTATTCAACACCGCCGGACGCATGGTATCGAGTGGCGGCAGCACCATCACGGCATAACTTTTTCCATCGGGAAGCGTCCAACGGCCATTCTGAATCGACATGCGTTCCATCAGCACTTGGGCATTGATGAAGTCGAAGTCGTATCCAGCGGGCTGCTGGGGTTGACGTGTTCCGGCCATGATCGGGGCGTCTTCGCCAATAAAGAATGCAAAGTCCGCCACATGCCGTCCCTGTTGAAGCAGGACATGGCAACGTCGCAAATAGTCGATCCAATCCTTGCCTTCATAGAACCAAGTATTGTGCCGATTAAACTCGGTGCCAAACCAGGCATTCATTCCGGGCATCTGCTCATCGGGTTGCTGAATATTGACGTGCAGCACAAAGTGATTGATGCCTTCGGTGAACGCCCAGTCGCCGCGAGCTTTCATTTTGTAAGGCGTCAATTCCCAGTTCTGTCCCGACGTCAGCGCCTCGGCATAAGTAATCTTTTTCCCGTAAGCGTGCGCGGTCGATGCCGAAGCGCGGCATTCAATGTTGCCGAGTGTGCCGGTGGCCCAAAATTCGCCCGACACCAAATCACAAGCACCACCATATCGCATGAATTCACCGGGGAAGCCCCAGTGGCCATAGTTTTCCAGCCAAGTTTTGAGACCGTGCTGGTTGCTTCGTTCTTTCAAGCCTGCGGCGTACACGTCCGCCAATTGATCGGCCACCAACCGCCGCAGATCCCACAGGAAACGATCCGAGGCCTGCGGAGTGTTGACAACACGCCCGCTGAAAACCGGCAGATACGGCAGCGGGTCGTAGCCATACTTTTCTTTGAAAGTATCCCGCAAATCGTCCGACCAGTTTTGCGAGCCCACTTCGTAGCTGTCTGCAACGACGTATTTCAATGCCGTTTTTTCTTCCGGCGTCAGCCGTGTTAACAGCTCGCCAACGAACGCATCGAAATGAGCATCAAGATGTTGACGGTTCATCTTGTCCACTTCCAAACCGGTGGCGTTGGGAGCAGCCGGACTGTTTTTCACTCCCGTGGGCAGCATGCCGATCCGCTGAATGACCCAATCACCGTCGGGGATTTGACAAGTCAATCGGCCGTCGACGGCGAGCTTGTCGGTTAAATCAAGAACCTGGTTTGGATCAACAAACGACGAGCGACCCGAATCCGTCCGGGCTGGCGGCCAGCTATAGTCACCCCATTTGGGCGACGGTGTTGGATGCATTTTACCGAGTTGCTTTTCGACGGCATATTCGACTCGCGGGGCGGAAAGAATTTCGATTTCGGAAAACTCGGTCCCTTGATCACCACGCCCGGTTCGATAGTCTGACACCGTCACGCGAAAACGGTTCGATGATGTGGGCGGCAGCGAGAGAGCAACGGCACCATTGGGTATCGGCCCCACGTTGGCCGCGTTCTTTCGTCGGTCATATTTTCCTTCCGCAACGATTCGATATTCTCCCTTCACCCAGGCCGCGACCGTTAGGTTCGCCATGAAGAATCCGTTACTGGGTCGAAGAATGACGCTACGCGCGGTAAACGGCTCGCTGACACGAATGTCGACCTGTTGTTGTCTATTCTTTTGGCTTAGCGAAAACGATGCAGTGGTGGTCAGGTCGCCATCCACCAAATGATGTTCATCTTTGATCTTCGGCAAACAGGTGATCTCGGGACTGCGCGCCGTCAACGGTTCTTCGTCGGCCTTCGAAATAGGAATGGCAAGCACGGCCACGTCCTGAAAATCGCATTCGGGGGCAGGCAGTATTTGCTGAAACGATGTCGGGCCGCTGACCTGCGTTTCGGTGTAAGCGATATAACGCATGGATTGCTCAGGCTTTACCCACGGGCCACCGGATTGGCTCCAGCCAGGACAATTAAACAGCCCGATATCGATCCCCAGCCGCTTCCCTTCCCGCACCGCGTGAACCGTAATGTCCCACCACTGGTCGCTCAGCATCTTGACCGGGCCACTTTCCTCGTTTCCAAAATACTGATTGCCGATCAGTGCGGTTCCGATGCCAACATCCGCCATCGCCTCCAGATCTTTCGTCACCCCCTGTTTCGAGATGTGATTGTTGACCCAGTACCAATAGCACCACGGACGACTCTCGACGGGCGGATCCGAGAACTGCTGATCGAGCGTCTCTGCGCCAACCTGTGGTACGAGCAGAAGTACCGCGATAAAAGCCAATATCAGTCGTTTCAATTGTCTAGCCTTTGAAGGTTCTATTTTGTAAAAAGTCTTACTTGCCATGGAAAGAAACTGAGACGGGATAGACATAATCTTCGAGCAGTTTTCTAACGTCATGGACGGTAGCTTCGCGATATCCGCCATTGGCCGTATTCGCACCGGTGATCCAGTATAACACCATTCCTGCGTCTGAAATATCGAACTTTCCTTTTTGGAATCCGACAACTCCGTCTTCCTCGGCAATCTTGCCCTGTTTCCAAAGCCACTTCATGCGTTCGTCTTCATGATCTCTTGCCCAATGAAAAGCCCATAACGGCCGCTGCAAACCTTTGCCAATATCGGCGTTGTACCCATTCTGATCTGGGATACGTACGATATCGACTCCAAAATCAAGAATCTGTTTCCATTTATAAACGTCACCACTGTCATCATTTGCCAAGTGATGCGTGAGCAGTTTGACATGCTTTAGCTTTGCGGGGTCAGCGGCTTCCATCGCATAACCAATGATATCAGGTTCGCCTGCTTCAATGATCCAAAGCGGGTCCGACTGCGATGAAGCATTGATGTGATCTGTCAATTCATTGATCGCCTCAGCCTGCTGGGTTCGGCAATTTCGAAACGTGAGGTGATCGAATCCACCCCAGATGTTCGCGGTGCCGTCGCAAGACGCTTGCATCAATTCCTGACGGTTTCGTTCCTCCGCGTCAGAGATGTTGCCTGCTTTGACCAGATCGCAACTATGAGCGCAGTACACGAGCCGATCGGCGAGCCCGGCGGCGCGCAACATGGCTAGCGCGGCAGCCGTTCCTCCGATGTCGTCCGGGTCCGGCGAATTGCCGTCCGCGAGATACGCCACACGACCGGCCGGTGGACGAATCGGTGGTGTTGATAATTTTTCATCCACCGTGACACCTGACCGGATGACAAAATCCTTGAAATTCAGCAGAGCGTCACTGCCACCCTTGAAGCCAAAGTACAAATTCTTTCTGCCGCTGACTTGGGCAAGATTGGCGCTGGAATATTCATAGTCGTCCCACTCGAAGGTTTTGTGGAACTTGATGGTTGCCAAAAGCGGCCCCGCCGCAGAATCAGTGCGCACTTCGATGCTACCTCCGCCAGGATTTGCGCTGGCAGTCTGTACTTCAATGCTGGCTCCAGCACCAAGTCCAAAGTCAAAATCTCGAAATACGATCCATGATCCGTCTTGGATATTGGTGACAACGGCCCCCAGTTTCCGGATGATTTCATCATTGTCGCCATCAGATTCGGAATCAAACGTGGCAGCCAAGGTTATTTTATCAAGGTCATCTTCCGACGGAGGTCTGCCCTCAATCTTTACAGACTCTTCCAGGTTCAGGTTGTGGGCATCGTTTTTTGACACCGAAACATGACGGAATAGGACGCGGTTGATTCTGAACGATTTTGAGCGTCCGGAAATGACCAGCGTATATGTTTCTCCCGCCTTGAACTGATAGACGGCCTGCCGTTTGTTTTTCTTGCCTCCCGGATCAAGGCGACCACCGGTAAAATGCCAGTCTCCGGCCGACCACTCCCAAGCATCGCCATTTCCCCCGAAATACTTTGTATCGGTCTTTAGCAGACTCAGAGACGCATTGCCTTTGGGAACATCGTGTGGCCCCGGTCCCGCGGCGTAGTCACCGATGACACGAACATAACAATCATTCGCCCAATCCGTGTGCTCTCCAATCTTCATCTTGGCGCAATGAAGATCCAGAACATAAGTTCCCGCCTTGTTGATTTTGAAATGATAAACCAGCGGCGATTTGGCATCCCCCAAGTCAAAATCATTTCCGGCAAACTCCAGATAGCCGCTTCCTGTATGGCCGGACAATGATGTCTTCTTCTGCCATAGGCCATAGGGAGACGCCGTATTTTCAACCTCGATTACAACCGCGCCATCTGATTCGTTATACACTTCCTCGCCGTAGCCAGTACTGAGCAACAAAATAGCGGTCGTGCCCGTCAGTAATATTCTGCGAATCATTGGTGTTCCGTTTATCGTGTGGTATCGATTGGTTTGCAAAATGCCTCTAAAACTTGTCTTTCTCTGATAGTATTCTACCGGTCGTCCGACCAGTTTTGCGAGCCCACTTCGTAGCTGTCCGCAACGATTCGATACGCCCCCCTTCACCCAGGCGCAGGTAGTCTTTGACTAAACGAGGTCGGGCCGCTTTCCTCGCTTCCAAAATATTGATTACCGATCAGCCCGGAATCAACCAACGGTGAATCCTGATCGTAGAACCGGGCGGTGCTGAATGTTTTTCGCTTGGTTGTCGGCCGAGGTTTTTCGTTCTTCAGCCAACCAGGAATCTCGTCAATCAAATCCTCTTGCGGCTTCCATAGGATCCCATGGTTCTCTCCGTGTGTATTCCGGGCTGCTGATCACGCGGCCAGTCACGACTGGCAGATGTTTGATCACGTCATAGCCCATGCGTCGCTTGAATTCGTCGTCGAAGCCCTGCGTCCAGTTTTGCTGGCCTGTTTCGTTTATCCCGCAGATCGATGGTAATGCCATCGGCTAATTCGTTACAGCTTGTTCGATCTGCTGGAACTTCTCCTGTTTCAGCACAACTGGACCCAGCAAGCCGGACGGAAGTAGTGTGCGGTCATTGCGATAGAAGTTGTTGGTTGTGAACGTTGACCGCGGCCCCTCGGGCATGGGTTCGTTGTTGACGTACCACCGAGGCATGGGATCTTTTGTAATGTATTTTCTGTAATCGTACTGCGAAGTATCCTTCAAAGACTCATCGCCAATCAAACGGTTGGTCCACAGATTGGTCACCCGAATTTCAATTCGATTTTTTCCAGCAGCGACCTGATCAGTAACATCGATCTTGAAGGGAGGCTTCCAGAGAATGCCTGCATTTTTTCCATTGATGATCACCTCCGCGGCAATGTTTACCTCGCCGAGATCTAGGTAGATACGTTTGCTACCCTTCAGCCATTTTTTTGGAACCTGTAAGTCTGTGCGGTAGGTTCCTGTTCCGGAGAAATGTTTAAGATCGTCGCGCGTGTGGTCTTTCCAATCGGTGAGTGTATTGAAGGTTTCGACCTTGTCACTTTTCAGGCCAGGCCCTTCAAATTCGACTTGCCAACTTTGGTCAATGACAATCGGCGATTGGAGTTGTTCGACCATCACGTCAAGGCTTTTGCCCGAGGCCAAAGCGATTTTATGCAAACCGGGTTCCGTGGCGATCAGTCGCATCTTGTTCTCGTCATCCAAAATAACACGACCGGTTCCCGGCGTGACGCTGACGACAGGATCAATATTGGCTGACGAATCCCGAAATACGACGAAGACAGATCCGCACGGATCCAAGTCAATCGCGAGATCGGTACGCCCTTCCTGATGGGTGAATTGTAGCTGTCGTTCGATGCGGCCAGTGTCGGGATACCATAGCTCGGGGATACGACCGTCAACACGGAACGAGCAATGGAGCCGCTTTGCTTCTTCCGCTCGATGATGAACGAAATAGACGTCGTCGGTGCCTATTCTACGATGCGCAAAATGGGCATCGGGAATTTCCTGGATGATGAGGTCTTTTTCGAGCGATAACGATTGGTAATCCTCTGGGAAATGAGACCCTGGAATAATTCTTCCCTTGCCCACGTTCTTTGCTTTTTTACCATCGCCCCAGAGTTTATCGGCTAGGGCCTTGAACTCCTCGGTGATTTCCTGCTGCTCCAGGTAACCGATGGGCTGTTGAGGTTTGTTGCCAATGATCGTCGCGCCTGCATCAGCCAGTTCGCCTAGCCGTTGAAGGGTTTTCATGTGAAGTTTTTCGGATGACTTCAGGATCAACACTTCATAGGACGTACCTTCGGGCAACACCAGTTTTCCATTCTTTACCGTAACGCGATCAAAAAGCACATCGCTCTGACAGCTATCCATGTTGAATCCAGGTTGCAGCCTGACGCTACTGGTGGTGGAAGCGATCGCCCCTTTTGTATCCCCTACGAATACCAGCACGTCGGAAACGGGGACGCCCTGCCTTAGCAAGTAAGATCCGCGCTGGTTGTATTTCATCCAGGCTTTACCGGCGTTGTACCACCAGGTCTGGGTGCGATCGATATGCGAACCAATACTGCCCATGGTCATGCCGGGCGCGACATGGGTATTGGCCTGATGCGCAAAGCGATGGAAGACAAATTCGTTGATCCCTTGTGCCCAGGCATTGTCGCCATAGTTCTTCATCAGATAGGGATGCCCCTTCCAATTGTCGGACCAGGCTGTAAAGGCCTCCGATGAGACCACCGGTTTTCCATAAATATGGGCAGCATGCGCGGCAGAGCGGATGATGCAGACTCGACTCATCCAAAACTCACCCATCGGTATGTCACAGGCTCCGCCCACCTGCAATTCATTGATGGGACCGTTGCCGTAGGGTTCGATATACGATTGCAGGCCATGTTGATGGCAAAGATCCGTAAAGCGTTGGAAATAGTTTTTTGTCATCAGGTCGGTTACGAAGTTTCGGTAATCGCACAATACCGCTTCCGTCGTATCCGGATCACCGATTGGACGTCCCGCCAGAAGCGGTAGGAAGGAAAGCAGATCGTAGTTCATCTCTTTGTTAAAGAGTTGATCAAGATCGTCGGTCCACGTTTGCCAGCCCATTTCAAAGCTGTCGATCTCGGCATACATCAAAGATTTACCCGCCAAGGATCCGCTCTCTTTAATAATTTTTCCTACATAGGCATCGAAGTGCTTGTCTAGCGACTCGGCGTTGAGCTTGTCATTTTCATAACCAGTTCCTGCTGGTGTGGCAGGAATATTGACTTCTCCGCGTGTGGTGAAACCGAAACGCATGACGCGCCAAGTCCCGCTGGGCAGCTTTGTTTTAAGTTGATCACCTTGCAGCGAGCTCGGAGCCAAAACTTTTACTTGGTCCAGCGGTATGAAGTCCGATGGTTCCATAGGCGACCTACGAATGCGGGAATTTAGCTCGCCGGACAATCCTGAGTACGCGGCCTGCGCCTGCCAATGGGGCAAACACTTAAACGAATTCAAATCGATTTCATTGACCTCGATGTCGCGATCCCGTTTGCCAGTGAGTTCAAACTTGAAAAAGCGGGCTTCGACTTCCTGGAACGAGGTCTCGAACGTAAAGGTGTTCTTTCCGGGACGATTGGAGAACGGAAAATCGGAAATAAGATCGAAGTCCTTTCCGTCCTGCGAAGAATAAAACTTGCACTTGGCCCCGGAATGATGATGCTCCAGCATGACCGAACGAGCGGTGAAAGGTTTGTCGTATTCCAGCAGAATCCAACCGCTTCGTTGATTCTTGCTATTCATCGGTAGATTTAGCGTTGTCGAAAGCTCCCCGTCCAGCAACTTCGCCGCTTCCACCTCTCCACTGGAGCAGGTGATCCGTTTGAGTGCGTTCTTTTCCTGATCCAATTCCTGACCAGTTGCGGGATACGCGACCAGCGCGATATCCCGATAGAATCCATCTCGTTTTTTCGGCTGTGGTAGGTTTGCTTGAACCGTGCCGCCCTCAACAACAGTCTCGCTCCAGACCAATTGCTTCATGGAGTCTTCCACCTTTACCCAGGGACCACCACTGGCGGACCAGCCGTCGCAATTATGCACCCCGAACTTGAGACCCAGTTGATCGGCTACTTTGATTCCATGCTGCAAGATGTCTCGATATTCCTGAGAATTGAAGATGACATCGCCATAGGGCATTTCCTGAGAGACCGAGAAGACAAGGGCACCACCCACACCCACATCGGCGAGAGCTTTCAAGTCTTTTTCCATTCCCTCTTTGGATGCATTGTTATCCATGATGTGCATCCAGGTCATGGGCCTGCAATCATCCGGCGGGTTAATAAATGCTTTCCAATCGACCGATTCCGCGTTCCCGGATCCGCTCAGCAACAATAAGAAAGTTGCCGAAAATAATGTAAGAAATTTTTTCATTGGTTCTCCTAATTAGCATCAAGCTGATTCAATTGATCGGGTTCTGGCTGAGTCGGGACTGCCGCCGGTACGTAGGGTCGTGTCACAACCGACCTCAGCGAGAACTCAAGTTTTATGTCCCGAATCTTTGTTGCAATGTTTGTAACCTTGAATCGTGATTCGCTCGGTAGAACGCGCCCGGCCTGGACCGCCAACAACGCCCAGCCGATTTTTCACGCCGGTAGACGCGTACCCAACCCGTAGACTAGCCCACAAACCGACGTCGATCAACGGCGTCGACGTCCAAGTGCGAACGCCCCAGCCATCATCAAGACAGCAAAACTAGAGGGTTCGGGAATAGCAAGGGGAGCATCCACCTGATACGTGGAAGTCGGAATTTCAATGAGCTGAAAGTAATCCACCAGACCGGCAAGATCCGTTGAACCAGGAAGGGTGAAGCTACCCAGATTGATTCCGCCAATGTCCGGGTTGCCATCCATGAATAGGAACTGATGCTGGCTGACGTAACCGGCCGACGCTAACATCTTTGGAAGCGTCGCATCGTGTTGGATGTTTCGACGGATGATTCGATTGTCGACCGAATTTGGATAGTTGTTGTTTAAGTTGAGTGGATCGCTACCCCGTCGCGTGTTTGGGTCGTTCCCGTAAACTCCATTCTGAACGCCGTACATTCCGGTCAACATGGTCACCAAAGAAGGGCGGCACAACGACATCGGCACTCGATACAAAAAAGGGCAACGAAAGAATGGCCAAAAGCAAAGCTAGCCCCGTCTTGATTTTGGCAAACCCCGCATTTCGTCGGCTGGCTTGAACACGTCCACTGTCCCCAAGACATGCCGGCCCAAGACGTACCGGCCCAAGACGTACCGGCCGCACTCTTCGGCGGATCACGACGAAGGCAAGCAGCATCGTCAGACTCAGAGCGGATCCCGGCTCGGGAACGCTTGTGGCCATCAATGAGGAGATCACAGCTCGATCGGCTTGTGTCAGCGGTCCCGTGTAATGGATTTGCCAGACTTCCAGATCACCAAATACAAACGTCGTTCCGTACCCCGCACGAATGGTCTCTAGATCACCGAGGTCGACCAGGCGATCACCGTTGTAATCCCCAGGGATCAGAATTCCCGAACTATCGAGCGTGCCACCATTTTTCACCGTCTCCAGCTCGCTAATGCTCAACAAACTATCATACAACCTGACGTCGTCAATACGTCCGTTAAAGTATCCGCCGGGATCCCCTCGCCCGATTCTCAGTTCACCGGTTGAAGCGACAGGCCCGCTATTGGTTGTCGATATCGACGCCGCTGGCTGATTCAAGTCGTCCAAAAAAAGTTTCTGCTGATTGGCCGTGCTGTCAAAAGTCGCGGCCAGAAAATACCAGGTAGATGCATCCAATTGTCCCGCGCCCGTTAACGGAATGTCGGCATCGCTACCGTTGTTGTCGGTCACGTTGAAACGTAACGGCGACCCGCCCGGTTGAATTCGCGTGTAATAGACTTCGTTAGGCGTGCCCGCGCTGCCAATTTTCCTCAGCAGATGCTGAGCCCCGCTCGCGCCCGGCTGTTCGGTCCGAAACCAGCTGGTGATGGTGAATTGTCCCCCCAGATCCAGCAGTGGGCTGTGAGGGACAGCAACGTAACCGTTGGTTCCATCCAACGCCAAAACGCCTGTATCTCGATTAGGATCTGAAACACCTGCATTCGCACCGCCCAACAAGGATCCGTTGAGCCCATTGCCTGAACTGTCGCTGGCGTCGGTATCAAACGTCCAACGCGCGATCAGATCCGCTTGCGATCCCGCATCAGAGCGGGCAGAGAGAACACGCATGGGGCGTTCCCAACGCCGTGAAGGGTTTCTAAACCGTTAAACCGCGTGGGCACGCCCCGCGCGTGTGGGGCCGCATGACGCGCGGGGCGATGCCCACGCGGCTAAACGAACTAACACGTGTTTTCCGAGACCAAACATCCAAACGCTTGGACGCCCAAACGACCTCCCCCTTCCTCCATCAATCATTCGCTCTGAAGAACGCCACAGTCCTTGCGAGTGGGACGAGCAATCGGTTGGTGACGCTGCAGAAACAGTCCCGGAAAAATGAGTTTCCACTCGCAAATCAAGCAAGTGAATGAAACACGCCACATGGCGAACCATCTCCTCCTACGCGGGGGTATGTGGTTAAGTAACCCGCGGTCGAGTGCGATTTTTTGCGCGGAAGTTTTTGAAAATCTTGTTTTTTTAATGTCCTCTCAAAACGGGCTGAAATTGATCGTTTACAGAGAAGTGAAAAGTTTTTTTAAGGTTAAATTTTTTTTTTTAAGTTTTCGCGCTAAGACTCCCTTCGCAGACGGGTCTGGTGGCACCGAGGACTAACATTCGTAGCTTTTGGCATGTCGCCACTTGCATTGTCCTCTCTTTTCGATCTTCTTATGATATCGG
>JGI12210J13797_10684440_pt1 | contig 12414 bp, 7 predicted proteins | sample ElkSlonscriptome_3_FD_13797 | JGI IMG/M metagenome (IMG submission 13797) | reverse complement strand
CGACGATCCAACGGCAGCCGATAGGCGGACGCTTTTCGTGGGGGGCGGCACGTGTTCGGTCACTCGTTGTCCTACCACGTTCTGGCACCCCTCGTTCTGGCACCAAAGAAGCGACGCTCGTTCCTGGGGCGCAGCCCGGGGCTCGCGATCGATCCCCGACCCGCGCTTGGCGCGATGATTGCAGCCGACGGTGGCGAGCCGGTGTCCACGGGATGCAGCGCCGCAGGGTGCGGGCCGCATTCTGGTCCTGTTGCCCGATCCGAAGGCTTTTGACTTGCAGTCCCATAATGATTCGATTTGGCATCGTCTCACGAAGTCGATGGACCCTTACGTCTTTCTGCCGGCGGCCGCGTTGGTCATTCTGTTCGTTTGTGTCGGTTCGTTTCTGCCGGAACGCACGCAGACGGTTTTCGGCGGGGTTCAAGAATTCATTGCGACGAACTTCGGCTGGTTTTACGTGGTGGTCACGCTGCTGTTGCTGGTCCTCTGCGTCGTCATCATTTTCTCCGATTGGGGGCGGCTGCGTCTGGGACCTGACGATGCACGGCCGGAATACAGCCGGACCAGCTGGCTGGCGATGCTCTTCAGTGCCGGCATGGGTACCGGCTTGGTCTTTTGGAGCGTGGCGGAGCCGATCGATCACTTTCACAACGGCGAATTGGCAGCCCAAGCGGTGGGAATGGAGACCGAGCGAGCCGCTCTGATCTACACCTTTTTTCACTGGGGGCTTCACCCCTGGGCCGTCTATTCCATTTTCGCGTTAGCGATCGCCTACTTCCACTTCCGCAAAGGTCAACCGCTCGCCCCGCGATCGTTGCTGACGCCGCTGACCGAACAGGTGAGCAATCCTGCCGGGCGAACGTTTGACGTGATTTGCACGGTGGGGACGCTCTTCGGAGTTTCCACGTCCCTGGGGCTCGGGGCGATGCAAATCAACGCGGGGATCCGGGAATACGCTTCCATCGGCTCCTCGACAGCCGTTCAAGTCGGCATCATCTGTTGCATCACTTTGGTGGCCACCATCTCAGTGGTCTCGGGAATCGACAGCGGCATCCGTCGTCTCAGTCTTGCGAACATGGTGCTCGCAGCCGTGCTGACCACGGTCATCTTTATCCTGGGGCCGACGCGGAACATTATCCATTTGTTCGTATCGGGTGTGGGACAGTACCTGCAGCACCTTCCTGCCCTGAGCACTTACTTAGCGACCGGCAGCGAAGGAAGCGACTGGCAAGCCGAGTGGACGTTCTTTTACTGGGGGTGGTGGATCTCTTGGTCCCCGTTCGTCGGCGTCTTCGTGGCCCGGATTTCACGTGGTCGGACGATCCGGGAATTCGTGACCTGCGTTCTCCTTGTACCGACCCTCGCGACGGTCGCCTGGCTTTCCATTTACGGCGGGACGGCCCTGGAGTTTCTTGAAACGAAGCCGGATTTTCCCGTTAACGAGATGACGCAGACGCCTTCCCGCGCACTGCACCTCTTGCTGGAGTATTTACCGGCCGGTTGGCTATGGGGTCCTGTTGCGACGTTGCTGATCATCACCTTTTTCGTGACCTCCTCGGATTCAGGGTCGCTCGTCGACGACATCGTGACCTCTGGTGGACACCCAAATCCGCCACGTATTCAACGCGTCTTTTGGGCGGTGAGCGAGGGGTTGGTCGCGATCACCCTGTTGATTGCCGGTGGCTTGCAGGCCTTACAAACCGCCTCCCTGACGGTGGGCTTGCCGATGGCCGTCGTCTTGCTCGTGACCAGCTACGGACTCTGTATCGAAATGCGACGGAGCCGTGATTCGCGGTGACCGCGAGGCAGTCATGCCCCCGCCACCCGGTCGTCGAAGAACGCAGGAAAGTTGGCGTCCCGCGGAAGAATTTGTTCTCACGGGAGTCCCTTCCTCCGGTATACTGCTGCGAAGGCCGACCCGCTCGCCCTGGCCTGCCCCCCACCAAATCCCCCCTTTCAAAGCCTTCCGTTAGAGTCCTGCCCTCATGCTGTCCGCCCGTTTGCGACTGAGGCCAGCCGCCTTGTTCGCCGTGTGCCTGCTGGTCACCCCACCGGTTTTCGCGACCGAGGCCGAGAGCATTTACAAGAAGCAAGTGCGTCCGTTTTTGGCGGAGCATTGCTTCAGCTGCCACGGCCCCGACGACGGGAAAGCTGGCCTGACGCTGCACGATTTAGGAACCGACTTCACCGCCGGCGACAACGCGGGGATGTGGAAGGAGGTGATCGACCGGATCAACCTGGGTGAAATGCCTCCGGAAGAGAGTTCACGGCCGGATGCGGACGAGGCGTTCGCCGTCGTGCAGTGGGTCGGGCGAGAGTTGATGCGGGCCGAGCGAGAGTCACGCATGTCTGGAGGCCGGGCCCTGCTGCGGCGGCTGAACCGACGCGAATACATGCGAACCGTACAGGACCTGTTATCGCTCGACCGAAATTTCACCGACACGCTGGGCGAGGTGCTCCCGGCGGACGGCAAGGCGGAGGGTTTCGATCGCCTCAGCGCAGCCCTTTTCATCGACGCGACTCAGATGGACGCTTACCTGAAAGCGGCGGAGTTGATTGCCCAAAAGGCGATCGTGCACGGCCCCGAACCCGAGGGCAATAAGCTGGCGATCGAGGCCGAGGATGACACACGACCGGAACGGGAGATGAAACGCGAGTCACTCCTGGGCCAGCGAGTCGAAATCCCGCTGGGGGTCCGTGGGCACGAAATTCAAGACGACGGGGTCCTGCATATTCAGAGTCATTACGGTTACAGCAAAGGGCCGAAGATCTGGGGCAAGTTCCACCAGGTCGGCTTGGAAAGCATTGTGACCGAGGACGGCTATTACCGGATCAAGATCAAGGCCGGCGCGTCGATCGGCCGGCGGGGCGAACCAATCCGACTGAAGCTGCTGTACGCCGACCAGACGCCGGTCGCGGCAGAGGAAATCCTGCCGCTGCCGCACGACCTGGACCAGCCGGAGGTGGTCGAAACGGTGGTCTTCCTGCGATCCGGACAGCCGGGCCAAAAACGCCGACTCCAGCTGAAGTGGAACGGGCTGGAGAAAATCGTCACGGGTAATGAGGTCTGGTACAAAACACTCAAAAATCCCTCCCGAGACGTTACCAAAGAGATCCAAGCTGCCAAGAAGGCCGGCGATCAAAAGAAACTGAAAGAACTGTATCAACAACGGGACGACCTGATCCGTCGAGCGAAACAGTTCGACCAACCGTTTTATTCGTACGCCGAGGAGTACGCCGATAGCATCGATGAAGCTCCGATGCTGTTCTTTGACTCGTTCGAAATCACCGGTCCGGTTCACCAGAGCTGGCCACCTCCGAGTCATCAAAAGTTGATCGGCGGCGAAATCCCAGAGGACGCGGATTTAACCTTCGCCCGCAACGTCGTCCAGCGAATCCTTCCTTGGGCGTATCGCCGACCGGTGCAGCCCGAAGAGGTCGACCGCATCGTCGCCGTTGTCCAGGACGGGCTGGATCGACACGGCATGCCTTTCCCGGAAGCGATGCGACTGGGGCTACAAGCGATCTTGTGCGCCCCCCAATTCCTTTACATCGCCGAACCGGCCGGCGAGTCCGACGGCCCCCGCGTTCTGAACGGTTACGAACTGGCTTCCCGGCTTTCGTACTTCCTTTGGAACACGATGCCCGATCGGGAGTTGCTGATGCTCGCCAAGCAGCAAGAGCTATCCGACCCCGACGTGCTGCGCCGTCAAGTCGAGCGGATGCTTGATGATTCGCGTTCGCAAGAATTCGTCGAAAGTTTTGCCGGACAATGGCTGAACGTTGGTGAGTTTGGGAGCGTCGAGCCGTCCAACCAATACAAAGATTACGACGCGGCGCTCGAAGAGGCTTCGAAGAAGGAGGCACTCGCCTTTTTCGCGGAAGTGTTGGCGAGCGATCTGCCGATCACGAATTTTCTCGATTCCGACTTCCTCGTCATCAACGAGCGGTTGGCAAAACATTATGGCATCGAGGGGGTCACCGGGCCTGAATTCCGCCGGGTCGCAATCACGCCGGAGCAGCATCGCGGCGGCATTTTCGGGATGGCCGGCCTGATGACGTTGCTCGCCGACGGAACGCGGACATTGCCGGTCCGCCGTGCCGCGTGGGTGATGGAAAACGTTTTCAACGACCCGCCGCCACCGCCACCGCCGAACGCCGGGGAAATCCAACCCAACACGGCGGGGGAAAACTTAACCGTTCGCGAGCGTCTGGCCCGTCACCGGGACGAGCCGACGTGTGCGTCATGCCACGCGACACTGGACCCGTTCGGACTGGCACTGGAGAACTACGACGCCATTGGTGCGTGGCGGACGCAAGCCAACGGCGAGAATTTCCGAGCCAACAAGGCACCGGAATTGGATGTCAGCGGCACGTTGCCCTCCGGTCGCAGCTTCCAAAATCTGGAAGAGTTCAAAGCGGCGCTGCTCACCGAACGCGACAAGTTTGCCGAAGCGTTTAGCGAAAAGATGCTGACATACGCACTGGCACGGCCCGTCGGCTATGTCGACCGGGCGACGGTGTCGGAACTGACGGTGACTCTGCGACAGCAAGACTATCGCCTCCGGAGCTTAGTTCATGCCATCGTCGCCTCCGAAGCCTTTCAAACCAAATAGCCGCCCACCCCATCCTGCAGGTAAAACCATGACCAGTCACCCCACACGCCGCGCTTTAGCCCGCCGCAGTTTCCTTCGCGGAACCAGCACCGGCGTGGTCGTCGGATTGCCGTTTCTAGAAGCGATGAGTCGCAACAGCCTCAGTTTCGCCAAGGCGGGCGAAATCGCGGCGGACGAACGTCCCAAGCGAGCGATCTTTACCTTTTGGGGGCTCGGCATGAACGGCCGCGACTACACCCCGAAAGAGACCGGCAAGGATTACCAACTGACGCCGATCCTCAGGCCACTGGCAAAACACAAGGACGACGTCACGGTCATCAGCGGCCTGAAACTGACTCACTCGGGCGGACACGGTGGTGACCGGACGTTCTTGACCGGAACGGCCACGCACGACGCCAACGCCGAACTGAGGATTTCCGCCGATCAAGAACTCGCCGAAGCGCTCGGACATCACACCCGCTTCCCCTCGTTGCAACTGGGGATCCAGCGCGGAACCGGCTTCGGGAACGCGCAGGACAACACCTGTTCGTGGACACGGAGCGGGACGCCGCTGCCGGCCGAGAACCGACCGCAGGTGCTGTTCGACAAGTTGTTCCGGCCCGAGACGCCTGAGTCAATCGTGAAACAGGAGCAGACCTTCGCCTTGCAGGAAAGCGTGCTGGATTCCGTCCGCGACGAAGCCCGGCGGCTCGAGAAGAACCTCGGCAAAAACGACCGCCAGAAGCTCGAAGAGTACTTCACCAGCATCCGCGACCTGGAAAACCGGATGGCGACGGACAAAGAGTGGCTGCACAAGCCGAAACCCAAAGTCGAAACGCCGGAATTCGGCGACGAACAGGGACTCGACCCCGAAAAGAGCGGCCTCGATTACGTCCGTTACCAGAAACTGATGTACGACGTCATCGCGCTGGCGCTCCAGACGGACAGCACGCGGATCATTTCTTACATGGCCCGCAAGGACAACAGCGATGGAACCGGCGCTTTCCGGGGGGAAACCGATAATCCCTATGGCTACCACACCATGACCCACCACGGCGAAGACCCCGACAAGCTGAAATGGTGGACCGTCGTCGACACCCGCTACGTCGAATTGTGGTCGTATTTCCTGGACCGGCTCAAAGCGATTCCCGAAGGCGACGGCACACTGCTCGATCACTCGCTGGTCGCCTGGGGCTCGAGCGGCGGAACGATCAACGCCCACAACAACCACCATCTGCCAACCATGTTGTGCGGCGGAAGCCGTCTCGGCGTCCAACACCAGGGACACCTCCGGAAGGACGACGCGTATCTGGGAAATCTGTGGCAGACGATGTTCGACGTAATGGGCGTCCCGGTCCCCGAGGATTTCCAGGGCGGCGAGGCGGACGGTGTGATCGACGAACTGGTTTAGCCGGGAGAGATCTCGAGAGAGGGCAATGAAAGCCGCCAGTTATTGATCGCTCTTCCCTAACGGGGCCCGAAGCTCGTGCTCCTTCGCTCCGGGAACCCAATTTTCCGTAGGCCTTGAACGAAACTGGAGTGGGAACGTAGGATACGCGATCCTCTCGAAGGTCCGTCAAGCGATTCGCTTACGATTCCCTTACCTCCTCGCCCCGCCGAGCACGAACTGAAAACGCCATGAAAGACGGCATTCACCCCAATTACCAAGACACGACCGTCACCTGCGGTTGCGGCAACTCCTTCACCACCCGCAGCGTGCGTCCCGAGTTGAAGATCGACATCTGCAGCGAGTGCCATCCCTTTTATACGGGGAAGCTGAAATACGTTGACACCGCGGGTCGAATTGACAAATTCCAGAAGAAATTTGCCGCGGGCACCTATGGCAGCCTGCAAAAGAAGAAGGGCAAGAAAGCCTCCAAATGAGCGGATCGATCCGCGACATTCTCGAGGAAAAACTCGGCCGATACAACGAACTCGAACGCGCCATGGCTGACCCGTCCGTTCAAGGCGACGGGGCACGGATGGGCGCAATCGCCCGCGAGCATGGCGGACTTGCCAAGATCGTCAGCAAATATCGCGAATTCAAGCGATTGAGCAACGAGATCGGTGAATGCCAGTCCATGGCTGAAGTCGCCGACGACGTCGACGAGCGAGAGATGGCGGAGGCGGAGATGAAGTCCCTCCGCCAACAGCGCGAACGCATCTGGGAGGATTTACTGGCACTGACCGTCGGTGGCGAGGATTCCCACCGCACCCGCTGTGTGATGGAAATTCGCGCCGGCACCGGCGGTGACGAAGCAGCCCTGTTTGCCCGCGACCTGTTCGAAATGTATCGCCGTCACGCCGAACAAATTGGCTGGAAAACCGAAATCATGGACGCCAGTCCGACCGAGATGGGCGGATTCAAAGAGATCACGTTGACCATGGAAGGGGAGAACGTGTTTCGCGACCTGCAGTACGAATCAGGTGGCCATCGCGTCCAGCGAGTCCCGGAGACGGAAACCCAGGGCCGCGTCCACACCTCTGCCGCCACCGTCGCGGTCATGCCGGAGCCGGAGGATGTGGAGATCGAGTTGAAGGCGGACGACTACCGCGTCGATAAGTTCGGCGCCAGCGGCCCCGGCGGGCAACACGTTAACAAAACGGAGTCGGCTATCCGGCTGACCCATCACGAGACCGGCATCGTCGTCCAGTGCCAGGACGAAAAAAGCCAGCACAAAAACTTGGCAAAAGCCCTGCGGGTGCTCAAGGCCCGTATCTATGAAAAGAAACGTGAAGAAGAGGCGGCAAAGCAGGCGGAAACACGGAAAGGCTTGATCGGCTCGGGCGACCGCAGCCAGCGGATCCGGACGTACAACTTCCCCCAGAACCGGCTGACGGACCACCGCATCAATTTGACCCTTTACAAGCTGGACCAAATTATCGCCGGCGACCTGAAACCTGTCACCGAAGCACTGGTCGAATATGATCGCGATCAGTTGCGAGGCGACTTTCTCGAGGACTCATGACCGACACCCCATGGACCGTGCTTCGGTTACTCGAATGGACGACTGATTTCTTCAAGAAAAGGGGCAGTGAGTCGCCACGGCTGGATGCAGAGATCCTTCTGGCGCATGCCCGCGATTGCCAACGCATCGAACTGTACACCGCCTTCGACCAAGTGCCGGAGGAAGAACAGCGCGTCGCGTTCCGAGAGTTGGTTCGTCGTCGTGGGGAAGGAGCACCGGTCGCCCAACTGGTCGGGGCCCGCGAGTTCTATGCGATCCCCTTACGCGTCGATGAAAACGTCCTGATCCCGCGACCCGAGACGGAACACTTGGTCGTCGAAGCGATCGATCGTTTAAAGGTGATGCAGGAGGCGGACCCCCACGTTACCCGCCATGTGCTCGACGTCGGCACCGGTTCCGGGGCGATCGCCATCGCCGTGGCCAAGTCGTTACCAAACATGCACGTCACCGCGGTCGATATCAGCTTGCAAGCACTCGAGATCGCACGCTGGAACGTCGAACACCAAAAACTTGTTGAGAGAATCGAACTGCTGCAGAGCGACCTTTTCGAGGCGCTCGCCCCGAGTTCGACGTTTGATATTATCTGCAGCAATCCCCCATACGTCAGCCAGTCGGAGTATGACGCGCTGTCGCCAACGGTGCGGGAATTCGAACCGCAATCGGCGCTGCTGGCGGGCCCGACAGGGACCGAGGTGATCGAGCGGTTGCTCGATCAGGCGAGAGACTATTTAAAACCCGGTGGCCGACTGATCATCGAATTGAGTCCCATGATCGCTGACCATGTTGCCGGCCAAATCGACGAGCGCCCGCAGTGGAGCGAATTCCAGTTCATCAAAGACCTCGCCGGCCATCGACGGATCGTCTCGGTAGCACCGGCTGAATAACGCGGCGGCAGTCGCGGAGTTGCCTCGAGGATGATTGATCCTGATTCGCAACGTTCTCGAACGTATAGGCCGTCTTGGCGTTCGGCACGGTTCTGCTCGCGAAAACCGCGGGTAGCGCCGTTCGGCTCATCCAAATTAACGCTGTCCAGCTAGACATCGTCCCGTTAAACGTCCAGGTTTCGGACTTCCAACGCGTGAGTTTCGATGAATTCGCGCCTCGGTTCGACCTTGTCGCCCATCAGCAAACGAAACATTTCGTCGGCTGCCCCCGCGTCGGTCAGGTTGACTTTCACCAACGTCCGGTTCGCCGGATCGAGCGTCGTCTCACGAAGCTCTTCGGCGTTCATTTCGCCCAGACCTTTAAAGCGGGTCACCTGAAGGCCCCGTTCTCCAGCGGCCCGCACTTCCGGCAGCAGTTCCCGCAGGTCTTGCAGCGGACGGCGGACGTCTTCTCCTCGCACCAGCTCGAAACGAGGCGCTGTCGAACCGGTCCGGTCAGCTGGGATCAGATCTGAAAGGCCAAAGCCCAACGGCTCCAGTTCTTTCAACCCACTGTTGATCGTCCGGACTTCGTGAAGCTCCGCCAGGTGGGCGACGAGCTTTTCGTCGAGGCTATCGACCGAAGCGACCGTGTTCTCGTCGTCGGCTTCGTCGTCCGTCTCCTCGTTTTCGACGTCCAGGGTGGCGCCGCGTTGGTTGAGATACGCTTCGACCTCGTCCTGCGTCTGGAACCAATGCTCTTCTCCTCGCAGGGTTAACAGCAGGGCTGGAAGTTTCCCGCTGACCGGTTCGACGCGTTCGGAATGGACCCGCAGGCTGACTCCCCGCCGCTCCAGGGCCAGGACGGCATCCTCCATGGTGGCCAGCGTGATACAGAGAGCCCGCATCTGATCGTCTTCGACCCGACGGCCGTCGTCCGATTCCAGATGCGAATCGTGCAGGCCCCGTTCGAGCAACTGGGCCTTCATCTCCTCTTCGGCTTGGACGTAGTAGCGGTTCTTCCCCTGAACGACTCGGAATAGCGGCGGCTGGGCGACGTAGACGTGCCCGGCGGCGACGAGTTGATACATCTGGCGGTAGAAGAAACACAACAGCAGCGTCCGGATGTGGCTGCCATCCACGTCGGCGTCGGTCATGATGATGATCTTGTTGTACCGCCGCCGACTCAGGTCCTGATCGGCCCCGATCCCGGTGCCGATCGCTTGGATCATCGACTGGACCTCTTCGTTGGCCAGAACCTTATCTTCGCGGCTTTTGTAGGCGTTAATAATTTTTCCGCGGAGGGGCAGGATCGCTTGGTACTCCCGCATCCGGCCGCCTTCGGCCGACCCTCCCGCCGAATCACCTTCGACCAGGTACAGCTCGCACTCGTCCATGTTTTTGGAAATGCAATCGCGTAGCTTGCCGGGCAAGCCGCCCCCGCCCAGGGCATCCTTCCGCTTTCGCAACTGGTCTTTCGCTTTCCGTGCTGCCTCGCGAGCTTCGGCAGCCAGCAGTCCCTTCCGCACCACGGTTTTGGCCACCCGGGGATTCTCCTCCAGATAAACCGTCAACTGCTCGCCTACGCCGCTATTGACGATTCCCTCGACGTCGCTGTTGCCAAGCTTCGTCTTCGTCTGGCCTTCGAACTGCGGATGGGGAACGCGGACGCTAATGACCGCCGTCAAACCCTCTCGGAAGTCATCGCCGGTCGGGGTGGTGTTTTTGAATAGGCCTTCCTTCCGGCCGTAATTATTCAGCGTCCGGGTCAGCGCCGTCCGGAAACCGGAAACGTGGGTGCCGCCTTCGATGGTGTGAATGTTATTGACGTAGGACTGCACCGTCTCGGTGTATTCGGTGCTGTACTGCATCGCGATTTCGTACTCCACGCCATCGCGAGCCCCGGTGAAATGCAACACGTCGGCGTGAATCGCGTCGCTGGCCCGGTTGAGATGCTCGACGAATTCGACGATCCCTCGTTCGTAAAGAAAATCACCGCCTTCGCCGTTCCGCTCATCCAGGAATTTGATCCGCACGCCGCTGTTGAGGAATGCCAATTCCTGCAACCGCTTCAGCAGCGTATCAAACTGGAATTTCGTTACCGTAAAGATCTGGCCGTCCGGCTTGAACGTCGTCTTGGTGCCGGTTTTCTTTGTCGCCCGACCCTTCTTGGTGGGGCCGGTCGGCACGCCCCGTTCGTACTCTTGGGTCCACGTGCTGCCGTCCCGACTGACCTCGACCTCGGCCCATTGGCTCAGGAAGTTCACCACGGTGACGCCGACGCCGTGCAGGCCGCCGGAGGTTTGATAGGCGCCTTTCTCAAACTTTCCGCCGAATTTCAGCACCGTCATCACGCCTTCCAGGGTGCTGACATCGCGGTCGAGTTCCTCGGAAAGCTGATCGTGACGCGTCACCGGGATCCCGCGCCCGTCATCCTCCACCGTGACACTGCCGTCGGTATGGACCGTAACCGTCACCGCCTTGGCGAACCCCGCCATCGCTTCGTCGATCGAGTTGTCCACCACCTCATAGACCAGGTGGTGCAGTCCACGACCGCTGGTGTCACCGATGTACATCCCAGGCCGCTCGCGGACGTGCTCCAAATCCGAGAGGTGCTGGAGGTCCTTATCGGTGTATTCCGAATTGGCCGACGGGGCTTTGTAGACGGGGTTCTCAGCCGTCCCGGCAACCGGATCCCCGGCCGTCTGCGTCACTGCGTCGGAGGGCGGAGCCGCGTCGCGTGGCGGTACCGCTTCGGCCGACGAAGCGGAGACATCGGACGGAACAGCATCGGAGGAATCGTTCATAAAGAAACGGCCCTTGCCGGGCCGAAAAATCGGAGGAGCCAAAGACTGCCCAAATCGCCAAACGGACCGGACCGGAGGACGAAATCGACCCGCCGATTCTACCAAAATCCTCGATTTGACGTGAGCTGTGTTCCCCCGGTTGCGCCAGGGAAGGGGCAGAAAATTCCTCCCGGCTCCGGCGTGTCTCCCGCAGGCCCCGAAAGCTAGAACGGACTACCACCAAAGGGGTCTTCGTCTTGCCCTCCACCGAATGGGTCAGCTTCTCCTCCGCCCCCAAACGGATCGGCATCACCGCCCGCACCGCCGAACGGATCGTTATCTCCAGCACCAAAAGGATCCGCGTCTCCTGCCCCGAAGGGATCGCCACCTGCTCCGGCACCGAACGGGTCCTTGCCTTCTTCTTCGTTAAAAAATATCCCTGTTGGGCCCGGTTGGGCCTGGTCCGGCTTGTCGGATCCCGACCGACGGGTCGCTTTTTCCGACGGCGATCCGTCGCCTGCCTGCCCGACGCCGTCGGTCATCGGATTGGTCAAGGTCACCAATTCGCTATCGATCGGCCGCAAACACTGGACAGCCCCTTGTTCGTTGATCAGATACAGCCGGTCGGTCACACGATTGACCAACGCCTCCTTCGCTCGCAAGCTCGGCACCAACTCGAGCGTCTCTCCCGACTTCAATGAAATGACCGCGAACGAGCCCGACATGCGCCGCGCGTACAGCCGATCGTCGATGATCCCTAACACATTGCGAATACCCTTTGCGGCGTCGTTCCAAGTGCTGTAGCCGTCCTCAGCCGAAACGCTGATCAAGCTTCCATAGGCAGTTAAGAAAAGGATCTGGTCACCTTTCACGGTGGGGGCGTCATAGATCGGCTCGCCGGTCGGCCGACTCCACAGCACCTCACCGGTCCGTGTCGCCCGCAGGCCGTACAGCTGGCCGCCCTCGGAACCGAAGAAAAATCGCTCCCCGGGGGCCGACGCGAGCTGCCCGCTGACGATCCCGCTGACATCCAAGCGAAAGTGCATCACCGGCGTGCCTTGGTCCAAGGCCAACATATAGACGAAGCCGTTGGCGGTGCCCCACGCAATCTTCCGTACGTCAACCGCGGCGGTCGGCACGGCCAACGCCGCTCCCGAAACTCGTTCGGCGAACGGTTCCAGCTCGAGATCCCGCAAAGGGT
>JGI12210J13797_10150808_pt1 | contig 12414 bp, 8 predicted proteins | sample ElkSlonscriptome_3_FD_13797 | JGI IMG/M metagenome (IMG submission 13797) | reverse complement strand
GTCTGGAAGTTCGCCGAGTCGACGGCCACGTCGTACTGGAGCGCGGCCGAGAACAGCCGCCCCAGCGGCTGCTCCACCTTGCCCACGAGGCTGAAGACGGTGTCGCGACGCTGGAAGAGATCGGCGCGGTTGCCCGCGTAGCCCGCGATGTCGTCGTCTTCGTCGCCCGGCACGGGCAGGCCGTTGTAGCGCCGGCCCGCCACCCACGCGCCCACGGTGGCGATCATGCGCCACTTGAACTCGTAGCGGAACTTCAGGCGCGCGCCCACGTCGACGTAGTAGTTGCCCAGCAGCGAGTCCTGGAACGACCGGTACAGCCCCACGTGGAGCATCGCGCGGGGGCTGGGGAAGTAGCTCACCGCCACGTCGCCGATGAACCCGTCGAAGTTGGGGCCGTTGCGATCGAGGTGATAGTTCCCCCGCCCGTAGCCGCCGATCGCGTCGAGGGTGACCTTCTTGAGGATCTGCCCCCGGTAGCCGGCGGTGACGCGATGGGCGAAGTTGTCCTCGTTGCGCCCGGTGCCCGCGTTCACGCAGCAGGCGTAGCGCGTGTAGTCCAGCCCGTAGGCGAACACCAGCGCGCTCTTGGGCAGGAACCGCCACTTCAGCTCCACGCCCCCGCCCGGGGTCACCCGGTTGGCCTTGGCGATGTCCTCGTCGCCGGCCCGGTTGGAGAAGCGCAGGGCCTCCAGCCGCGGCCCCAGCGAGAAGCTGAAGCGCCCGCCGCCCGGCCGCCCGGTGAACATCAGCTGGAAGCGCGGCACCCAGCGGTTGTAGTTGTAGCCGGGGCCGGCCTCGTAGTTGGCGGGCTGCGAGTAGTAGAAGACGTCGCCGTCGAAGTCGGTCGAGAACCGACGCCCGGGCAGCAGGGCCAGCCGGGTCTGTAGCCCGAAGCCGGGGAAGTTCTGGCTGCGCACGGCCGGCCGGCGGCTGAAGTACACCCGCTCGCCCACGATCGTCCCGAGGTAGTAGTCGACCTTTCGGGCGGTGCGCTCGGGCGGCGACATCAGCACGCCGTCGCGGAACGTGCGGTTGCCGATCCCCAGCCACACCGTGGCCATGCCGAACGACGACAGCGCGGGCCCGACCTCCTCGGCCCGCGGCTCGTTGCGGGCGGTGGAGAACACGTTGCTGTCCAGGCCCACCGTCAGCGCCGCGCCGGCGTGGAAGGTGGAGCGCTGGCCCACCTTCAGCCCGGGGCCGTCCTCGGCCCGCGGGATGTTGATCTCGGGCCCGGCCCACGCCGCGCCCGACCACCCCAGCACCACCAGCACGGCGAGCAGGGCCGCCAGCGGAGCGGCGAAGCGACGTGGTGCACGGTGAGCGCCCAAGGGAGACCCCAGTGCCTGCCCTCGATCCCGGAGGTGCGGCACGCGCAGCCTAACGGAATCCCGGCGACGGAGCATGGTGCTCATCAGCTCAGGCACGCTCCGCCGCCCTGGAGAGACTCGTCACGCAACCGATCACTCGCGAGGTGACCTGCGGTTGACCCCTGGCATCACTTTCGTGACCCAGTGGGGCCTCGCCGAAGGCGGGACCTCTCCGTCTTCGTGATGCGGCTAGACGCTGGGGCTGCCCGCGGTGGGCGGCACACCGTCGTCGACCGGCGGCGGGACCACGTTGCCCGGCGCCATCGAGGTGGGATCGAGGATGGGGATCAGCGGATCCTCGTCGGCCTCGTTGCGCGTCTCGTCGTCGGATTCCTCGGGCGTCTTGTCGCCCACGCACTCCTTGGCCTGCTCGACCAGGTCGTCGAGCCGCTCGGAGGCGGCCTGGAGCTTCTCGGCCGCGAACGTCCGTGCCTCGCCCGACGCGCTCTGATCGCGGATGACCAGTATCTCGCCGGTGGCCAGCTCCATCACGCCCTGGGCGCGCTCCTGCTTGTCGAGCACGCACGCGGCCTTCACCAGGTCGCTGTCGCGCTTGGCGTCGGAGGCCAGGTCGCCCAGCTTGGACATCCCGTCCTCCATGTCGCGCTGGATGCCCGGCACGGAGACCGGCGGGCTCGCCTGCGCGGGCGCCTCGGCCTCGGCCGCCGGCGCCTCGGCCTCGGCCACCGGTGCTGCCTCGGCTTCGGCCTCGGGCGCGGGCTCGGCCGGACCGGCCGATGCTCCCGATGCACCCAGCACCAGCCACGCTCCACAAACTCCCGCCCAGACTCGCGAATGAATACTCATTAGCCACCCGAAAATACCACAGAGAACGTGACTTCGGCGCTGTCTTCCGCTCGCGGGAAGCGCCACCCCTTGATCTTCGCCTGCGTGCACACCTTGACGCTGCCATCGCCGACGGTGTCTTCCTCGATCGCCACGCTGGTGACGTTGCCCATCGTGCTGATGGCGATGGTGTAGGTCATCTTTCCGGCGAGATCGGGCCGCGTGCGGAGGGCCTTCTCGTAGCAGTGCCGAAGCGCGCTCGTGCGCCGGTTGATGTAGGCGGTCACGCCCTTCTTGTCGACGTCGCCGAACACGTCGGTCTTGCTGGCCTTGGTGCGCGCCTTGATCTTCCGCTCGCGCTTCTCTTCCTTGTTCTCGAGGGCGGGGCCCTCGCCGAGATCGAACCCCTCGGTGTCGACCACGCTGCCGCCCAGCGAGATCCCCTCGCCGCCCGGCACGAACGGGGTGATGGCACCGCCGTCGGCGAGCATGGTGGTGGTCATGCCCTGCGCGAACAAGCCGCTCAGATCGTTCTCGGTGCTCTCGATGACGTCGAGCACGGTGCCCTCGCCCGGTCCGCCGTAGGTGCCCAGCACCCGCGCGATGCCGACGTTGCGCGCCTGCTTCATCGCCTGCTGGGAGAATTTCTCCGGCTTCTTCTCCAGCTTCTTCTCGGGCTTGGGCTTCTCCTTGGCCTCGACCTTCTCCTCGTCTTCCTCGGCGAGCGCGTCGTCTTCCTCCTCTTCCTCGACGAGGTCGGGCTCGTCCTTCTCCTCGATGAGGCCCATCGCGTCGACGAAGCGCTGATCGATGTCGTCCATGTCGAACGAGCTGTCGTACTCGGAGTTGGCGGCCCACGTGAAGTACGAGCCCAGGCCCAGCGCCGACACGGCCATGGTGGACAGCTCGCGGCGCCCCCAGAACTGATCGATGCGCGGCTTGAACTGGATGGGGAACGGCAGCCGCGGCGGCAGCTTCTTGGGCTGGTCGAACTGGAACAGGACGGTGCTGTCGCCGATGAGCAGCTTGCCCTTGGCCCGCGGGCTCAGCTTGACCCGCAGCTTGTCGCCCACCGCGAAGCGCTTGCGCAGCGACCCGATGGTGAACGACTTGCGGCCCATCGAGACCTTGCCGCGCACGTGCGGCGGCAGGTCGAGGTAGTAGAGCCCATCGCGGTAGTCGAACAGCGGATGCCGCAGCGGCGCGCTCGACCCGAAGAGCACCACGTCGCTGCGATAGTCGCTCCCCATGCTGATGGAGCCCGCCTCGTGCTGGTGGACCTCATCGCAGACGATCTCGTCCACGATGACGGCCACGCGGAGCACCTTGGAGTCGCGGGGGTTGGAGTTCGCCATCAGCTTTGGATGATTTAGCAGCTACAATGCTCAGCGCAAAATACGCTGACATGGGATGGCTCGGCGGGGATCGAGCCGGGAGCGCGAGGGGTCGGAGGCGACCCGGGGCGAGCATAGCGTTGCGCGGACGCGGCGTTCAAATGACCACGCCCGGGCGTGGCCTCGGTTTCCTCCCCTACCCAATCCATGGCCGCCACGGCGCAGTTCCGTCACGAACTTTCGAGCTCGTCTCGGTCGCAGACCTCGCCGCAACTCGGCGCAGCACACGCAAACACGGCCGGACTCGAGAGTCGAGCCCGGCCGTCTCGTCGACGTGCCGTGGAGCCGACCCGAAGGTCAGCCGGCGTTCTTCTGGATGACGCAGAAGGCGTACTCGCGGAACTCCGCGCGCCCAGCCGTGTACATCACATCGACCAAGGTGGAGAACTTCAGGTTCTGATCACCCACCAGGATGATCCGACCGCTCCACTCTTCCTTGCCTTGGTTGGCGGCCATTTGCTTGGCCTTGTCGGCCTCCTCGGCCATCGCATCGTAGAGCGGGCCGATGAGGTGAGCTTGCAGCGCCGCCGGGTCGATCTCGCCGTTCTCGTCGATCTGGACGATCTTCTTGTTGTTGAAGGTGATCGACCGCTTCGAGATGTAGACCGGGATCCCATCTTGGATGGGCGAGTCGGCCTTCGACATCGGGATCTTCTGCCCGGCGGTGGGCATGATGAGGACCGGGTCCGAGCCGTAGCTCTTGAGGAGGTACACGACGATGATGGAGACGATGTCCATCAACGAGGTGATGTTGAGCTTGCCTTCCTCTTCGACCTTGTTGCGCCGTGCCGCCTTCTTGGCGGCCTTCTTGGCCTGGTAGAGTTCTTCGGGAGTCATCTCAGCCGGCTCCTGCCTCTACGATGGCGTGGTAGAAGTAGCACTCGGGGGGCTCGGCCTCGCCCTGCTTCCACAGCAGGAGCTTGCAGTCCGAGCCACGCATCGCGTCCATCGTGTTGATGAGCGCCTGCATGGGGATGCTGTTCTCTGCGCTGATGGTCACCAGCGTCTCGTGCTTGAACAGGCTCTTGTACTCCGCGGCCTTGGCCTCGAGCGCGGCGTAGTCGTAGCGGTCGTAGTCGTCGAGCGGTGCCCCGGGCTTCGCCAGGGGGATCGTCGGCTTGTTGGAGTCGGCTGACTTGCCGGCATCAGCGCCTTCCTGCTGGCCGCTCGCGCTCACCCGATAGCCGTCTTCCATGATGAAGACCTTCAGGTTGAGCGGCTTCTCCTTGTCCTTCTCTTCCTTCTTCTCGTCGGCCTGGGCCGCGAACTTCGGCGGGGTGACGTTCACCGCTGCGAAGCGTGCGACCTCCATGGCCAAGAGAAGGGCCGGGATGAGGAGGAACATGACGTTCATGACGGGGATGAGGTTCGCTTCGACCTCTCCCTCGTCGAGGTTGGACTTCTTTCTTCTAGCCATGGCCCACGTCCATCGTGAAGGGTTGGATGAGGTTCCGAGGCCCGACCACCATTGGCGGGCACTCGGAGGCCACGGCTACCCCTGACGGACCCGAGCGGCCAGGAGGTTCTCGAGCTTGACCGCGTACAGATCGACCTCGTCGGAGATCTTCTTGGCCAGGTTCGAGATGAAGATGTGCATGGCGAGCAGCGGAATCGCGACCAACAGACCGAAGCCGGTGGTGTTGATGGCGATGGAGATGCCCTTCGCCAGCGCGGTGGCGCGCTGGTCGGCGGAGACGGTGGCAACCGCCTTGAACGCCGAGATCATGCCGAAGATGGTTCCGAGCAGACCCAGCAGGGTGGCGATGTTCGCCAGCGCCGAGATCATCGGGACCCGCTTGCCGATCGAAGGACCGACCTCGAGGGTCGCCTCCTCGATGGAGGCCGCGATGTCGGCCTCGCTCTTGTTCGCGCGGGTGAGCCCGGCCTTGATCACGCGAGCGAGCGCCGCCTTGTCGGCCGCGTTGCACAGCTTGATGGCGCGGTCGATGTTGTTCGCCATCACCAGCTTCTGGATCTGGTTGAAGAACTGACCGCCGTTGATGTTGAAACGGAAGAACAGGAAGATGAAGCGCTCGATCGTCACCCCGGCGCCGATGATGGCGGTGAGGGCGATGAAGTGCATGAAGATGCCACCGTCCTGATAAAACTCAGCGAAATTGTCCATGACCGTGTGTCCTCCTCAAAGGGCGGGAACCTTCCCGTGGTCCCCGGGCCGGGTGGCACGTCGACGAGCCCGGCTTGTGTGGTTGGTGGTTGCTCCGAGTCGTGGAACCTGATGGTTCCGGTGGGCGAGGCACCTTCGCGCGCGGAAAGCGTTGCCCTCGGAGGCTTGGTGGAAAGTCCCTGGGTGATGCGACGTAAGCACAGATTAGAACAGAGGATCCTGGACCGACTCAAGCACCAATGGTGAAAACTTGGCGTCGAGCCGAGCCCAGTCGTAGTCGAGCGACGAGCGCCGCAGGATGTAATAGGCGCTGGGTTTCTCGAGCTTCCCCTCGACGAGGAACTCGTCTTGGATGACCGTCTTCGACCCCGGCGAGTCCGCCCGGCCGCGATCGCCTCCCGAGCGACGGCCCGCGGGGACCTCGCCGGAGGGCGTTGGAGCGGGCTCGGCGGGAGCTGCGGCCCCAGCTGTAGCCGTGGTCGCAGCCGTAGCGGCCGTGGTGCGCATGGCGAGACGGACGGGCTCGCGCTCCTCGCTCGCACCCGCCGCCGAAGGGCGACGAACCGGCTGGGAACGCGGGGTCGGACGTGCAGTGGACGTGCGTGCAGGACCCTTGGATGGTGGATTCGACGACTCGGTCGCCCGGGGTTCGGGCTTCGGAGGGGTCGCGGTGGTTTTCGCCGGCTCGGACTCCACGGAGGAACCGCTTGCGCTTTGGCCCCGTTGTGGGGGCTGTGCGTACACAGGTTGCGAGGCGAGCACTGTAGCGAAAACGCCAGCCCCTGCCAAGGTGCAAAGCGCCCGAATTCGGCGCCCAATGGGCCTAAAACCGCTGGTCTCGGCTCGATCCTCGATGCTCGCGAACGCGCTGTGCCCCTCGGGGCTGATCGAACGGTAGGCCATCGTACGCCGGTGACCACGGGCCGGGATCGCATGGGGGTTGGCGCGGGAGGTGGTGGGGAGAGGCGGTTTCATGACGGGGTCATCCGATGCGACGGGGACGGGACCACGCGACGACGGGATCGTCGAGGTCCGAGCTGGCGAGCGACCGATGACCATGGACTCGAGCGGGGCGAGGCGTGCAGCGTGCCGCACCGCGGGGCGAGAGGACGAGGTCGACGCATGTCGATGAAGGAGCGCCGGCCTCCATCGTGATTAGTGTCGGAGGAACCGAGCGGGTTCCACGCGACGCGAGATTGCGGCGGTCTTTTTCGGGAGACGAGCTCCACGACGCCGACTGGGGCTTCTGCACCGATGGCTTCTGCGGCTGGGTCGGCGCGGGCTGGGTCGGCGCAGGCTTGGCCGGACCCTGCGGCGCGGGCTGGACCGGCGCGGGCTGGGTCGGCGCGGGCTGGGTCGGCGCGGGCTGGGTCGGCGCGGGCTGGGTCGGCGCGGGCTGGGTCGGCTCGGGCTGGGTCGGCTCCGGCGCGGGCTGGACCGGCGCGGGCGTGCTCGGCCCCTGCGGCGCGGGCTGGACCGGCGCGGGCGTGCTCGGTTCCTGCGGCGCGGGCGTGGCCGGGCCCTGCGGCGCGGGCTTGGCCGGCTCGGGCTTGGCCGGCGCGGGCTGGCTGGGCTCGGCGTCGCCTCCGGCGGCGGGGCCCTGCGGCGCGGGAGCCTCGGTGTCTCCGCCGGCGGCGGGGCCCTGCGGCGTGGGAGCGCCGTCGTCCGCGACGCCGGCTTCGTCGTCGCCCGCGTCGTCGGCCACCGAGGGATCTCCCCCCGGATCTCCCGCATCGGCTGCATCGTCGCCGGGGCCGGCCTCCCGCCCCTTCTCGCGCTCGAGGCGTCGAGCCTCGCGCTCGATCCCCTTGTTGGCGACCCGGATGTAGTCGTCGGCTCGCTCCTTGCTCACCCGAGGCGGCGGCGCCTTGGCGCTGCCCTCCACGCCGAGCCCCTTCGGGTCGGAGGCCGACTTGGACCCGGAGGCCGGCGCCAGCTCGCGGAACCTCGCGAGGTTCTGGATCGCCTTGTTCAGCCGCTGCGTGGTGTCCAGCCCCGGGAAGGGATCGGCGTCGAGGTAGAGCACGCCGAGGTTGAAGTAGGCCTCGGGGTAGTTGGGCCGCAGCTTCAGCGCCTCGAGCAGCGCGGCCTCGGCCGCCTCCCACTTGCGCTCGGCCCGGAGCGACGCGCCGTAGTTGAGGTGGGCCTTCACGAAGCGCGGGTCGAGCTCGAGGGCGTACTCGAAGCACGAGGTGGCGGTGGCGATGTCGCCGGCGTCGAGGTAGCGCGTGCCCAGGTTGTTCCAGGCCGCGGCGTTCTTGTCGTCGGCCTCGGCCGCCTTCTTGAACGACTGGGTGGCCGCGTTGTCCTCGCCCATCGCGAGCATGGCGAAGCCCTGCAGGTTGTAGGCGCGCGAGCTGTCTTCGGGGGTGCGGGTCTTGGCGTCGACCTGCAGCGCGGAGCTGGCCACCGCTCGGGTCAGCTCGTACTTGCCCTCGCGGTAGTAGACCTCGGCGATCACCAGCATCGCGTCGACGTTCTGCTCGTGCACCTTCAGGGCGTCGCGCGCGATGCTGACCGCCTCGGCGTTGGCCCGCTGGTCGAGCTTGGCGCGGGCCTGGGCGCTGATGGTCCGCGACTTGGCCATCTTCTTCTTCTCCTCCTCGGGGTCGCGGTCGTTGACCTTCTCGAGCACCTTCTGGGCCGCAGCGACCTTGGCGGCCTGCTCGGCCTCGGCGTCGGTCATGCCCGAGCCGGGCACGTTGGAGAGATCGGCGAGGTTCACCTCGCCGTCCTCGGAGGGGCCATCGGGCGACTGGGTGCCGGAGGTGTTCTGGGCGAGGCAGCCGGCGAGCGCCAGGCTCACCAGGGCCAGGCTCACCAGCCCTCGGCTCACCAGGGCCAGGCTCACCAGCCCTCGGCTCACCAGCCCTGGGCCTCGGCCCAGGCCCAGGCTCGGTCCTCGGCCTCGGCCCGCCGCATGCGCTGAGCGGCTCATCGGCGGTCCTCCAGCTGGAGATCGAGGGCCGGCGTGCGCAGCAGCGGGTACTCCTCGGGCATGTAGATGTTCAGCCGCTCGCGCGCCGATCGGGTCCACTCGTTGGCGATGTTGAACTCCTTGCTGCGCTTGACGGTCTCCACGTAGAGCTGGATGGCCTTGGCCTCGGTGCGCACCGCGAACGCCTCGATCATGTCCTTGTAGGCGAACCAGGGCTCCGTGTACTCCTTGAGCTTCTTGGGCACCGGGGCCTCGCGCACGGCGATGGCGGTGGTCTCGAACGCGTAGCCGCGGCGGTACATGGCGGCCAGCACCCAGTCGATGCGCCGGTAGGGGAACACGTTGTCGTAGGCGCCGGTGGCCACGATGAGCGCGTCGAACAGCGCCTTGGTCTCCTTCTCCAGCTTGCGGCCGGTGCCGGTGACCTTCTTCTCGAGCACGTCGGCCAGCGCGTACTCGGCCAGCAGGAACTGGGCCTCGGCCGGGTAGTCGGCCGCCTTGGTGGCCGGCTCCAGCCCCTTGGTCTCGAACGCGGCCACGGTGGCCAGGTAGTGCTCCTCGGCCTCCTTGCGCCGGCCCATCTCGGCGTAGGCCTGCCCGATCCGCAGCTCGGCCTCCACCGCTCGCTCGGCGTGCTCGGGCTGGGCCCCGTAGCGGCCCAGGAACACCTGGTAGGCCTCGATGGTGGCCTTGTCGTCGCCGGTCTTGCCGGTGACCTTGGCCGAGCGGAACAGCGCCTCGCCGGCCTTGGTGTCGTCGGTCGTCTTCTCGGCGTAGCGCAGGTAGAACTCGGAGCTGCGCTTGTAGTCCTGGAGGCTGTCGAGCAGGTCGGCCACGTTGCGCAGGGCCACCTCGCGGTGCTCGCTGTCCTTGTAGTGATCGTCTTCGGCGAGGATGAGGTACGACTGCACCGCCTCGTCGAACTCGAAGAAGCGCGAGTGGTTGAAGCCGGTGCGCAGCAGCGCGTCGTCGGCCGTCTCGGAATCGGGGTAGTCGGTGTAGATCCGGCGGTAGGTGGCGCTGGCCGAGGCGAAGCGGCCGATGTTCTCGTAGCAGACCGCCGCGTTGTTGAGCGCCGACTCGGCGTTGGGATCGTCGGGGGCCTGGTCGACCAGGGCCACGAAGCGGTCGGCGGCCGCCTCGTACTCCTCGCCCTCGTACAGCAGCATGGCCTCCTTGAAGCGGACCGCGTTGCCGAGGGTCTTGAGCTTGCCCGCGAACTGCTCCTTCTCCTCGCCCGAGCCGCAGCCGCGCTCGGCCAGCTCCTCGGTCCACTTCTGGACCGTCTTGAGGTCCTCGCGCGCGACGTAGCCGTCGACGATGGCCGTGCCCGCGCGGATGGCCGCGTTCTCGTCGCAGTGCTCGTCGAGCACCTGCACGAAGCGCGACTCGGCGTCGTCGAAGTGGTAGTAGCGCTGCGACAGCTCGCCCGCGAGCACCTTCATGGCCGGGGTCTGCTCGCTGTCGGGGCGCACCATCACGAAGCGGTCGTAGGCCTCCTGCACCGCGAGCACCAGCGCCGGCATCTCCATGGCGTCGAAGGGCCCGGGGGTGTCCTTCTTGGGCATCTCGGGCAGCGAGAAGCCCTTGACCCGCTCGTCCTCGAGGTGGGCCTCGTAGGCCAGCACCGCCCCGGACGCGGCGTCCTCTTGCAGCCGGTTGTCGATGTTCGAGTCGCGCACCATGCCGTACTGCTCGGCCGCCTTCAGGTACTGCTCGCTGTAGTAGAGCGACTCGGCGAAGTTGTAGCGGTTCTCGTAGGAGGTGGGCGTGTCGGGGAAGCGCTCGAGGTAGGCCTCGTAGGCCCGCGCGGCGATGATGTACTCGGCCATCGCCCCCGGGTCGCCCGCCGCCCGCAGCTCCTGGGCGGTGTTGTGGTGATCGATGGCGGTGTGGACCAGGGCCTCCTCGGCCAGGGCCAGCGCCTCCTCGACCACGTCGGGGTCGCCCTCGTTGGCGTAGAACCACTCGGTGCCGCGCAGGTAGTTGGTGGCCAGCGCGTCCCGGGCGGCCCGGGCCCCGTCATCGTCGTGCAGCAGGTTGTAGGCCTGGAGGATCCGCATCTGGATCTTGGGCGCGGCGGGGGTGAGCGGCCAGCGGCCGAGGGTGGTGCGCCAGATGTCGATGGCCTCGGCGAACTCGGTCTGGAACGCGAACAGATCGCCGAGCGCGGCGTAGATCTCGGGCACGTGGCGCTCGCTGCCCCGCTCCCGGTAGTCGCGATCGAGCCGGGTCATGCCCCACTGCCGGTCGCGGCGGCCGTCGAGGTCCCAGTCTTCTTCGACGTAGGTCTTGGCCAGGTACTTGATGGCGTCGTCGCGCAGCGCGACGGCCCCGTCGGCCTTGGCCTCGCCCTTGTGCGCGTCGGCGTAGCGCACGAACTCGTCGAACTTCACCGCCGCCTCGGGGAAGTTGCGCTTGAGGTACAGCGTCCACGCCATGCGGATGAGCGCCTCGTCGTACAGCTCGCCCTCGGGGTCGGCCGCGGCCTGGGCGTAGGCCTCGAGCGCCGGGTCGAGCTCGTCGAGGTCGTAGTGCACCTCGCCCACCCGCAGCCACGCCTCGTTGGCGAACTTGCTGTCGGCCTTCCAGGGCACGCAGCCGCCGTAGTCGCCGCGCCGGAAGCTGCCCGAGGACACCAGGTTGGTGCCGCCGGCCCGGGGGGCCTCCCACTTGTTGGCGCACGCCAGGGCCAGGTACGACTGTCGGCTCTCGTCGAAGTTCTCCATCTCGTAGAGCATGGTGCCCATCATGTAGAGGGCGGCGTCGCCGAGGTGGTAGCGGGGGAAGCGAACGGCCACGTCGCGGTACAGCGCGATCGAGGCCGCGTAGTCGGGCTGGGGGCTGGGCGGCGCGGGGGCGTCGGGGTCCTTCTCGAGCGCGATCTGGTAGGCCTCCAGCTCCTTCTGGAACGCGTCTTCTTGGCGAGCGAGGCGATCGGTCGAGGCCTCGAATTGCAGCTCGGCCAGGCGGAAGGTCACCTCCGGGGTCCAGGTGGCGTCGTCGGGGTGCAGCTCGAGGAAGTCCTCGTAGCGCTGGATGGCCAGGGCCCGCATCTTGCGGGCGGCGGCCTCGTGCTCTCGCACCTGCCGCTCGTACTGGGTCTCGAGCGAGCGCCGCCCCTGGGCCGACTCGATGAGCAGCAGCTGGGCGATGGTGTGGGCGGTGGCGTCGTGGGCCCGGCGGTAGCGGCCGGCGAGCTGCTCGAGCTGCTCGAGCGCGTCGATCTCTGCGTCGTTGGCGGGGCGCAGGGGCAGCGGGGCCTGGAGCTTGCTGCGCTCGGTGGCCTTGATCTGCTTGCTGAGGCCCGCGCCCGAGCCGGGCTCGCCGGGCCGGGGCGACAGCTCGCCCGTCACGTCGCCGCGGGGCAGCCCCCACGCGGGCGGGGTGAAGCCCGACGCGAGCACGGCCAGGCCCAGGGCAGGCGACCATCGACGGCGGGTGCGGCTCATCGTCCCAGCTCCTCCAGGCCCATCTTCACCGCCTCGTCGAGCTCGCCGAGGTTGCGGTCGCGCTCCAGCTCGAGCCGGCGGGCCTCGTCGCTCTCGGATTCCTTCATGGCCCACGCCACGTCGAGCAGGCCGACCTCGCTGCGCATCACTTGGTTGTGCAGCTCGCTGACCACGTCGCGGTAGGTGGCCGACAGCACCTCGGAGGCGAGCTGCTTGGTGGTGCCGCGGGTCACGTCGAGCTCCTTGCGGTACTGGTCGAGGTTGACGCGCTCCTCGGCCATGATGACCAGCGCCCGGGACAGCCGCCGATCGGCGGCGGCGTCGAGCCCGGAGCGCACCCCGCCGGCCG
>JGI12210J13797_10369162_pt1 | contig 12415 bp, 12 predicted proteins | sample ElkSlonscriptome_3_FD_13797 | JGI IMG/M metagenome (IMG submission 13797) | reverse complement strand
CGGTCTACGGCTTCGGCTACAAGCTGGTGCCGTGAGACGCTAGACCAAGAGGGTGCATGCCCTCGTGAAAGCCGCCGCCGCGGTGGCGGTCTTGTCGGCCCTCGGGGCCCCGGCGATGCAGCCCTCGTCGGCGCTGGGCTCGGGGGCCTCGCCGGCGCCGTCGTCGTCGGCGGGGGAGGCGCGTACACAACGGGCTTGTCCCGAGCGGAGCCTCTCGCTCCGCGATGGCACGGGCAAGTTGCAGTGTGTACCGCTGCCGGAGGAGGAGGACCCTCGAGCGGGCCGGGGGGCCCGAGGGCGCCGTCTCGCGCAGACCGCCCTCGGCGACGCCCCGAGGCACTTCGAGACTTCCGCCGTGGCCGATCACGTGCCGCGATTGCCGGACCGACCCGAGGATTGGCGCAGCTACCAGCTTCCGGTCGACCCCCTGGTGCGGGTCTACGCGCCCGAGGAGAGCTTCGACGGGCGGCCACGGCACGGCATCGAGCTGGCGGGAGAGGCGGGGGCGGCCGTAACCCTGGTCGACCTGGTGGGCCAGGTTGGAGACGCCGAGGTGGTGCTCGTGGGGGAGCTCTACGGGGTCACGGTGGCCGTTCGACACCGGGTCGAGGGACCCGCGGGGGAGCGTACCTATCTGGTGATTTACGGGCGCCTCGCGCGCCCGGGGCCCAGCGTCGTCAACGGGGCCGACCTCGGCCCCCTGTCGGTCATCGGCTACCTGCACGACGAGGAGGAGCCCACCGTTTACGTGGAGGTGCGTGAGCGGCAGGCCGAGCCGCGGCAGCCCGCCGCCCATCTCCACCAGCTGGTCGACTCGGGCCTCACGGTGGCGATCGATCCCCGCAACGTCTTCCCGCTGGCCAAGAAGTAGCGCCTCGAGCAAGCGTTGCGTGCTTGCAGCGGCCGTCCGCCGTTGATAGCTCCGAGCATGGTGACGACGAAGGCATCGCTGACCGACGCGCTGGATTCCCTGTTTCAGGCGGAGCGGGAGGCGCGACGCTGGCACGACGAGCTCGTGGCTCACGGTGAGGTCGACCGGGATGGCCTGGTGGCGCAGCTGCGGGACGCCGTGGCGGCCGCCGAGCGAGAAGATGAAGGAGAGGCCAATGCACGCCTGGTCGCCCTGGCCCGTCTTCTGGGCGAGCTGGAGGGGCCAGACGTCGCCGATCTGCTCATCGACGTCCTCTCCAGCGACCAGCCCGAGGCGCGCCGCGAGGCGGGCGAGCACCTGCAGGGGCTCGCCTTCGATCGCTTCAAGGAGGTCGCGCTGGCCGTAGAGCGGGCGCTCGAGCGGCTCCCCGGCGACTCGCCGGCGCTGGTCGAGCTGCCGTTCGTGCTCGTCGACGTTCCCGAGGGAGGCGTGGTCAAGCTCCTGACCATGTTCTTGCAGAACGACGACGCCGACGTCGTGGCAGCCGCCATCGAGGGGCTGGCCGAGGTGGGGGATCCAGCCGCCATCAAGCCGCTGAGTGAGCTCGAGCGAGACGACCGCGTGGCTGCGCTCGGGGACGAAGACGCCGCGGCGCAGGTCACCATCAGCGAGCTGGCCGCCGACGCGATCGCCATGTTGTCGGGGGATGCCCCTTGAGTCTGGCCCTCGCGCCGGTGTTGACCGCCGCCGAGGCGGCCATCTACGAGTCGCTCGTCGTCTCGCGCTACATGCAGGCTTTCGGCAACTCGGCCGTGCCGATGCTCATCCCGCACTCGCCGGCCATCGTGGCCCAGCTGTGCTGCCGAACCGGCTACCCGGCCGCGCTCATCGCCCAGCAGCTCCCGGGATGCTCGGTGACCGGGGTCGACAGCTCGCCCGCCGCGCTCGAGCTCGCGCGGACCAAGGCCAGCCTCATCAGCAACATCAACGTGAAGTACGTGCCGGCGGAGGCCGTGCCCACCCCGCTTCAGGGCGAAGCCTTTACCCACTCCATCGACCTGCACCCGTTTGGCGTGCGGGGTGACTACCGGGACATCTTCGCCGAGCACCACCGACTCCTCACGCAGGCGGGGCAGATGGTCATGTCGTTGCCCCTCCGCGGGTCCTTCCCCGAGGTCTACGACATCCTTCGCGAGTACGCGCTCCGCCACGACCAGCCTCACTTCGGAGAGGCGGTCGATGCGGCCGCGGGGGGGCGGCCCAATCCCGAGACGCTCGCGAACCAGATCGAGGCTGCGGGCTTCTACGACGTCGACGTGGGGATCGAGATGGTCGCCATCCGATTCGAGAACGGCCGGGACTTCCTCGAGGACCCGATCAGCCGTCTGGTGGTCGCGCCCGAGATCCTCGGCTCGCTCAGCGTCGACAACGGTCGCGACGCGGCGTGGGCTTACGCCCACGATGCCATCGGCAAGTACTGGTCGGAGATACCGTTCGAGTTGACCGTCAACATCGGCAGCGTCTCTGCTCGTAAGGGGTGAGGGGCCCTCAGCCGGCCGCTCGGGCGCCGAGCACGATGGCGATCCCCAGCCACGAGACGACGGCCAGCATCATCAGCACGAGGAAGCCCTTGTCGTCGCGCCACCGCTTCTTGGTGGGGACGATGTCCTTCTCGGGCAGAAGCACCATGTCCATGTAGGCGTGCAGGGGCATGCCCCCTGGCGTCGGCGTGCCGCTCTGGCTCGGCGCGTAGAGGCCCATGCTCGCCATCTGGGAAGCGCCGTGCCGGAGCTGGTGGCCCGTGCCCGGCAGGCCGCTGCCGAGGGCGAGCGCTCGGATCCAGGGGGCCGCCTCGAAGGCGCTCCCGGCGGACAAGACCGACATGGCACGGCGGACTTTGACCATGACGTCGCGGGTCTCGAGGAGGTGCTGAAAGGCGCGCACCCGACCGTCGGAGGGTTCCTCGCTCGATAGCTTGGCGAAGCAGTAGGACTCGAGGCGGGCGGTGAGGGCCTCGAGCTCGGCGTCGATGCGCTTCTGGGTCTCGTCGGTGGGCTCCCCGGGGGGCAGGGAGAAGCCCCAGGGGTCTTCGTCACGCCGCTCGGCGCTCCAGCGGAAGACGTCGCCAAATCCCCAGAGGGCGTCGATCATGGTGACCACCACGTACACGGGGACGTCGGAGCCGACCTGCTGCGCAACCTCGACGATCTGCCGTCGCGCGGCCTTGACGTACTCGTCGACGCCGTCCTCGTTGGCATCGGCGAGGCGCTGCACGCTGAGGACCAAGACGATGCCGTCGACGGGCTCGCGAGAACGCTTGGCCTTTAGCTCCTGGGCCAGCTCCTGGAGCAAGCCGTGCTGTCGCTGGGGACCGACGACGCGGAGGCCCGGCTCGATGAAGGCCGCCTTCTCGGGGAGCCAGTAGGTGGCCATCGGGTCGGGCACCGTCATCGGGATCGGCGCGTCGCCCTGGGGCCAGCTCAAGTTCATGGCCTTGATGGCGGTGCTGCGGCCGGATTGCGGCTCGCCGAGGACGAGATACCACGGGAGGGCGTAGACCCCGTCGGGGTCGCCGGGCCGGGCACGCTCCTGGGCCTGGACGAGGGTGGCCAGCTCGTAGGCGAAGGGGTTGCTCATGCGAAGGTCACCGAAACACCCGGGGTCAAGGGAGCGTGAGAATGCCCGTCACCACGGCGCCGAGCAGAAAGAGGAAGGCGAGCCCGCGACCGAACCAGACCGACTTGAACCAGGGCACCTTGAAGAGCTCGAGGTTTTCGACCTGGTCCTTGTGGACCGGACGGATGATGCCGCCCTCCCAGTCCCGGTCGGGATCGACGCCGAGCTGGGTCGCCAGGTCACGGCGCAGCTGGGCCAGTGCGTACCGATCGGCCCCTGGAAGCCCGTAGCAGCCCTGGAAGCCGAGGCCGAGCACGGTGGCATAGGTCGCCACCACGGAGGGCGGCCCTTGCCGAACGCGGCCCAGGCGCTCGAACAGCTCGACGCCCGCGTTGTTGGTGCTGAAGCGCGTGGCCTGGAGCATGTAACGGCTCCACAGCGGGCGCAGGTCCGGCAGGGTCATCGCGACCTCGTCGATGAGGGAGGCGAGGGCGAACATGCCGTCCTCAGCCGCCTGCACGGGGATCTGTTTGGCCTGCTCCGAGCGGCTGAGCTCGTCGAGGAGGTAGTTGGCGTGTTGGTAGACGGTTTGTGCCGGTGGTCGCTGGGACACCTGCTGCAACAGGCAAGTCCACTGGAGGACCTCCTGGCCGAAAACGCCGATCGACTGTTCCACGCGGTCACGAGCTTAGTTACAAGACCGCTGCCGCAACAAGGGCCACCAAGGGCTCCGTCGGGGGGTTCCAGGCCGAGACGTAGGAGATAGAGACGTGACCGAGATCGAGAACATCATCGCGCGCGAGATCCTGGACAGTCGGGGCAACCCCACGGTGGAGGTGGAGGTCATGACCGAGGCCGGCCACGGCCGGGCTGCCGTCCCGAGCGGAGCCTCCACGGGCGAGCACGAGGCCATCGAGCTGCGAGACGGTGACAACAACCGCTACAAGGGCAAGGGCGTGCTGCAGGCCGTCCGCAACGTGGAGGAATCGCTCGCCCCGAGCATCCTCGGCATGGATGCTCTCGACCAGCCGAACATCGACGCCGAGCTTCTGCGCGTCGACGGCACCGACAACAAGGCCAAGATGGGCGCCAACGCCATCCTGGCGGTGTCGATGGCCGTGGCCCGGGCCGCCGCCGACGCGCTCGGGCTGCCGCTCTGGCGCTACCTCGGGGGCGTGGTGGCGCGCACCCTGCCCACCCCGATGATGAACATTCTCAACGGGGGCACCCACGCCGACAACGGCCTGGAGGTGCAGGAGTTCATGGTGGTGCCGCACGGCATGGGCAGCTTCTCGGAGGCCCTGCGCTGTGGCTCCGAGATCTTCCACACCCTCAAGTCGCTCCTCGCCGAGCAGAACCTCGTGACCGCAGTCGGGGACGAGGGCGGTTTCGCGCCTCGGCTCGAGACCAACGAGCAGGCCCTCGAGTGGGTGCTCAAGGCCATCGAGACGGCCGGCTACGAGCCGGGCGAGCAGGTCAGCATCGCCCTCGACGCCGCGCTGACCGAGTTCTACGACGAGGACAAGAAGCGCTACACGCTCGACCAGAAGGAGCGGACGGGCGACGAGATCGTCGAGATCTACAAGACCTGGTGCGGCAAGTTTCCCATCGTGAGCATCGAGGACGGTTGCGACGAGGACGACGCGGCGTCCTGGAAGAAGCTCCAGGCCGAGCTCGGAGGCAAGATCCAGCTGGTGGGTGACGACCTCTTCGTCACCAACCCGACGCGCTTGCAGTGGGGCATCGACGAGTCGTTGGCCAACGCCATCCTCATCAAGCTCAACCAGATCGGTACCGTGACCGAGACGCTCGACTGCATCCGCATGGCTGAGCGAGCGGGCTTTGGGCGCGTCATCTCCCACCGCTCGGGCGAGACGGCCGATACGTTCATCGCCGATTTGGCGGTGGCCACCAACGCCGGTCAGATCAAGACCGGCAGCCTGTCCCGCTCCGACCGCGTAGCCAAGTACAACCAGCTGCTCCGCATCGCCGACGAGCTGGGCGAAGGTCAGGTCTACGCCGGCCGCGGCGCCATCATCGGCGGCTGAGCGAAGCACCGGACACCGGCCCGGTGCAGAGACCGTGGAGGTCTCGTGGAAGTCGCCGGGCCGGGCTTGCAGGACGCGGGCCTGTGGGGCATACCCGCGCCATGGCGAAGAGCAAGGTAGCGGTCCTCAAGGTCAAGCCCGAGACCATCCTCGACGACATCCACCGGCTGAACGAGCTGGCTGGGATGAAGGATGCGCTCGACGACTCGGCCACCACCATCCTCAAGGACAACATCTCCTGGCACTTTCCCTTCCCCGGGGCGAACACCACGCCCTGGCAGCTCGAGGGCACGATCCTCAGCCTCAAGGAGATGGGCTTCGACGATCAGTCCTGCGTCCAGAACAAGACCGTCGTCACCGACGCCTTCAAGGGGGAGGACCTCAACGGCTACCTGCCCATCCTGAAGAAGTTCGACATCCCCGTCCTCTACAACTTCAAGGACGAGGACATGAAGTGGATCGAGTACCGGCCCAAGGCCCGGATGCGCGTGCTCGACCGCATCTTCCCCGATGGGATCTACTTGCCCGACTACTTCTTCGGGAAGAACATCGTTCACCTGCCCACGGTGAAGTGCCACATCTACACCACGACCACCGGGGCGATGAAGAACGCCTTCGGCGGCTTGCTCGCGACCCACCGACACTACACCCACTCGTGGATCCACGAGACCTTGGTGGACCTCCTCGCCATCCAGAAGGAGATCCACGCGGGCCTCTACGCCATCATGGACGGCACCACGGCCGGCAACGGCCCCGGGCCGCGCACCATGAAGCCGGTCATCAAGGACTACATGCTCGCCGGCTCTGACCAGGTGGCCATCGATGCAGTGGCGGCCAAGATGATGGGCTTCGATCCCATGAGCCTCGACTTCGTGCGCTGCGCCCACGAGGACGGCCTCGGGATCGGCGATGTGCGCGACATCGAGGTGGTCGGTGACGACATCTCGGGCCAGAGCTGGGGCTTCTCCGTCGGAGACAACGGGGCCAGCAGGGTGGGCGACCTCATGTGGTTCGGACCCATGAAGCGCTTCCAGAAGCTCTTCTTCCACACGCCCCTCGTGAACGTGTTCATCTTCGGGAGCGAGGCCTACCACGACTATTACCGCTGGCCGCTCAAGGACAAACACATCTTCGAAGGCTGGCGCAAGAACACCCACTGGGGCCAGCTCTTCTCCGCCTATGAGCGGGGGGAGGCCGAGGCGACCTTCAAGCGCGCCGGCGAGGCCCAGGCCCGTTCGTGAGCCGCGCTACCGCGTAGCCTTGAAGAGCTGCTCGAGCGTGTCGATGCTCGAGCGGCGCTTTCCGTCGGCGATGGCGTGGATCTCTCGCTGAAGGGCCGCATTGATCGGCGTCGTGACGCCGAGGCGTTCGCCGCGCGTGACCACTTCACCGTTGAGAAAGTCGACGGCGGGGGGACGGCCGCGTTCGATGGCGCGCAGCATGGATGACCGCAGTCGGCGGTAGCGCGTCCCGACCGCGAGGAGCAGAGAGTGCTTGGCGACCAGGCCGGGCGAGCCCAGCGTGGCGCCGCGTTCGGCGTCGGTCAGCTGGAGCCAGGGTAGGTCGAGGGTGCCCGAGACCTTCTCGAGGGTGACGCCTCCGGCCTGGGCCACGGCGGTCACCTCGCTCATGATCTCCAGGGCCAGCCGGCGCACGAAGCGACGTCGCATGAGTACACCGAGGCGATCACCGCCGACGGTCCCGAGGGCCGAGATGGCGCAATTGATGGCCAGCTTGGACCAACGTGCGCCCAGCAAGTTTCGGGTCGTGTCGACGGGCCCGATGGCTTCGAGGTTCATGGCGAGGGTGCTGAGGGCGGGGTCGAGGCTGCCGTCGAGTCGCCCAATGGTGAAGCCACCGGCGGAGGTACGCTCGAAGACGCCCGGTTCGATCATGCTCGCCCCCCAGGCCACCACGGCCCCGATGACGTGCTCGGGGCCGACGATGTCGGCGACGCGGAGCTCACAGAGACCGTTCTGAAGCACGACCATCGACCCTCCCTCGCGGAGGTGCTCGGCGTGGGTACGGGCGGCCTCTTCGACCTGAGGCGGCTGCGTCGCGAGGACGATGAAGTCGAAGGGCTCGACCTTCTTCGGGAGCGAGCCAAAGGCCTTCCCTCGAATGACACCGAGACTCGACTCTCCGCGCGTGACGAAGCCGGACGCCTCGATGGCATCGGCGACGAGACCGTTGCGCGTGAGCGGGAGCACGTCGGCGTCCTGATGGATCAGGCTCGCGCTCAGGATGCCGCCGATCCCACCGATGCCCACCACGAGAAACCGCGGCGGACGAGGGGGGGAGACAGCGCCGGAGAATGGGGCGGAGGGGGCGGGAGAGTCGCTCACGGGAGCCAATGTGCCGCCTTCGTGGCACGGGAGGAAGAGGGGAACGCGGCCGCGAAGAAGATGAGCGCGCGCGGCGACACTCGACGTCGGGCGACAGTAACGATAGGACGACAACATGCCGCGGTCGGAGCCGCCCTCAGAAAAGCTACGCCTCGCCGAGCCGGATGGGGTGTACTGGGCGGTGAACTGCGAGACGGAAGAGACCTTCCTCTTCGCTTCGATCGCCAACATCGGTGAGCTTGGCATCTTCATCCGCACCGACGAGCCTCTGGCGGTCGGTACGCCCATGATGCTGACGTTCGTGTCGCGTTATCTGCCCGGGCCGTTCTCGCTGCCGGGCCGTGTGCAATGGGTCAACACGGTGAGCGCCTTCGGCGACAACTTGAACCCGGGGATGGGCGTCGAGTTCATCGACCTGCGGCTCGAGGACCGCGAGCGCCTCGTCGCGGCGATCCGAACCATCGCCTACCTGCGCAAGGACGCCGTGGAGCTCATCAGCAACTGAGAGCGATTTCGGGCGTCGGTTTCCCCTCGTCGAACTACTGCGGGGGGAGGGGGAAGCGCCGGACCTTGAGACCGTGGCCGCCCTCGAGGGTGTCGAGCCACCCCAACGCCATGTAGCGGGGCCCGATGGCCACCGTCGGGAGCTGCCGCGCTCCGGGGATCGCGGGATGGCTCGCGAGATAGTCACCGAACTGGCCGTCGGGGGAGTTGCGGAGGAAGCTCCCCTGCGCGTCGAACACGCGACCCCAGATCTCGCCGGTGTTGGGTGCAGCCCAGACCGCGGAGTAGAAGGCGCCGGCCGCGGTGGGGGAAGCGTCGACGCGGGGGTTGAAGCCGGCCGGACTCGACTCGGTCAGGGCGCCGTCCTGATCTCCCGCCACGGGGGTCCCCCCGGCGTCGAAGCGCTGAAAGCGGATGGCGTCGCCGTCCTTCCACACCACCACGAAGCGACCGTCGGGGAGCATCGCGACGTCGGGCTGCTCCTGGATGCCGGCGGTGGTCTGATTGACGGTGGTGGCGCCGGTGAGAGGGGTTCCGTCTACGCCGAGTCGCTGCATCACGATGTCGCCCTCGTTGGCCGCAGTTTGATAGGCGACCACGAAGCCCGCCGGGCTCCCCGCCACGGAGGGGCGGGTCTCGGCCACGATCTCGCCGATGGCGAGCTCGCCCGCGGCGAGGGTGGTTCCCGTCCAGACCTTGCCCTGGAGGAGGCCGCCGCGGTTCCAGATGACCAGCGCCGTGTTGCTCGGGCCGCTGGCCACGGCCGGGAAGCGGAGGCTGCCGTCGCCGTCGACGATCTTGAGCGGCTGGCTCTGGTCGGAGCAGCCGGAGCGGTTGTTCGTGATGCCGAAGACGTCGAACTCGAGGGCCGCCTCGCCGTTGTCGGCCCAGACCACGAGCATCTGTTCTGCACTCAGCTGAGCGATGTCGGGCTCACGCTGCTCTCCCGGGCGCCAGGTGGTGAGGGTGTTCGTCGTGCAGCCGATGGGGAGACGGAGCTGGTGACGGAGCGCAGACTGCAGGGGGTAGAAGTCCTGGTCGAGAACCCGCAGGTTGATGTCGGGCACGGAGGACGAGCCGGACGTGTCGGTGTAGACCGCGCGCATCGAGTTGGCCACGTCGGCCGCACCGCCGGAACCCGAGAACGCGAGGGCGAGCCCGAATTTGGTGCCCGGCGCGTTGTCGAGCAGGGGCGGGTTTTGGGGGCTGGGTTCGGTGAGGAGGATCTCGCGCGCGAGGCAGTCGCACTCACAGACGTCGTCCTGGATGACACCATCGCAGCTCCCGACCGATGGGTCGGCGGCCTCGCCGCCGCAGGTTTGGGGAGCGGGGTTCTCGGTGTCGCACTGCTCGCCGAACTGAACGACGCCGTCGTTACAGCATTTGGGCTCTGCCTCGGGGACGATGTCGACCGTCACTTCGAGCGGATCTTGGTCGATGGTGCGCTGATCACAGCCGCGTCCGATGACGGTGCCGGCGGCGCTGGCCACCACCGCGAACGTGCGGAGTCCGCCATCCTGAACCAGGGTGATGTCTTGGCACCACGAGGCGCCGTCGGCGCAGCCCGTGTTGTTGAGTGCGAAGTTCTGCGTGCTGATGGCGGAGCCCGATACGCGGCCCGTCTCATCGTCGCAGACCACGTCCTCGCCGGCGAAGACGCTGAGCTCGACCGCGGTCGCGTTGTCGAGCAACCCGAGCGGGGCGCGCATGCCCATGGCGAGTCCACTCACGGGGCGCTGATCTGCACAGGCGGTCCCGAGGATCGTCGCGTAAACGAAGGGGCCGTAGAGCCAGTACCTACGCATGGGTGCAGTGTAGGAGCGACCCCGTCGGTAAGCAACGTTGCGACGTCAGGCCGCGGCCGCGCGGCTACAGCGCTTGATCGAAGGCGTCGGCCGACGACGTGGAGGGGGGCGGGGCGACGGGCTTGGCCCTCGGCGGCGGCGCTGGAGGCGCCGGTCGAGGTGGTGCTTCCATGGACCGACGTTTGGACGCGACGGCGTTGCCCCCGGTCGAGGTGGCCTCGCCGATGCGATCGAGCTGCGCGTTGGCCCGCTGGGCGTAGGCCTGGACTTTGGCGAGCTGACGAAGCACGGCCATCGCCTCGGACTTGCGACCGACCTGCGTGAGGCAGTCGGCGAGGTCCCACGACGCTTCGAGACCGAGGGCCGAGCCGCCGGCCCGTTGGCGCACGGCCTGGTAGATGGGGATGGCCGGGCCGCAGCCGTCCGTCGAGCGGACCGAGCGCGCCTCGTAGAGCCTGGCGGAGCCGGCCTTGGGACTTCCGCTGGCGCCTACGGTCGCGAAGCCCTGTCGTGCCTTGCCGAACTCGCCACTGCGGAAGGCCTTCATGGCCTCGTCGTAGGCGGCATCGAGGTTGGCGAGGGCCGAAGCGCTCGCCGTGGCGGCGGGCGCGGCAGCCACTCTCTGCTGTTGGGGCGGCTCGGCGGACTCGGCCTCGGGTTCCGCGTCGTCGAGCGGTGCCGCCGCGGGCTCGGGGGCCACGGCCGGCGGTGGAGCCTCGTCCTTGCTGACCACGACCGCGCCTGGCCGGGCGCGCAGCAGCAGCACCGAGGAGCCGAGGACCAGCATCAGGATGGCGGCCATGGCGAGCTGAGGCCGCATCGCGTGGCTGCCGGCCCACGCCAGCGACCGCAGGAGCTTTCGGTGGAGGGGCTCACCTTGCTCGGCCAGTCGCGCCGCGGCGAGGATGCGGTCCTCCAGGTCGTCGCTCGGCTCTTCGACCGGAAGCTGAGCGACCTCGATGGTCGCCCTGAGCCCCGCCTCGAGCTCTCGAGCGTCGGCGTCGGCCTCGATCTTCCGACGCATGGCAGCCGCGGTCACCTCATCGAGCTCGTCGAAGAGGAAATCCATCAGATGCTGGTCGAACTTCTCTTGGTCCATGGTCGCCTCAGCGGAGGGCGCGGGCGTAGTCTTCGTATTCGGAGAGCGCCTCTTGGAGGCGCTCGAGGGCGTAGCGCATGCGGCTTTTCACCGTGTTCTCGGGGACACCCGTCATCTTCGCGATTTCCTTGAAGGGAACCTTGGCGGTCTGGCGGAGGAGGAAGACCTCGCGCTGCTCCGGTGGCAAGGCTTCCACCGCGCGCACGATGCGCTCCCCGATGTCGGTGCTCATCGCCTGTCGGTCGGCGGCCGACGACGGATGCCGGTTTGGGATCCGCTCGCCGAGCGTGGGGCCGTCGTCACTGCGGCCTGACGCTTGGTCGAGGGAGGGGTGTCGGCGGAGAGACATCTTTCGAAGGTGATCGATGCAAAGGTTGCGTGCGATCGAGTAGGCCCAGGTGGTGAACCGAGCTTCGTGTTTGAAGGTCGCGGCGTTGTGCACGATCTTGACGAAGACGTCTTGGGAGAGGTCCTCGGCCGTGTTCTGGTGGCGCACCTGGCGCAAAATAAAGTTATAGATCGGGGTCTTGTGGCGACGCACGAGCACACCGAAGGCGCTGCGATCGCCCCCCTGGAAGCGCATCATCAACGTCTCGTCGGAGACGTCGGCGAGATCAGAGGACACCTCCACCTCGCTCTTCGTAGGGTCTGCTCAAGTTTCGTAGTGTCCGGGCATCGACGCATGAGCAGGTCGAAAGTTCTCGCCGGGCGGCGACCCACACGCCCCTTTCATGCTCCGACGACACGCGCGGACACCATAGCGCAGGCCGGAGGATGACGGCCAGCGCTCAAGAACCGGCCGGTTTCCGACGTTGCGCCCGAGAGGCAAGGCCTACTAGACTACGTCGGAACGCCTCTGTGTTCCGAGCAATGGCTCGGAATCGCACAACTTTTTTGAGGGAATGAGCATGCACTTTCGACGCGTGATGGCGGTGACTTTGGCCGGGTGTCTCGCGGGCGCCACGTGGTTCGGTGCGTCCGCCCCTGAGCCGGCCTACGCACAGCCAGCGGAAGAGCAGCCTGCCGAAGAACAGCCCTCCGAGACGCCGGCCGAAGAGGCCCCCGCCGACGGCGAGGCCGGGGACGGCGCGACCGGCAGCGAGGGCGAGAGTGACGGTGCGGCCGAG
>JGI12210J13797_10100079_pt1 | contig 12420 bp, 5 predicted proteins | sample ElkSlonscriptome_3_FD_13797 | JGI IMG/M metagenome (IMG submission 13797) | reverse complement strand
GAAGTGTTGCGCTTCTGTTTGCCTTGATTGTTGCACAGCTTCTTGAGTTTTATAATCCAGCAATATTCTTCATCCATAATAGCATCTAAACGAATATTAAACCATCAAGCATTCTGCTTATTCAACCAAACCATTCGTCATTGAAGGCGGATAGTAAGCAGGATCAGGATCACGAGGGGCTTTTCCATCAAGGACGGTGAAAATCCAAAGCAACTTAATTACTATCAGCAAATTAATCTTTTTCATCTCTTCTTCATTCTTCCAGTTTCAATACCGGGAAATAATGTGGTTCATCCACCACCCCCATACCTGGAGTCAGTTGAATATAACCTTCCACCTCTTCTCCATCATTATCATGCACCTGCAGGTTATATCCGATGCCAGCTTCCAAAATTTCTTTACTGAACGGGATCCCGATCTGATAAAATAATTTATCGGAACGAGAAAATTCCAGGTCGAGGTTTTTATTATATGCTTCCGGACCAGAATAATCAAGCTCCACCTGGTTGTTCGGGGTCAATTCCAGCCGGTAAGTTATTTTCTGCTCCAAAGCTTTAGGATAGAGCATAATTCTTACATAATCCCCCCTTGAATTTTCATCAGAACTCACAAATTGATCATCCTCGACTACCAGGTTAATTTTTAACTGCTGATCCTGGTACTGAAACCATCCTTCGGCGCTTACATCCTGCGGCCCTTTCCAGGTGAGGTGGGTGCTGGCCGGGTCGTGCTCAAAGCGGTTGGTAACCTGTCCTGCCTGGTCGAGGCTGAAATCCGGTGCTCTTCCCCGCCACCTTTCGGTAGTCAAAGGAGTAAGCAACCTAACAGGCACTTCCAGGAGGCCATACCATCCGGCCTCCGGAGCCTGATAGGATAATTTGGCCTTGAAAAAGGATGGTAAATCAGCAGATCGGATAGCATAACTTTGCTCCCCAGGCTGCGCATCCGCGGCAGGATAAAGCAAATTGGTTTGCATTTGCACCTGCGACTCTGTATTTACCGTAAGTTCGAATCCATCGATGCCTGATTCAACTAAGGGTTTAATCGCAAGCTGCTCCCAGCCTAGATCGCCACCGGTTTTGATCTTGTAAAATTTACAGCTTTTATTTATCACCAGGGGAAAACGGTCCTGGTAAGAGTCGCACTGCTGGAGATTGCCCATTAAATCGATCATTTCCACCTGGCTGATACCTTCAAATGAAGGTAAATACATTAAATCAGGCTCCGATTCATCTTCTTTCCAGGTAACGATCACCTTTTCCTGATCATTGCCGAAAAGAAAGGCATAATATCCTTGAGGCGTTTCCAGTTGCTGGATGAACTGCTTGTTATGCAATTGTGTAACCAGCTCATTATAAGCTACATAGACGGCCTTCGGATTGAAATCTTTGGTCAGCATACCATAATTATGTTCATGGTGGGATGGTGCGTAGTTTGGATTGGAAAGCATATTGAACCAGGTATAACCCATTGCTCCCCGGGCCCAACCGTAGGTCAACTTCTTGAAAAGCACCCGGGCCTGCTCTTTTTCTCCGATAAAAGTGCTGTGCATGGCCGTTTCATTAAACCAGAGCGGTTTATCTTTTTTCAAGAGGGATCTAATTTCCTGCAAAGGACCCTCCACTTCATTTCTGAACCTCGAAAAAGGACTGTGACGGTGAAAGGCATGTACATCGAAATATTTCTGACCCTTTCGTACTACTTCCCGGTGCAGGTCTCCCCGTTCTTCCAGGTACCGTGACCTTGGAATGGCACTGGCAAATCCGCCCGACATCACCTGCAAATCGGGATCCACTTTTTTGATCGTCCGATAAGCCGATTTTAGTAATTCGAGGTATTCATCAATAGTTCCGTGGTAAAAACCAATATCCGGCTCGTTCCAGATTTCATAATAGGTGATCCGGTCCTGATACCGGGTGGCCAACTGATGGATGTATTCTTCCCAGGGCTTGATCCGGGGCGGGGTATTATTCTTTTTGCGATAATCTTCGTATTTCTCCCGTACCGCCCACTGTGTTCCACCATTGATCAGCAGTTGCCGCTCGATGCCATATTCTTCTGCGGCCGCTATTTCCCGATCGAGTTGCTCCCAGTTCCACTCGCCTTGTTTCGGTTGGATCTGGCCCCAGCTGGCATATTTACGTTCATAAGCAGCTCCCATTAATTGGGCGGCTTTTAATTGCAACTCGAAAGATTCAGGGTTGTAAAAACGGATACCGGCAATTCCAAATTTAAAAGAACTCTTATCCTGGGGATAATCATTGCCAATTGGCTCCATATATGCAAATGAGCTTCTTCCGCTCAAGGTATCTTTGGCAGCTGTAACAAACTGGTAATCAACCCAATGCACACCTCTCTGATCGAATATCTGATCAGGAAAATCCACTTCCACACTGCTGCCAGGATTGATGTTCATCTGTTTTTCCAGGGCCACCTCCTGACCGCTGTAAGCAGTTACTGACAGGCTCAACCAGCCCGACTGGTAGGTATCACCATTATTTTTTAACAATATTTTCAAGGCATCTTCATAACCGGGACGCACTATATTGAGTGGACCACCTGAAATCACTTCAATAGTAGTACCTGCATCTTCCTGGCTCCAGGCGGCTAAAGTGCATATTGAAAAAACCAGGAAAGAAAATAAAAATCGACTTCTCATAAAATTTAATTATTTCAACAACTTTTGCATTTCAATTCCGGTAAAAAGCAAGCCAAGCAGACCATGGGAATCATCGGAAGCTACCGGCCGCTCCAGGTAATCCTTGGGATCTTCGCTGGTCATGGTACCAACACAAATTTTTGTCACTTTTCCGTTTGGTTCGATCACAGTCGTCAGTGCTTCCCAACCTTTCTCAGCATTCTGGCGGTATTTTTTCGGGATCCAGCCATTATTGAGACCGCGGGCGATGGCCATGGTGATGATGGCAGTGCCGGAGGTTTCTACAAATGAATCCGGGTCTTCCAGCAACTGACGGAAAAAGCCGGTTTCCATATCCTGTACTTTGGAAAGCCCTTCCACATGATCTCGGAAAAGCTTCAGAATCGGCCGGTAATTTTTGTGTTTCTTAGGTAAGTGCAACAATACTTCCGAAGTGGCCCAGATGGCCCAACCATTGGCACGTGACCAGTAGGGCAACTTCACTTCCGGTCGGGAGGTAAAATGAGCATGCCAGAAAAGTTGCTCTTCCGGATCGTAGTTGCGTTCGGCAAAAGTCAGGATCTGGCTGGCAGCATCATCGAAGAACGCTTTCTTCTTAGCCGGATCATCTGCATAAAGAGCCGCTTGCAACAGGAACGGAACACCCATGTACATGTCATCTGACCAAAGGGTATATTTTTCCGGGGTTTCCCGGGCCAGCGTACCATCGGGCAGTCGCAGTTGCCGGTTCATTACGTATTCCTGGATGTTCCCCACAAATTCTTCGTAGGTTTCCCGGTTTTCAAAGTCTCCTTCTTTCTGGAGCCGGTAAATGAATGGTATCGCCGGTGCAGTGGTAAAATCGAGTAATGGCTTATCGACCAGAAAAGCATGGCGGGAACGATAACGGGCCAGGTTATACTTTTCATATTCAATGTAGGGCCGGATCCGGAACATGAAATCACAATAATCACGCAGGTAATTCTTGAAACGTTCCTCACCGGTAAATTCCCCCAGGTTGTACATGGACCAGGCCAGGCCGGCAGTATGATAATTATAGTCGTAAAGGGTGCCCCAAAGCGGATCAGCGCCAATCGTGGTGGCAATGATCTCAAGTTTGGGTATAGTCCAGGCGACTCTTTGCCCCCCGGATTCATAAAGACTGCTGATCAGGAATTCTTCTTCCGGAGGCAGTACCTGATCTAAGTTTTCCTGATCCACAAAAGGCCCGATGATCATCCAGTTGCTGATTTCATCAATTTCGGGGGTAATGTTTTTTATTTCAGCCAGTTTAAATTCCAGGCCGGCACTGCGGGGGGCATTGTTTTGAAAATAAACCTTCCATTCAGGATCCGATGACATCGACTTCACCAGGATTTTGTTGTTGCCCTTCTTCAACGTTAACTCCACCTGGTCTTCGAGGGCAATCGATCTTTCCAGCTCCTCCACTTTGGCCGGGCCTGTGTTTGATTGCTGATAAACCACCTGATCGTTGACCCATAATTTCAGACTGCCGCTAAAAGCAAGGTCCAAAGTAAAGGAAAGGTCCTGGTTACTTTGAAGGTTGGTCAAAGCATATGCCACTGCCTTATCCGAAACAGGAAAGTTCCGTTCAAAGCTGATGAATTCTATTTGGTTAAACTGCTTCGAAGGCCGGTTAGGCTCTAGTTTGAATTCAAAAAGTGACTTTTCAATTACCCGGTCTGCGACTGCTTTCATATAATCAATTGGTTCCCAGCCGGAAGTATCCTGGGCCTTGTTCACGTTCACAATGACCAGCATTAAAATTGCAAGTCCAAAAAATCGATTCATAATCATTCTGTTTTTAAATTGTATTAAAAATTTCTGCCAGGTTTGAGGTATAATTATCCAGTAATTCATTCTCTTTCATTGGTTTCATTGGTATACTTATTTCCTTACCATTCCAATTCAGCTCAAGTTTTCCCTCACTGATTTTATGTTTTACTGTCTCAGGATCAATGGATTCCGTAGGATGAATCTTAATGGCCAAACCAAAAGCAGCCTGATCCATTGCTGATAAATCGAATGCTTTTTCCTCTCCTTCATAAAAAACCAGGTCGATCCAGGCCTCTTCCTCAGCAACATCCTCTCCTTTGGTCCAGAAGGGTTCGGATCCGTCGAATTGCTGCACGGGGCTGTAGAAAGAAAAAGTAAGACCATCGCTTGAGAAAGTCACAGGTTGTTCCGGACTGTCAGGAAGCTGTACATCATCCAGGTCCAGGTGATGAAATTCAAGACGCAGGCGAAGATCCCGAGCGGAAAACTTGCCATTGTCGAGCCGGTCAAGGCTGGTATGAGTGTCCCCTCCATTGGTGGCAAAGTTGACGCCGGATAATATTTCATCCTGGTCCTGCACGGAGAAGACGTTGCCGGCGGAAAAGTCGTAGAGATCATGCAGAAACCGCACCTGCAGGTAATTGGTATTTTCGGTGCCACTCCAATACCCCAGGATCGGCCGGCGCTGGTTCCAGAAATTGGTCCGGTTTACAGACGCGAGGCTAAGCTGATCAGTCAGGTAGGTAGTGCCCAGAATTGGATTTTCAGCCATCAGGAAAGTATCTCTTTCCACCCGGTGGCCGGAAAACCTGGTAAAATAATGCAGGTACTGATCAGGCAGATCATGTGCAATTCTATGTTCGGTGATTTCCGGTTCATCGGAGCCAAAATTAAGTTGGCCATCGGTAGCGCGGTATAAATTCCCATAGAATGAGTTCCGAACCAGGGTGCTGTAGCAGCGACTATGCGGCCCAGACCATTGGTGGGTTGGTTGATGAAAATGGGTCGCGACAATTTCCCAGCCGATGTTGTATAGTGAATCGATCATAGGCTTCATTTCGGGATCGATGATGTATTTGCGCATCCGGCTCAATTCGTCGAGGGCAACCATCGTGTAAGTTGGGCTGTTGAATTCTGTAAAGCCGCGGTGGTGGAGGGTAAAGTCATAGAAATTTTTCATCCGCTGCCGGGCATATTGGTTGAGTGTGTCGATACGGTACAATTCTGAAGCGGCAAAGGTGACAAAGGTTCCCATAATGGCAATGTTAGTGTAGCCGGGTCCCACATCACGTCGGCGAATGGCTACCGAAGCATTCTGAATGGCCTGGCCGATCCTTTCAGTCAGATTTTCCGGGATACGGTCGCGGTGGGTGAGGATCACTTCCAGTAGTTGGGTACCACAGAAATCAGCCCAATTGCGGTCGGGAGGTACCATCTGGTCCACCGACTCTTCGGCAAACCAGGGCCAGATGCCGAAATACTGATGGTCGGGATTAGTGACCTGGAAAGTAAGGACGGTATCGATGATTCCAATTGCTCTTTGGCGGTCTGCTTCGTTGTAGGTGTCCATTAAGGCCACGGCGTAACGCAGTGACTTTCGGGTACGGTGCACATCACCTCCCTTTAAAGTGGTGTGATAACCCGGAGAAGAGAAGGGTTCTTTGAGCATCCGGGCTTCGGGATTGTAGTTTTGGTGGTAATCTTCAAGGGCGGTGGATAGCCGGCCTTGTTGCTCGGGAGTGAGTTCAATTTTGGTTGACCGGAGGTGGCCGTTGTCGAAAACGACGGGGTTACTGTTTTGGCAGGCAGTGAGGGGTAGGATTATTAAAAGGAGGTAGTGGCAGGGAAGTTGGATTTGAAATCCAGCAGGTTTTTGGTTGTTAATGGTATTTAGTTTCATAGTTTCTTCTGTTTTCTTTTCGGCTTTTTGTATCGCGTTAAAAACGCTATGCACTAGGCACTGATTTCAAATCAGGATGAACTGTGAGTTATATTTCATCTTTTCCACCACTCATCGAAGGTGGCAGCTTATCCTTTCCTGAACCCCATTCTTTATTTGGTTCCGGGCCCATTTGCAATTCCAGTTCACCGCCATCTACCAGATTGCGATGGTAAAACCAGGCTTGATTGAGTGGCTTGCCATCCAGTGTTGCTGACTGGATATAATTGTTTTCCGGTGAATTATTTTCAGCAGTAATCGTAAAAGATCCGCCGGTATAATAATCTTCGTCAAGATGGATTTTGATCCGGGTGAAAATTGGGCTGCCGATTTCGTAAAATGGATTTAAGGCGGCACCACCATGCAGTTCGAACAAACCAATTTTTAACAAAACCGCCAATGCACCCATCAGACCCTGATCTTCGTCACCATTGTAGCCTTCAAAAGGGGAATGACCGCTATAAGCCTGCTCTACCACCTGCCTCGTCCAATATTGGGTAAGCCAGGGAGCACCAGAGTAATTGAAAAGATGGGCCACCTGCATCGAGGGCTGGTTGCCGTAATTTACCCAGGAACGGATGTCGACAAAATCATGCTGCTGTCCTTCTTCCATACTCCGATTTAGCCGTTGATTCAGGGAATCAAAACCACCCAGCAACTCCGCTAACCCGGCCACATCATGGGGTACAAACCAGGTCATCTGAATGGCATTGGATTCTACAAAACCTGCTCTCCTGTGTTTCAAAGGGTCGAATGGCTCAATCCAGCTGCCATCCATCTCCCGCGGCCGCATCCAGCCGGTTTGATCATCGTATACATTTTGGTAATTTGTAGCTCGCTGTAAAAAATATTGTTGGTCTTCCTCTTTGCCTAAAGCCTCAGCCAGTTGAGCCAGGGTCCAATCCTGATAGGCATATTCGAGGGTCATGCCGGCCCCATCAAGGTGAAAACCATGTGCTTCAATTCCTTCCGGCACGTAGCCTCTTTCGATATAATATTCGATACCTCCTCCTTTTTGGGTATGGTGCTCGTAGCCGGCTTTGCTCATCAGCCCACCAGGCATATGGTTCTTTTTCAATCCTTCATAAGCCATTTCATGATCGAATCCACGTATACCCTTTTGATAGGCGCTTACAATAAATGGTGTGGAAGAGGCGCCGGTCATCACGAAAGTGTAATTTCCACCGGAAGGCCCCCGGGGAATCAGGCCGCCGTCCTGGTACATCAGTAGCATCGAATTCACAAACTCCTCGGTCACTTTCGGATAAACCAGGTGCCAGAGGGTATTCAAAGTCCATTGAGCACCCCAGAATGAATCTGAATTGTAATGGTTGAATTTGGGCTGACCATTCTCGTCCAAAGGGATCTGCTTTTCCAGGCGTTCCTCGCCAGTATAATCACTGTATTTTCCATTAACATCGCTGATGATGCGTCTTCCCTGCAGTGCATGCCAGAGATCGGTATAAAAGCGGGTTTTTTGAGCATCCGTACCACCATCTACTTCAATTTTAGACAACCACTGATTCCATTCCTGCTCCGAATCTTCTACCACCTGGTCGAATTCCCAATGGTTGAGTTCCGTTTCCAAATTGAGCCTGGCCTGCTCGATGCTGGTATAGGAAATGCCCACTTTCATCAATATCCTTTCCTCGCTTTCGGTTTTAAAATTCAGGACTACACCTGAATTGGGGCCGGCAATTTCCTGCACATTTTTCCGGAGACGGTTATTCATCCAGCCATCCATTCCTTCGATAGACTGGTTAAATTTGGCCACAAAATAAACAGGGCATTCCTTTGGCCTTCTGCGGGTGGCTCCATTAACGGTAAAACCTTCGATCTCCGTATCATTCACAACCCTTGCCATACCGTCCACCATTTCGGAAGGACCAAGCATACCACCCAGGTTAAACAGAATCCTGCTTTTATCAGAAGAGGGAAAAGTATATCGGTGGAAGCCCACCCTGTTGGTAGAGGTTAGTTCAGCCCGGACTCCATAGCGGTCCAATTCAAGGTAATGGTAGCCGGGTTTTACTTTTTCAGTTTCATGGCTGAACTTCGATTCATATCCGGCCGGTCCGGTAGTTGGATCGATGTCACCTACCACAGGCAAAACTGAAATCCCGGCCAATTGCCAGGCATGAATATGGCTGAAACCGGCCACTGTATCTCTTTCGTAGCGGTAGCCCGTTCCCCAAGCACCATCAATACGGGTATCGGGACTGAGGTTGACCATACCAAAGGGGCGGCAGGCGGAAGAAAAAAAGAACCAGCGGGAATGGGCCGCATCGATCAGGGGATCAACCCATTGGACGGCATTGAATTCCGTCGGCTCCTGCTGGTCTGCCGTTTGAACAGGCTGGCAGCGCCAGTATAATAACGATAGGCTGATTAAAATAATTATATTTATTGCTTTCATGGTATTCTTATTTTACTCATTGCCTGGGCGCTGTTAATTTCTACTAATTCCTTCACCTGATTACGATAAACTGCCAGGCTATCCTGGTTTAATAACGGATCATTGGTTTTCTGTTGCCATTCCTTCAACCTGGTTATCAAACGTTGCACAATTGCCTGGTAACCACGATCATTAACACGATTATTGAATTCATGAGGGTCCTTTTCCAGGTCATACAATTCATACTCCGGGTTTTCAGCATAGCCATTTAACCGGGAATCTATCGGAATTTGATCCTTGAAATCAGCATAGACTTTTGCAATTGGGTTGGCAATTAACTTGTAATTTTCCTGCCTGATTGCCCGGCGGGGAAAAAAGATGTCACGGGTATGCCAGTCGAATTCGGTGAAGATTGCATCACGCCATTCCTGATCCTGGTCATCGATTTTTAACCAGGATAGTCCAGGTAAATTTTCCGGAACGTTCATTCCATTGAGATCCATCATGGTTGGTAACAGGTCGATAGTAGAAACGTATTGGTCAATTGTCTGATGCGCTTCCTGTTGCGGATATTTTACCAGCATCGGGATCGCCACGCCAGCTTCAAAATTAGTTAGTTTAGCCCGGCTTAACGGTGCCCCATGATCACCCATAAAAATGACAAGTGTATTTTCATAAAGTCCTCTGGCTTTAAGTCTTTCCAGCAGTTGATTAAAGGCCACATCTACGCGGGTACACCCATTGTAATAAGCAGCCAGCCGTTCTTTGCGGTTGTTGCCAGTCCAGCCGGTAAATTCCAGGTTTTCCAGTGATTCGCCATGAACCGGATCTGCCGGTTCGCCAGCTACCTGTTGGTAAAAAGGAGCGTGTGGGTCCAGCAGATTCACCATCAGGAAAAAGGGTGATTCCCGGTTACGATCAATAAATAAAGCAGCTGAATCTGCAACCAAATGGGCCAGCCTTGTAAATTTTGCTTTTTCAGTAATGGTTTCCCATTCTTCAGTTACCTTTTCCACTGGCTCCGGATGATATGGATCTCTTTCCCCCCGGTATTCATAATCAAAACCGCCGTATCTCCAGTCAAAGGGCAAAATATCCAGCGGTTTTACGTGAATTTTCCCAATCACACCAGTGGCATATCCACTTTCTTTCAGTGCAGCAGGGATGGTGAGAAAATCCTGGTACATGCTGAAACCGCGATGGGAAAGACCAATTTGACCGTTTTGGTGAGGATACAAACCAGTGAAAATGCTGCTACGGGAAGGACTGCAGGAGGCGGTGGTCACGTAGGCATTATTGTATTGGGTATACTGGGAAGCAAAGCGGTCAAGATGTGGCGTTTGGGCCTGCTGATCGCCATAACACCCCAATTCCCGGCCCATATCATCGGCCACTACCAGCAGGATGTTGGGGGGAGTGGAGGACTCCTGGGTTGTGGATGGTTGGCAGCTAAAGGTGAAAATGGGCAGAAATAGGAAAATTGGAAGGTGCGGGATTGCAAATCCCACACAGCTTATTAGTGGAAAACAATTAGTGTAGCTTTTAGCTCTGCCGGATTTAAAATCCGGTTGAATTTGGTGCAGTATGGTTAATCCTGAAGATTTATTAAAATTCAATAATTTCATTTTAAGGATGCATTTAAATCGACCTCAAATTCTTCATTCGCCTGTTTCCAGATCCAATCAATAAATTCTGACTCCTCTGACCAACCGGAAACATAAAGTACATCGCCCATTTTCCAGGCCAGTGCCTGCCCATCTGAAGTTAAAACTGGATCAATTCCATCCCGTACTTTGAAAAGTGTTGCATCGCGTAAAGTGAAAACATGCTGATCGACCGAAACAAGTTTTTGGAATGATGTTTCCGAGCCATCCAATACTCCTGAGATTTCATAATCCAAATTATAACCAGGCGGCTCAGACAGAAAAAGAATGGTCGGGGTTTTTGCCTCCATAAATGGTTTCAGATCTACACTGCTCATTTCCGTAGCCTGACTAATAACCAACTGGTAATTTTCCAATTCTTCGGCATTTAGCTGATCATTTTTACGCGGCTCAAAGGCATCATAATAGATATTTTTCTGCAACACCAGATCGTCCAGCAACTGATCGGTAATGAAATTATCCAGCACCGGCTCTTCCGAACCGGTAGCACGTAAGGCCCGGATGGAATAAGGTCGGATGACAGCAACTTTTGCATTGATCGGATTATCGGTCTGATCCAGCCACCACTGGTGCATTTCTCCGGCTTTCGCCCAACTTTCCTTGTTTTCATATGGAAAAGTGCCGAAATGATTATTGTTGTTATACCCAAGCCACATGATGGCTTCCGGATTGAACTGTTCGTGCTGCTTCACCATTTTGGAAATATCTTCAGGGTTAGGGTGGCCCAATCCTCCTCTTTCCGGCCAGTATTGATGTGCCTGCAGCCAGGGAATCAGCATTTTCTGATGTCGCCGGGCCAATCCTGAAGCATAGGCCATATCGACAGGAATTACATGATCACGATAACCGCGTGCATTTACCGGATAAGGGTCCAGGTGGACGATATCAAAATACTGCGCCTGCAGGTCCAGTCCACTGCCATCATAATCATTGAGCGTATTGAATACATTGTAACGGGTAATGTTCCTGAATAATTTAAGGTCACCCAACCCGGCTTCCTCCAAAGTGGTTTTGACAATGCCTGCCATTTCTGCGGTGGAAGTATGGAAATTGTACATCCAATCGGCATAAGCCTGTTTGCCAAACATATCGGTCCAGCCTTTACCACGGGGATAAGGTTGCGAATTGATCTTTTGAAAAGATTGAATCGCGCTTTCAGAATAATCCCAAAGCGGGTAGGAACAGGCATCGCTGTTCAAATGACTGCTGAGGTGCCAGCATTCATCGCCGAAACGGGCCGCTATCACCAGGTCGTGGGGAAATTCACCTCCATTGGCCTCTGTCCATTCATCCAGTTCCTCCTGAACAGCCTCTTTAAGGTAATCCCTGGTCGATTGAGCGAAAGTAGAGGCATTGTCACCAAACATCCAGTAATCCCTGGTGCCTTCGGTGATCCAGTATACGGCAATTCCAACCTGGTCCAGGTCGCCTTCCACCCCGGTAAGGTCGAAGCCAATTTTCCAGAAATGTTCATTTTCTTTACCCAATACTTCAGCAGGAATTATTTTTACATGCGGCTCACCATCGAAATCAGCGGTTTTAACCAGCACTTCCGCCCGATGTGGATCATGCATGCCAGGGAAATAATGGCCCAAATCGCCATAACAATTCTCTTTATCATAGATGGGATTCTCGATCAGGATCTCATGCTTCTGTGGAGTAAAGGAGAACCTGAACCGGTCGATCGCTTTGCCATTGTAGGCACCACCGATCATGACTGCCCTTTCCACCTTGTCTTCAGGAATGAGGTAGGCCTTTTCTGAAACCTCCGGAAAGTCTATGATCAGTTTCAGATCATGCTTGCGGGCAGCTTCAATCAGTTCCGGCGAAGCATCGTTCACACTAATTGCTCCTACCTGGTGGGCCTTGAGATCCCGGAAATCCGTATCGAAATTCTCTACTTGTTTATAGCTCATCCAGATACGGGGCAATTCGGCAGGCTTTTCTTCTGAAGTTGCTGGTTGACAGGCGTATTGAGCTAAAGCTA
>JGI12210J13797_10038859_pt1 | contig 12420 bp, 9 predicted proteins | sample ElkSlonscriptome_3_FD_13797 | JGI IMG/M metagenome (IMG submission 13797) | reverse complement strand
TCCTGTCGATGGGGGTGACCACCATCTGCCTCGGACAAGACGGCAAGGGCCCCGAGAACGATCGCGTCCGCACCTGGGCGCCCCGCATGCGGAAGAAGCGGCTCGCCGTCAACGTAGCGCCTTTCGTGGGCCACGGCACCGTGCGCAACCTCGCCGGCGCTGGCGTCACCAAGACGCCGACCGAAAAGCACCTCAGCCGGATGGTACGTGAGGTCGAGCGCGATCTCGCGGCCGGCGCCTGGGGCCTCACCACCGGCCTCGAGTACACCCCCGGACGCTTCGCGACCCTCGAGGAGCTGGTCGCCGTGGCCAAGCCCGTCGCTGCCCACGACGGCGTGATCATGAGCCACATGCGCAGCGAGGACGATGACGCCATCGACGCCGCCCTCGACGAGCTCATCACCCAGGGAAAGCGCTCCGGCGCTCGCGTGCACGTCTCCCACCTCAAGGTCGTCTACGGCAAGGGCGAGGCGCGGGCCGAGGCCCTCCTGAAGCACCTGCGAGAGGCCCGCGAGCGGGGCGTGAAGGTGACCGCGGACATGTATCCCTACAACGCGAGCTACACGACGATCAGCATCGTCTTCCCCGACTTCGCCAAGCCACCGAACCAGTACGCGCGCGTCAAACGGGAGCAGCGCGACCAGCTCGCGACGTTCCTCCGCAACAAGGTGAAGCAGCGCGGCGGACCCGAGGCCACCCTGTTCGGAAGCGATCCCTTTCGGGGCCAGACCCTCGCCGAGGTGGCGACGAAGAAGGGGAAGCCCTTCGAGGACGTACTCATCGACGACATCGGCCCCGGCGGCGCGAGCGCAGCCTACTTCGTGATGGACGATGCGCTCCAGACCCGCCTCTTGCGCGACCCCATGGTCATGATCAGCACCGACGGCGGGCCCTACTCGTCGCACCCGCGAGGCTACGGCGCCTTCGCCAAGGTCATCCAAGAGTACGTGGTGAAACGAAAGGTCCTGTCGCTGGGCGCCGCCGTCCACAAGATGACCGGCCAGTCGGCCGCCACCGTAGGGCTCGACGCGGTCAAGCGCGGCCAGCTCGAGGAGGGCTGGGCCGCGGACGTCCTCGTCTTCGACCCGACCGCCGTGGAGGCACGCTCCAACTACGAGCGCCCGCGGATCTACGCCCGCGGCATGTCGTTCGTGGTGGTCAACGGCCGCGTGGTGGTCGACGACGGCAAGACCAAGAAGCGGAAGGCCGGACGCCTGCTCCTCAAGCCTGCTCCCAAAGAAAAAGAAGACCCGTCACGGTGAGTGACGGGCCTTCAAAGCTAGCGGAGAGAGCGGGATTCGAACCCGCGGTGGGTTGCCCCACACACGATTTCCAATCGTGCACCTTCAACCACTCGGTCACCTCTCCGAAGGCGGAAGCGATGTGTAGGCGATGTCGCCAGGAGCCGTCAACCGCAAGGACTCAGGGGTCGTAGAGGTAGAGGTTCCGATGGCGCGGCAGCTTGCCGCCGAAGCCGCGCCCGAGCACGGGGACGGCCTCGTCGTCCGGCGGCTTCCGGGCGACCCGCGCCACGGTGGGCTGGCCGGCCGTCTCGAGCTCGACCTTCTCTTCGTGGCGCGTGAGTCGCCACCAGAGAAGGCGACACAAGCTGGCGCTGATGGAGTGGCAGGCCAGCTGCGACGGCAGGTCGACCCGCGCTCCCTGCTGCATCGCCGTGGCCAGCTCGCAGAGCCGCCGCTGGAGGTGGAGGGCGCTCTTGCGCCCATAGAGGGTGTGGGCGCCTTCGTAGTGCTGGAGGGCGTACTCCTCCTCGGTCGTGAAGTACCCCGCATAGTCGCCGGCGAAGCCCACCACGCGCACCTCCGTGCCGGTGATGGCCGCGAGGGCGCGCTCGGTCCGTCGAGCCATCACGGTGGTCGGCTCCCCCGGCACGGTAGCCAGGACCATGGGGCCGACCCGGACGACATGAAGCGCGTGCCAAGCCGACGGCTTCAGAAGCTCCAAGAAACGCCAGAGCCAGCGCTGCGCCCCGCTACCGACGGGACTCTTGGGGTGCTGCCAAGCGTCGCGGCCCGGCCCGAGATAGTGGTCGCTCGGCATCCCCTCGCGGATCCTGAGGTGTCGCCACCCGGTCCGCGCATCCTCGGCGCCTCCGAGAACGGGCCAGCCGATGGACCAGCTCTCGATCGGGGCCTCGGCGTCGGCGGTCTCGAGGGGAACCCAGGGCCGAAAGCGGCCGTCGACGGTGAACCCCTTGGCCGTGGGCGCATCGGCGAGCGCCCGAGCCGCCATCGTCTCGCCGAGGGCACGGCCCATCCACTGCGCCAAGCCTCGCCCCTGGGCGTGGTTGGGGTTCCTGCTCCCGTGATCCGGACCCTGCCAGGTTCCGCGCCGGTCGTCCGGGGGGAGCGGGGTCACGTCACCGGCCGCGGAGGGAACGAGCGCAACGACCGCCCCGAAGTGCCCCTCGTCCTTCAGTCGCCGCTCGGTGTCGTCGACCGCGTAGCCGGGCCAGTCGCGGGAGAAGGTACCGAAGTCGATCCCCAGTGCCGTCGCGTGGCAGCCGAACAGCGCCAGCACGCCCTGGATCGCGCCCGCGTGGTCGGTGATGGTGAGGGTGCTGACCCGGGGATCGATGGCCTTCTGCTGCGGGCTCGCATCGGCCGGTGCGCGCTCGCCGAGCTCGCCAGGGCTCACCCAGTCGAGAGGCGACTGGGCCGCCTCGAAGGCCGGTAAGCTCCGGTTGCGACTCATCGACCAGAGGTCGCTGGTCCCCCAAGCGAGCCGGGCCGGCCGGGCCGAAGCACGCGCCTCTTTGATCGCATTGGCGGTCATCCCCGCGAGCCCATGGGCCCACTTGCGGTCGAAGCCGGGCTTGTCGCTACCCAGGGCGTCGTAGAAGGCATTGCCGAGGTAGTTGCCGGGCGCGGAGTGGGTGTGGGTGCCCACGAGCACGAGCCGATCGGCGCCCACGCCCTCCTTCGAGAGTCGCTCCGCGACGGCGGCTACGAGAAAGCTCGAAGCACACCACAGGTCGAGCGCGCAGATGGCCAGGGGCGCCCCATGCGGGTCCTCGAAATAAAAGGCCCGAGCGTAGAGCCGATCGCGGCCCCGAACCCCCAACTGCCCAGCCCCGCTGTAGCCCGCCATGGGCAGGGCGCGGTCGGGCGTGATGTCGACCCGCGCGACCCCCACCCGCGATTCACGCGAGGTCGACCCCTTGGACCGCAGGTTGCGTGTGCTCGCGACCTTGCTCCGCATGATGGAACGCTAACCGAGGTCGTCGAGCGACGGGAGGATCACGTCCTCCTCGAGGGGGATCAGTACGCTCACCGCCGTTCCCGCTCCCGGCTCCGAGGTCATGTAGAGGACCCCACCGTGGGCCTCGACGATGCGCTCGCTGATGGGGAGCCCGAGGCCCGTGCCGCTCCCCCGGGTCGTGTAGAAGGGCGAGGTCGCCTGCTCCACCTGGATCTCGGTCATCCCCTCGCCGTCGTCCTCGAAGCCGATGACCACGCACGGGCAACCCGCCACCACCTTCCGGGCGACCCGGATGTCGAGCCGCCCCCGACCGTCCGACGCTTGAACCGCATTGAGCACGAGCGCCTCGATGGCCTGAGCCATGAGATCCGCGTCGAGCGCGACGGTCGGCCAGACACCCTTGACGTGCAGCGCCACCAGGAAGTCGCCGTCCGGGTCGTCATGGGAACGTCCTACGGCTTCGCGAAGCAGCTCCTCGAGGGCCACCGGCCGGCGCTGCGGCACGATGGGCCGCGCGTAGTTGAGGAGATGGCCTACCAGCCGCTCGAGCCGCAGCATCTCATCGTCGATGATGCCGAGAAGCGAGCGGGTGTGGTCGGTCACCTGGGGGATCTTCCGCAGGGTGCCGACGGCGTTGTTCACGATCTGCATCGGGTTGCGGACCTCGTGGGTGATGACCGCGGCGAACTCACCCAGCACTGCGAGCTGCTCACTGTGGACGAGGTCTGCCTGGGTGCGCTCGAGCTCGGCCAGGGAGGAGGCTAGCTCACCCGAGCGCCGCTCGAGCTGCCTGCCCCGCCGCCGGAGCTCGCGGGTGAGCGCCGCGTAACGCTGCAGGACGTTGTGACCCATGAGGTAGGTGAAGCCGGCCCAGACCCACGCCAGGAGGGGAGGGGCATCGACGAAGCCCGCCGCCGCGGCGCCATCGTTCATGCCCCCGAGCGCGAGAAGCACGACGCCGCCCATCACCGTGAGGCACTCCTGGCGACCCGCACGGTAGGCCCGCCAGAGCATGCGGAAGCAGAGTCCGAACAGGACACTCACCGCGGTGAAGAACACGTATCCCCCCACCGCGACACGCCCCACCAGCACCGGGGTCTCGTAGCCGAAGGCCGGGATGGTCGTCACCGCGGGACGCACGGCCCAGTAGCCGCCAGCTTGAAGCATCAACAGAAAGACGATCGTGCAGCCCCAGGCCACCGTCATGACGCGTCGCTCGGCCAGCGACCCGGTGTAGCGCATCACGAAGTGCAGCAGACACGGCGCGGCGACGATGGCGGATGCGGCCGTGACGTCGAACAGCGCGGACGGGCCAACCGGGCGGCCGAGACCGACCCGCCAGTAGATGAACCCGACGATGGACGCGTAGATCATCATCACGACGGAGGTGAGCGCCACGAAGAGGTACTCCCCGTCCGCAGGGCGTCGCCGCGCCGTCACCACGAAGAACACCCCCGCCACCACGAAGACCAGTCCCAGGGCCACGTGGGCACCGGCGTAAATGAGGGCCAGCGGGTGCATCAGGGCCAGGACCTCGCCCGGGGTCGCCGCCGCGGCCCCTGCTTGCTCAGGTGAAGGGTCACGGTCGTCCCCTCGCCCGGCGTACTGTCGATGGAGAGGTGCCCTCCGTGGGCCTCGGCGATACGCGACACGATGGGTAGCCCCAAGCCGGTACCGGTCGGCCGGGTCGTGAAGAAGGGGAAGAGGGCCTGGGCTTGCGCCTCCAGGCTCATGCCCTCGCCGTCATCGCGAAAGGCGACGGCGACGCCGCCTTCTTCCTCGGCGACGCGCACGGTGATCCGTCCCCCGTGCGCCGTCGCCTGCACCGCATTCTGCACCACGTTGTCGAATGCCTGGCGCAACAGGCCCGGATCGCCGAGCGCGTCGAGGTCGCCCGCGAGCTCGAGCGCGGTCTCACGGTGCTCGGCGAGGACGAGGGCGCGCTCGATCAGGGCGGCGAGGTCGACCTTCTCCCGCGCGGGCAGGATGGGACGCGCATAGTGTACGAGGCGGCTCACGAGCTGGTCGAGCCGTCCCATCTCCTCGCTGATGATGTTGAGGAGCGTCTTTCGGTCGCGTCCCTTGGTCTGCTTCTTATGGAGGCTCGCCACCGCGTTGCTGACGATGGCCAACGGGTTGCGCACCTCGTGGGCGATGACCGCAGACAGCTCGCCGACGACCGCGAGCTGCTCGCTCCGCACCAGCTGCTGCTGCGTCCCTTTCAGCTCCCGGTAGCTCGCTTCCAGCTCTCTCGAGCGCCGCTGCAGCTCACGGGTCGAGCGCTCGAGCTCGGTCGAGGCCAGGCCGTAACGGCCGACGAAGGTGAGCGCGGCCGCGAAGCCAAACGTGACGACCCCCAGAGGGAGGGTCGCAGGCGCCCCCGCCATGTCGTGAGCCGCAGAGGCGACGAGACCGAAGGTGCCACCCACGACGGCGCCCCCGTCCCCGGACTGAGCCCAGCGACGAGCCACCAGCGCGAGGAGGGCGAGACCCGCGCCGAAGGAAGCGGTCGCCGGATGGGTCTCGAACCCGAGCGCGGCCAGCATCGCAGCGACCAGCGCCAGACCGTAGATCGCCGGAGTGTACCGGCGACGCCGCTCGACCGGTGCGTAGAGCAGCCCGAAGTGCAAGAGGGAGGCGAAACCGAGGTGACTCGTCATGGCCGCGACGCGGGACCAGGGCCACGATGGCATCACCCCCAGGGCGGCCATGACCTCGCCGGCGCCGGCGACGGTGTTGAGTCCGAGCGCCAGCATGCCCAGGGAAAAATAGAGGTAGGTGCGCTCGGCCGGCTCGATCCTCCATGCGCGCAAAAAGAAACCAACGAGGGAGAGGGTCGCGAGGGCGAGAGCGAGACCAACGCCGACGAGGAAGGCCCAGACCCCTGTTGGAAAGGCAGCGAGCACCGTGTCTGTCGTCTAGAATGGCCGGGCCGAAACCGAAACCGGCGCTGGTGAAGCCAAGTGAAAACGATTGACAAGGTTCTGCCCGGACAGTAGATACAGCGACCCTTCATTGTCGCCCCCCGAGGCCAACATCATGAACCCCCATCGCAAGACGTACACGGCCAAGCCGGACGAGGCCCTCCAGCACCGAGGCTGGTGGGTCGTGGACGCGACGGACGTGCCCCTTGGCCGTCTCGCGTCGGTCATCGCGACCAAGCTCCGCGGCAAGGACAAGCCCACCTTCACTCCCCACGTGGATACGGGGGACTTCGTAGTGGTCGTCAACGCCCACAAGATCAAGCTGACGGGCAACAAGTGGAACCAGAAGTTCTACTACCACCACAGTGGCTACCCGGGCGGACTGACCCAGATTCGTTACGACAACCTGGTAGAGAAGCGCCCCGAGATGCCCGTCCAGAAGGCGGTTCGCGGTATGCTTCCGAAGAACAAGCTTGGTCGTAAGCTGCTGAAGAAGCTCAAGATTTACGCGGGCCCCGATCACCCGCATACCGCTCAGGCACCGCAAGAGCTCAAGGTCTGAGGGAGCATATAGAAATGTCTGACGAGGCCGTCTACGCCACCGGAAAGCGCAAGTGCGCCGTCGCCCGCGTCTGGGTCAAGCCCGGCACCGGCAAGTTCATCGTGAACAAGCAGCCGGGTGACGACTACTTCGAGCGCGGCACCACCCGCATGATCATGCGTCAGGCGGTGAAGCTGCTCGAGATCTCCAACGAGATCGACATTCTCGCGACCGTGAACGGCGGGGGTCACAGCGCGCAGGCCGAGGCTCTACGCCACGGTACGGCTCGCGCCCTCGCCTCGACCGACCCCGACCGGCGCGCCATCCTCAAGAAGGCTGGCTTCCTCACCCGCGACGCGCGGAAGAAGGAGCGCAAGAAGTACGGTCAGCCCGGCGCCCGTAAGCGCTTCCAGTACTCCAAGCGCTGAGCGTTCTGCGCCGTACCTCGACGAGGTACACCCACGACCCCGATGCCTCCTCTTCGAGTGGACTGCGGGGTCGTCGTCGTTTGTGGGTCGATACCGGATTCGGTCGGGATGGGTTGTAACGAGGTCAGGGGCAGAAGCCCGCGGTGGGGGCGGCTCCCGGCGTCGGCGTCGACGTGGGCGCGAAGGCGACCGACAGGTTCTCGCTGGTCTCGTCGTGATTCGTGACCCCATTGCCGAGGGTCTTGGTCTCGGTCGCCTCGGCCGTGTCGCAGCGTGAGAGCCCGCCAGCGGCGGTGAGCGATGGTGCCGCCGACTGCGCCGCCACGGGCGTGTCGGGCACGTAGGTGCCGGCTCCGACCATCACGCCGGTCTTGTCCACACCGCCCACGGTGCTGCCGACGACGAGGTAGTCGATGTCCTCGACGAGGCTGGAGAAGCCGTTCCAGGTGTAGAGCATGAGTGGCTGGCCGTTGCCGACGAGGGCCGCGCTGCCGTTGGTGTAGGTCCCCAGCATCGCCGGGGCCCCGAGGTCGGCCCCATCGAGGTCGAAGTCCGGGTTTTGACCGTGCACGCCGTTGAAGGCCGCTGCGCTGGAGAGCGCGACCACGACGAACCCCTGAGGCGCGATGGTCGCCCCCGCGGGGAAGAGGAGGTTGAACTCGGCCGCGCTCGGAGGCGTGCCGCCGGTGGTGACCTGGTGGTAGCTCGCGTAGTCGGCGAGGTAGACCTCGCCGAGCGGCGCGACGTTGTTGGTCGGGTTGTAGAGTTCGATGAAGGCTCCCGGGTCGAGCTTGATCTCGCTGATCACCAGGTGGTTCGTCGGGAGCTGACACGCCGACGAGCACCCATCGAAGCTGTCGGTATTGCCGTCGTCGCAGGTCTCGGTGCCGTCGACATTGGTATCTCCGCACACCTGGGTGACGCAGACGTTCCCGATGCAATAGGACCCGGCGCACTCGGAGGGGTTGTTGCAGGCCTGCCCGTCGCACGCACGACATTCGGCGGGGCCGCAGTCCACGCCCGTCTCCATGCCGTCCATCACGCCGTTGTCGCAGCGACAGGCGTCGGTCCCGCCGCAGGTGTCGGCCCCACACTCGAGCTCGGGGTCGGTGCCCACCGAGTAGGGGCGGCAATTGCCCTCGAAGCCCATCTCGCTACAGGTCTCGCAGGCATCACCGCAGGCGTTCTCGCAGCAGACGCCGTCGACGCAGAAGTCGGTGGCACACTCCCCTTCCCGGGCGCACACGACCCCGACCTTGAGCTTGAGGGCGCAGTTGTTGCTGCCGTCGCAGTAGTCACCAATGCCGCAGTCCACGTCGCCGGCGCAGCTAGCGCAGCTACCGGCGTCGCCTCCGCCTGCGCCATCACAGCGCCGGCTCAGACAGTCGAACCGGTCGACGCAGCTCTGCCCCACGGCGCAACCCGCGCAGTCCCCGCCGCCGCAGTCCACGTCGGTCTCTTCGCCGTCCTGCACGCCATTGGCGCACAGAAGGGGCACGCAAGCTTCGTTCTCACAGGCCTCGGTCTCGGCACACTGGGTCTCGTCGAGACACTCGACGCAGGCGCCGTCGGCCGTGCAGACGCCCTCCGTACAAGAAGCCCCCGCCTCAGCCGTCGCAAATCCGCAGACCTCGTCCGTACAGGTTCGCACGGTACAGATCTCGGACGGCGGCGGACAGTCCTGCGGGATGGTGCAACCGCCTTCGCCTCCCGCCCCACCTGAACCGCCGATGGGCTCGTCGGCGGGGACGAGGGTGCGATCCACGCTCGCGATGATCCCACAACCGACCCCGAAGAAGGCGGTACCGAGGGAGATGAGGGTCCAGGAGTGGCGGAGCGCCATGCGACGATCTTTATCGCAGATCGCCGCACGGCGCGTCCCTTCTGACCACGCGGGGTCAACTCGTGGTCTTGACGGCGATCTTGCGCGGCTGGACGGCGACGGGCTTGGGCAGCGTCACCGTGAGCAAGCCGTCGCGAACGCTCGCATCGACGCTCTCGGCGTCGACCTTGTCGCCGAGGCGGAAGCGCCGAGCAAAAGAGACCTGCCGGCGCTCGCGGAACACCGTGCGAGCCGCCTCCTCCTCGCCTTTGGGCTTCGCGGCGTTGCGCTCGGCCTTGCCGGCGATGGTGAGGACGCCTTCGTGCAAGGTGATGTCGATGTCCTCGGCGGTCATACCGGGGACTTCGGCGGTGAGCTCGTAGGCTCCCTCGGTCTCCACGATGTCGACCCTGGGTCCCTGGGTCTCGAAGCGAGGGCGTGCCTCGAAGTCGGAGAAGAGCTGGTTCATGAGGCTGGCCTGGCGGCCGAAGAGACGATCGAAACCGTTGTTGTCGTAGAGCGTGAGCATGATGGATTCCTCCAATTGACAGTCCTTGGGTCGCGAAGGCACGGCTCGCCCGTTGCGCTCCACCGGGGAGTGCCGCCGAGTGACCCGTGCCGGGCTTCCTCCCCGATACGGACGCACGCCTGGCGTGGCCTTCTCGAGGGGATTGAAGGGTTGTTGGGGGTCAGCATCCGCAGGCTGCGTTGCCGACCATGAACCCAACATGTTCACGCAAAAAAGGCTGTCAAGCGCTAGGCCACCTACCCGAACGACCAGAAGGTACGGGTCAGGCGCCCGTGGGGACGGGCTAGAGCGGTACGGGCCCCTTGGTCGGGACCTTGCGCGGGTTATCGGGGTCGTCGCAGTAGCCGTCGAGCCCGATCTTGCAGCGACCGTACTTCTCGCAGACCTCGGACTGCGCGCAGTCGGCGTCGGTCTTCGGCATGCAGTTGGTCGCACCTTCACCGTTGAAGGCGCAGAGGCCCTCGGACTTGCACCGCTCCGATTTGCGACAGTCCTCGTCGGTCTTTCCGATGCAGGCTTGCCCCTCGAAGGTGCACATGCCGTTGACCTTGCAGCCGTGCGAAGCCCGACAGTCGGCCTCGCTCACGGCGACACACATCTTCGTGCCCTGCAGAGAGCAGAGACCCGCGACCCAGCACGGCGTACGGCACTTTCGAGGCACGTCCTTGCGGAGCTTCACCGTGCGCTGGGGGCGCTTGGTGGACGTCGACGAGGTGGCCGTAGCCGTCGCGGTCGTGGCGGCGGGCGGAGGCGGAGGCGGCTTTTTGCCGCACTCGCACGCCGGGAGGAAGAGCGAGCACCCCAGGGCGAGGGCGCACGAGCCGAAGGCTTTCCACCGCCAGGCGGTCAGGTCGAAGCGAGACACGCCTTCGGGATGCCACATCGGCCGGTGCGCGGCATGTCAAACCTGCGTTACCGAACCGTGCGCACCATGCACCGCCGTGGTAGCCATGGCGCCTCCATGGCCGAAACAGTCGAAGAGCAAGATCTTGGAGAGGCCTCGGTGGTGCGGATCTACGCGACCTCCCAGAGCCCCGACTACGAAAACCCGTGGCAGACCCAGGCGCCTCAGAGCGGCACCGGTTCGGGCGTGGTGATCGACGATCGGCGCATCCTCACCGGCGCCCACGTGGTGGCCGACGCGACCTTCATCCAGGTCCAGAAGGTGAGTGAGCCGCGCAAGTGGGTGGTCGAGGTCGAGGCGATCAGCCACGACTGCGACCTCGCGCTGCTGCGCGTGGAAGATCCCGCCTTCATGGAAGGCCTCACGCCCCCGGAGCTCGGCCCGCTCCCGCAGCTCCGGGACCGCGTGAGCGTGGTGGGCTACCCGGTCGGCGGCGAAGAGATCAGCATTACCGAAGGCGTCGTCTCACGGATCGAGGTCCAGAGTTACAGCCACTCCAAGCGCAGCCTCCTCGCGGTCACGGTGGACGCGGCGATCAACGAGGGGAACAGCGGCGGCCCCGTCTATCTCGACGGTCGGGTCTCGGGCATCGCCTTCCAGTCTTTGAAGGATGCCGAGAACATCGGCGAGATGGTGCCGGCCCTGCTGATCCGACGCTTTCTCGAGAGCGTGGCCACCGGACGTCCCCCCCAGGTGCCAGGGCTCGGCGTCGCCACGCAGACCCTGGAGAACCCCCGCCTCAAGCAGCGGATCGGCCTGAAGGAAAGTCAGACCGGGGTTCTGGTAAACACCGTCGAGGAGGGCGGCTCGGCCGCCGGCGTGCTCGAGCCGGGCGACGCCCTGCTCACCGTCGATGGCCACCCCATCGCCGACAACGCGACCATCCGATATCGGGGGCGGATCCGCACGACCTTCGACGCCGTGCTCGGCGACAAGTTCGTGGGAGACGAGCTCCCCGTGCACATCCTTCGCGGCGGACGCACCCTCGACCTCCGGCTGCCTCTGGTGCCCTTCGTCTCCCTCGTGCCGCGCCCTCAGTACGACACCCGCCCGGACTACTTCGTCTACGGCGGGCTGGTCTTCCTGCCCCTGACCATCGACTACCTGCGCACTTGGCGCGACTGGTGGGACAAGGCCCCGGCCGAGTTCATCCACGCCTACTACCACGGCACCCGAACCACCGAGCGGCAGGAGCTGGTGGTGCTCAACAACATCCTCGCGGACGAGATCAACGTGGGCTACGAGGGCCGCTTCAACACCACGGTGGCGGCCGTCAACGGACAGGTGCCGCGCGACATGCGTCACTTCGTGTCCTTGGTCGACGCCCAGCGCGGCGTCGTCGAGCTCCGCCTCAGCGACCACACGACCGTCGTCTTCGACGCCGAGAGTGCCCGCGCGCGAGGGCCCATCATCCTCGAGCGCTATCGCGTCTCCGGCGACCGCTCGCTCGCCCTCTGCCCCCCCTGAGCCGCAAAGAAAGAGACCCCAAGCGGGCACGTTGCTATCCTGATCGACCAAGTGAACGATCCGGGGAACAGCGACCGTGCGGCGGCACGGTTCCGCGCCGTCGTCCAGATCGCGGAGGATCTCCAGGGGCTCGTCAGGCTCTTCCGCGAGCAGGGCCTGACGCACCCGGACTTGCCGGCGTTGAGGCAGCAGCTCCACACCCAGCTGTTCATCTATCTCCAGATCCACGACATGCTCGCCATCGACTTGGTCCGCAGCGAGCTGTCCTTCGAAGGCCAGGCCCTGCCCGGCGCACGACGGCTCGCGGAGCCCCTCCACCGGGTCGGCGTGCGCCAGCTGGTGCTCGAGTCCGGGCTCGAGCCGGGCGAGCTCATCGCGCTCACCAATGCGTGGACTACGGCGGTCGAAGACCCCGACGCCAACTTCGTCGAAGACCTCGACGCCTTCGACCTCGACAACATATGGCTCACCCTGGCCGGTCCCGGGGCCTCGTCTGCGCCCCCGGGCGACGACCCTGCCCCCACCTTCGCGGGTGAACCGCCTCGCTTCGAATTGGCCAGCGAGCCACCGCCGCGGGCGCCTC
>JGI12210J13797_10035486_pt1 | contig 12420 bp, 11 predicted proteins | sample ElkSlonscriptome_3_FD_13797 | JGI IMG/M metagenome (IMG submission 13797) | reverse complement strand
CGAGGGCGAGGGCGAGATCGCGGACGCTGTCGGCGACCTCGTCGATCTGCACGAAGCGCTCGCGCGGCACGGCCTCGATCGCGGCCATGATCGGGTGCTCGTCGGGGGTCTCGGGATCGAAGTCATCGAGCTGCGCGACATCGGCGATCTTGGCCAAAAGCTCGCGGCGGCGGGCCCGGCAGACCTGGGCGAGGGGGGCGTAGCTTCGCCGCTCGCGCAGCGCCCGGCCCCGGCGACCGAGGTAGCTTTGCCAGGCGAAGTAGCGGCCGAGGTAGTGGAGCTGGGTCCGCGGCTGGTTGAAGCGGACCTGCTCGCGCACGGCGCGAAGAAAGTACTCGCGGGCCGGGCCGGTGTAGGCGAAGTGGTCCTCGATCCGGGCGAGGATCGGGGTCAGCAGCTCGTGCTGGAGCCGGGCGCGCTCGAGGTAGTCGAGCTCGGCCGAGGGGTCGACCCACTCCGAGAGGAATTCCTGATCGCCGTCTTGCCACCACTGCGTGCGGTGAAAGCGGGTCCCGTAGGTCTGCTCGTAGTGGCCGCGCTCGGCGTCGATCGGCGAGCCGGGATAGAGGCGAAAGGGGTCGACGGACAAAAAGCCCGTGGTCCCGCCGGGGCGCAAGAACAGACGCTCGAGGTAGGCCGCGCTGCGCTCGAGGCTGGTCGGGGTCTCGCCCGGGTGACCGCAGATGATGTTGGCGCCCCACGGGACCTGGTGCTCGCGGGCCCGGACCGCGACCTCGTCCATGCGCGCGAGGTAGGTGTCGAGGCGCCCGGACTTGCGGATGATCGCGAGCTGGCCGGGGTCACCGGACTCGAGCCCGAAGCCGAGCCCGCAGTTGGCGGCCGAGAACAGGCGCAGGTCCTCGTCTTCGATCAGGTCGACGCGGATCAGCAGCCAGTACTTGTCGACCGGGATGGCCTCGCGCGCGAGGGCCTCGAGCAGCTCCCGGCGCCAGCTCTTGCGCATGCCGAACAGCGCGTCGCCGAAGTACAGGGTCCAGCCGCGCAGATCCAAAAACTCATGCAGCGAGCGGATCTCGCCCACGGCTCGCTCGACCGAGAGCGGCCGCCACGAGACCTCGCGCTTGGCTCGCTCCATACAAAAGGCGCAGTCGAAGGGGCAGCCGCGCGAGAGGTAGACCTGGGCCTGCGAGGCCATGCGCGGGGCGAGCTCACGGTAGCGGGCGAGGAAGCTCCAGTCGGCCGGCGGGAGCGCGTCGAGATCGTCGATGGCCTCGGGCCCGAGGACCTTGCGGCGGATCGGCGCGCCGCCGGCGATCGACTCGATCACGCGCACGAGCGGCTTTTCGCCCTCCCCGACCACGCACACGTCGAAGGGCGAGCCGTCGTAGATGTAGTCGAGGGGCCGGGCCGAGGGGTGGTAGCCGCCGACCATGATGACCGCCTCGGGCGCGAGCTCGCGGGCGAACTCGGCGATCGCCGCGCACTTGAGGTGGTCGAAGGACGAGTAGGCCGACAGGCAGATCAGGTCGTAGCCGTGGCCCTCGGGTCCGGCGAGCAGGCGCGGGAGCGAGACCGAGCCGCCGACGCGCTCGAACTCGAGGTCGCGGATCTCGATCTGCGCGCCGGTCTGCTCGCGCGCGTAGGTCGCGAGCAAGACCAGCTGGGGGACGCCAAAATTGCCCCGCGTGACCGGGTCGGCCCCGGGCCACAAAAGCAGCACGCGGACCGGGCGGGCGCGCTTCATGAGACCACCGGCAGGCGCTTGCGGGCCGCGGCGAGCCGGGCCGCGAGGCCGTCGTCGACGTGCTGGGCGACGAAGGGGTCGAGGCCGCGGGGATCACCGAGGACCGAGGCCGCCGCCGCCCCGCAGCCCCCGAGGCAGTCGTGCTTGTGCGGGCAGGGCTGGCAAAATTCGGGCGTGACGTCGCGGTAGGCCGTGACCGCCGGGGCGACGACGAGCTCGGCCAGCGACTGCGTGCGGACGTCGCCGAGGACCTCGGTGTGGAGCGTGCACGAGCGCAGCTCGCCGCGGGGCCCGAGGGCGAACTCCTGCATGTTGGTCCCGATCGGGCAGCCGCCGAAGCTGACGTGGGGGTAGTCGGCGTGCTCGATCACGCAGGCCGGGACCGGGAGCGTGACCTGCAGGTGCATGCCGTGATCGCGAGCGCGAAGCTCGGCGGCGTCGAGGGCCGTGATCATGTCGCTGCGCGAGGGCAGCAGCTCGGCGACGTGGCGCGCGGCGTAGCCGGCCGGCGAAAAGCGCGACAGCGCGACCGAGCTGACGTCGAGGCTGCGCCACAGATCGAGCAGCTCGCCGACCTCGGCCGCGTTTTGGCGGTTGACGACGATCGAGCCCATGACCGGCACACCGCAGCGGCGCAGGGCTTTGACCCCGCGGATCGTCGCCTCGTAGTGCGCGCCGCCGACGAGCGCGTCGTGGGCCGCGGGATCCATGGCGTTGAGGGTGATCTGGATGCCCATCAGGTCGCAGCGGCCGAGGCGCGCGGCCACGGCCTCGTCGACGAGGCCGCCGTTGGAGATCACGAACACCCCGACGCCCTTTTGCCTGCACAGCTCGACGACCTCGAAGAAGTCCTTGCGCGCGAGCGGCTCGCCGCCGGTCAAGGTCACGTGGTCGAACTCGACCTCATCGAGGGCGCGGTCGAGCAGGGCGAGGAGGTCGGCGCTGGCCAGGGCTCCGATCTCGCGGCCGTTGTCCTCGCGCCAGTCGTTGTAGCAGTAGCTGCAGCGCTGGTTGCAGTGGCTGGTGAGCTCGATCGCGAGGGCGTATTGGCGAGGGCGACTCACGGGCCGATGATGGCATGGTTCGCGCGCCGACGTTGGCGCGACGAGCGTCGCGTGGCCTATCCGTCCGTGATCGAAGCCAGCGCGAGGCGACGCGCTGGGTTCCGCCACGGGCTGCTACGCTCGCCGCGATGCGCTGGACCTCGCTCGGGCACGCCTGTTGGTTGATCGAGGCCGCCGGTCTGCGGCTGCTGTGCGATCCCCTCGTCGAGGTCGAGCACTACGGCGGCGTGTTCGAGGTCTGCCCGCGTCGGCGCCTCCACGTCGACGCGCTCGCGGCCGACTTCATCTTGGTCTCGCACAACCACCCCGATCACTTCGACGTCCCGAGCCTCGCGGCCCTCGCCGCGCGCGACCGCGAGAGCGTGGTCGTGACGCCCGACGAGCTCGTGGCCGCGGCCGCGCGCGAGCTCGGGTTTTCGACGGTCCACCTGCTCGCGCAGGGCCAGCGCGTCGAGCTCGACGGCCTGCGCCTGGTCACGACCTCGTCGACCCTCGAGCACGAGTGGGGCCTGATGGTCGGGACCGCCGACGGGGTCGTGTGGAACATGGTCGACTCGGTCCTGCCCAGCGCCGACGCAGCCCGGGCCGAGCGCGAGCGCGGCCTCGCGGCCCTCGGCCACACGCGCCTCGACCTCGCCTTGGTCCAGGGTCAGCCGATGCTCGAGGTCCAGGCCCAGCTCGGCCGCGCGACCGCGTTCCCCTACGCGGCCTACGCCCGGACCCTCGACATCGTCACGGCGATCGACGCCGAGGTCGTGGTCGCGGCCTCGGCCAGCTCGGTCCACACCGCGCCCTTCGCCTGGGTCGACGGCTTCTTGCACCCCGTCGACGAGGCCCGCTTCGTCGCCGACTTCGCCCGCCTGCGCCCCGACGCCCGGGTGTTCGCCAGCGAGCTCGGGGCCCGCTACAGCCTCCGCGCCGGCGAGGTCTCCCGCGAGGGCGCCGACGCGTGGTCGTCCGCGGCGCTGATCGAGCGGCTCGGCGACGACCGCCCGCGAGCGCACCGACCGACGACCATCCCCCCGGTCCGCGACCCGACCACCGACGAGCCCGACGACGCGAGCAAGGCGACCGTCGCCGGCTGGATCGCCGAGACCCTCGGCCCCGCGCTCGTCGCCGCCTACCCCGAGTTCGGCGTCGACCGCCGCCTGCGCTTCGTCGTCGAGGTCGTCTACCCGCGCTCGACCGTCGCCTGGACCCTCGACGTCGACGCGGCCGGCGTCAGCGTGACGCCGGGCTTCGCCGCCGACTGGGACGCCCTCGACATCCTCGCCGGCTCGATGTTCATCGCGCTCATCGCCGGGCGGCGGCACTGGGGCGAGCTGCTGCTCGGCGGGGCCCTGCGCGGCTACCTGCGGGCCTACGCCCTCGGCGAGCGCGGCGTCGAGCGAGCCAACCTCGCCCCGCTGTTCCTCTACTACGCCCTGTCCTACGACGACGCCAACGAGCGGGCGGTCCGCTCGGCGCTCGCGCGGGCCCGCGGGCCCCGCTGAGCACCGGGCTCGGGTCTCGCCGGGTTTGCCGAGGCCGGCGGCGCCGCTATGCTCTCGCCCGTGCGCGCCCGGCTGCTGGTCCCCCTGCTCCCCTGCCTCGCCCTGCTCTCGTGCAAGGGCGAGCCCGAGGCCGGCGGCCACGACTCCGGTCACGCCGAGGTCCTCCCCGGCCGCGCCCCGGCCAAGGCGCCCCCGAGCGCCGCGACCGAGACCGGAACCCCCGCGGTCGAGGCGCCCGCGCCCGCGCCCGTCGTCGACCCCGACCCGATCATGGCCGCGCGCAAGCAGGCCCTCGCCAACGTCGGCCGCTCGGCCTTCGACGCCCTCAAGGCCGGGAGCTTCGACGATCTGATGGCCCTGACCCCGCTCGTCGACCCCTACCTCGGCGAGGTCTGCCCCAGGCTCCCCCAGAGCCCGCGCAAGGAGCTCGAGGCCCGGTTCGACTACTGCCACGAGCACATCGACTGGGACGCCGTCGCCGAGGCCCAGGCCTTCGCCGGCAAGCCGACCGGCGCCCAGGCCCCGGGCTGCGACGCGGGCATCGAAGACTACGGCCGGCTGCAGCTGTTCGCGCACATGGCCGACGCGTCGATCTGGAAAATCGAGTTTTTCGGCGCGGTCGGCGAGGGCGGCAACGCGATCGGGATCAACGGCGAGGTCAAGTGCAGCGAGACCGACGACGCACCCGCGCTCGAGTAACCGCCCACGGGCATAAAGCTAATTTTGGCGTTGGCCCAAATTCGCGTTGACGAGGGCGCCGTTGAGGGCTGGAGCCCGAGTTGCGAACTCGACGATCTCGGCGATCTCCTCGGGCTCGATCAGCCGGCCGTAGGAGACCATGTCGACGACCTCGCGCTCGAACATCGGATCGGCGTCGAGGACCGGGCGGAGCATGCCGGTGTCGACGAAGCCCGGCGCCACGCACAGGCAGTTGATACCCCGCCCCCACAGGTCCTGGACCGTCGAGCGCATCAGCCCGAGCATCGCGTGCTTGGCGGTCACGTAGCTCAGGCGCCGGGGCACGCCCTTCTCCGACAGGGTCGAGCCGACGAACACGATCGACGAGCCCTTGGCCATGTGGGGGATCAGCGCGGCGTTGAGCAGCGCGGGGGTCACGACGTTGAGTCGCAAGGTCCGCTCGAGCACGTTGTGGTCGAGCTCGGTCGCGCTGTCATGGGGCAAAGCGGCGGCGTTGTGGACGAGGTGGATGACGCCGGGCGCGGCGCCGAGCTTGGGCCGCAGCTCGTCGAGCAGAGCCGGGACGGCGTCGGGGCGGGCGAGGTCCATCAGCAGCGAGTCGACGATGTCGACGGGACAGCGCCGGCGGGCGACGCTGATCACCCGACAGCCGAGCGAGGCGAAGCGCTCGGCGATCGCAAGACCGATGCCCGAGCTGGCGCCGGTGACGATGATGGTGGACGCGGCCATGCGCGCAGGATACTCGGCCGCGACCTGGTGGTCTCGTCGAGAAGGCGTGGCAGATATCCGGGCTCAAAACCCGCAGATCTTCGTGTTTGACCAGATAGCCCGCGTTGCGCGCTGGCCCGGCAACCACGGTGCTCCGAGACCGCGCTCGGTGCTATCCTGGTCACCGACCGATGTCCGCGCTCATCGATCATCACGCGCTGTTGCTGTCGCTGGCGAGCGTCGTCATCGTCGCGTGGTCGATCGCACGGGCACGCAGCCAGTGGCGCTTCGATCGCCTCGCGCTGCGCGGCTTCGATCTGCCCTTCGAGCCAGCCGGGCCCTTTCGTCAGAGCGAGCCGAGCCTCCGGCCGATGTACGGCTTCGTCCGCGATCCCGGCTGCCAGATCTTCTTTGTCCTCCACCTGCTCGCGACCTTCGTCGGCATCGCCTCGCTCGCAACCACGCTGTGGTTCGCGGTCGCGGTGCTCGAGGGCATGAGCCATGCGGCCGGCGCGGTCGCGGCCCTCGCCGGGTTGTTCGCGGCGATCTTGGCCGTACCGATGTGGCTCGGCCACCGCCTGCTCCACGGACTGCTCAGCGGGCTGATGGCCCTGTTCGTGTTCGCGCTGTGGTCCCCCGCGGTCCCGCTGTTGTTGGTCATCGTCGTGATCCAGCACGACCTCATCCGTCGGCGAGCGATCGCCGACGAGCTCGAGCAGCGCCGCCGCGAGGACCACGAGCGCAAGCGCAGCGCGAGCAGCCCGACGAGCGCAGCTACAGCAGCTTCTTGACCAGCTTGGCCTTGAGCTCGGTGTAGGGCGGATACATGATCTCGGGGTCGATCGCCGTCGGCTTGCGCAGCACGGCCTTGCGGTGGCTGAAGGTCTCGAAGCCGTGGCGCCCGTGGTAGGCGCCCATGCCCGACTCGCCGACGCCACCGAAGGGCAGGCTGGCGATCGCGACGTGGATCATGATGTGGTTGATCGTCGCGCCGCCCGAGCTGGTCCGGGCGAGGACCTCGTCGGCCACGCGTCGATCCTCGGAGAACACGTACAGCGCGAGGGGCTTGGGCCGGGCGTTGACCTTGGTGATGGCCTCGTCGACGCTGCCGACGCGGACGATCGGCAGCAGCGGGCCGAAGATCTCCTCGGCCATCAGCGGCGAGTCCTCGTCGACGTCGCGGATCAGGGTTGGGGCGATGTAGCGGGCGTCCTCGTCGCCCTCGCCGCCGACGACGATCGACGCGCCGTCGAGCATCGCCATCAGCCGCCGGTGGTGGCGGGCGTTGATGATCCGGGCGTAGTCGGGCGAGGCCTTGGGATCGGGGCCGTAGAAGCTGCGCAGGCAGGTCTCGAGCTCGGCGATCAGCGGCTCGTAGACGTCGTCGTGGACGAGCAGGTAGTCGGGCGCCAGGCAGACCTGCCCGGCGTTGGAGAACTTGCCCCAGCAGATCCGCCGCGCGGCGACGTCGAGCTTGGCCTTGCGGTCGACGATGACCGGGCACTTGCCGCCGAGCTCGAGGGTCACCGGGGTCAGGTGCTTGGCCGCCGCGGCCATCACGATCCGAGCGACGCGCGGGCTGCCGGTGAACAGGATGTGGTCCCAGCGCTGCTCGAGCAGGGCCGTCGCCTCGGCGACGCCGCCCTCGACCACGGCGACGGCGTCGGCGGGGAGGTAGCGCGGGATCAGCTCGGCGATCAGGGCCGAGGTCGCGGGTGACAGCTCCGAGGGCTTGAGCACCGCGCAGTTGCCAGCCGCGAGCGCGCCGACGAGCGGGGCGAGGGCCAGCTGCAAGGGGAAGTTCCACGGCGCGATGATCAGGACCACGCCGAGCGGCTCGCGGACGATCCGACTGCGCCCTGGCTGGGCGATCAAGCTGGTCGACACGCGCTCGGGCCGGGCCCACTTGTGGAGCTTGGCGCGCGCGAGATCGATCTCGCCGCGGACGAAGCTGACCTCGGTCCCGATCGCCTCGAGCTCGGGCTTGCCGAGGTCCGCGCGCAGGGCCTCGACGATCGCCGACTCGTTGTCGTCGAGCAGACGCGAGAGGCCATCGAGCTGCTGCTTGCGCCAGCTCAGCGGGCGCGTGGTCCCGCGGTCGAAGGTCGCGCGCAGGCGCTGGTTGAGGGCGGCGATTTCAGCGCTCGGATCGACGGGGGACGTGACAGCGGGCGTGTCCATGGTGCGACGCGACTGTAGCAGGCTAGACTCCGCCGGCTCGTGCCGGTGTTCGCCATCGACCCCTCCACGCCCGACCCACGCCTGATCGAGCGTGCGGCTGCCCGGCTGCGCGCTGGCGAGCTCGTCGCGTTTCCGACCGAGACCGTCTATGGCCTCGGCGCCCACGCCCTCGATCCCCGCGCCGTCGCCAAGATCTACGCCGCCAAGGGCCGGCCGAGCTTCAACCCGCTGATCGTCCACGTCGCCAGCGTCGACGCGGCGGCCTCGCTGGTCACGCGCTGGCCGACGACGGCGACCCGGCTGGCCGAGGCGTTTTGGCCGGGGCCGCTGACCTTGGTCCTGCCCAAGCGACCCGAGGTCCCCGATCTGGTCACCGCCGGCCTGCCCAGCGTCGCCCTGCGCTCGCCCGACCACGCCGTCGCCCAAGCCCTGCTCGCCGCCGCCGGCCCGACGGCGGCGCCGAGCGCCAACCGCTACCAGTCGATCTCACCGACGACGGCGGCTCACGTCGCGCGCTCGCTCGGGCCCGAGACCTGGATCCTCGACGGCGGGCCGACGCGGGTCGGGATCGAGTCGACGGTCCTCGATCTGTGCGGAGCCCAGCCGGCCTTGCTCCGCCTCGGCGGCCTCGCCCGCGCCGCGCTCGAGGATGTGATCGGTCCGCTCGCGCGAGCGCCGGCGCCGGTCGAGGGCCAGGCTCGCCCGTCGCCGGGCCTCGTCGGCCGCCACTACGCGCCGAGCGGCGCGGTCGCGCTGATCGAGCGCGCCGCGCTCGCTTCGGCCCTGCGCGAGGCTCGACGCGAGGGCGGCCCCGTCGGCGTCATCGCCCTCGGCGAGGTCCCGCCGGGCGCCGACCACGGCCTGAGCCTCCCGCGCGACGCCGGCGAGTACGGGCGGCTGATCTACGCTGCGCTCCACACCCTCGACGAGCTCGGCTGCGCGCGGATCCTGATCGAGGCGGTGCCCGAGCAGCCCACGTGGGCGGCGATCCGCGATCGCCTGGGCCGCGCGAGCTGCTGAGAGCCGGAGCCCGCGTCGAGGCCCTCAGTCGTTGACGCTGGCCTCGTAGCCCAGGTTGTCGATCGTCGCCTCGATCGTCTCCGGATCGATCTTCGACGCGACGTAGCTGACCGTCGCGGTCTCGGTCTCGAGGTCGACGACGATCGACTCGACCCCCTCGAGCCGGCCGACCTCGTAGCTGATGCCCTCGACGCAGGACTCGCAGACCATGCCCTCGACCGCGAGCTCGACCTCGACGACCTTGGGCTCACAGGCGAGCATGACCAAGGTCGACGCGGCGACGAGACGAGCGAGCAGACGCATGGGGGGGTCGTGCCCCGAACGCCGGCCCTTGGCAAGTCAGCCCGGCGTCAAAACCGGCCCGACACGCTCAGACCCGCGGTCCCCCGGCCGCCCCAGGGCGAGAAGCTGAGCTCGAAATTATTGCGCTCGCGGTGGCGCAGCTGGCTTTGGGCTGACATCCCCAGGCCGAGGCCGACGGCGCTCATGATCGTGCCGAAGTCGACGACGAGGACCGAGGCCACGGGCTCGCAGGTGTAGCTAAAGCCCTCGAGGTTGGTGTAGGGCCCGATCGCGCCGTCGTAGCAGAGGTGATAGAGGACCATGTCGGTCAAGATCCCGGCCATACCGAGGCTAAACAGGGTCCAGCCGGCGGCCTGGCGGCCGCGCAGCTTTTTTTGCTCGGTCTCGTCCTTCAGCTCGAAGTAGGCCGCGCGGCGCCCGTCGAACCACCCGCCGCCGCCAGCGAGGCCGATCGCGCCGAACCCGAGCACGCGGTCGAGGTTGCCGCGCCAGCCGCAGTAGACGTCGTCACAAAACAGGCCCATGAACAGCTGCTTGGTGACCATGACGCCGAACACCGCGCCGGCGCCAGCGTAAAAGCCGCCGCCTTTGGGCGGGGAGTTGTCGACGGGCGGCCGATCGATCGGGACCCCCCACTCGTCGAGCGCGGGCGTCTCGGCGCTGCCGACCGGCTCGGCGGGGCTGTCCCAGCTCGGCAGGGTGTCGATCTCGCCGGCGCGGGCGTCGGGCCCCGGGCCGGGCTCCTCGATCGGCGCAACGCCGGGCTCGCCGCTCGGCGCATCGCCGGGCTCGCCGCTCGGCCCGATGGGCTCGCCGCTCGGCTCGGGTCCGTCGCTCGGATCGACGGGCTCGGCCGGCGCGTCGGCGGCCTCCGTCTCGATCTCGGCCGGGGCGATCGCTGGCTCGCCTGGCTGCGGCTGGATCGGGGTCACGCTCGGCCGCTGGACCTCGGGAGCGGGGGCCTCACTCGGCGGTCCCATGAGCAGCGCGGCACCGAGGACGAGGGCGAGTGAGGTCATGGCCCAGCGTACCCGCGAGCCGGGTCAGGCGGCAACCGAAAGCCGCCGCGCGGTCGAGGGCCCTGTGCTACACCTTCGTCGTGAGCAGCGACATCGAGTACTTCCGCAAGGATCCCGATCACTGCATGGTCGCGTGGAAGCGGGCGCTGGTCTGGTACTCGGTCGGCGAGGTCGACGAGCCCCAGGTCGACGAGATGATGGGCTACTTCGACCAGATGGCCGCGCGCTACCCCGACGGGTTTTGCTTCGCCCTGTACGCCAAAGACAGCTGCAAGCTGCCCAACGCCAGCGGGCGCAAGGCCGCGTCGACCATGTTCGCCGCCCAAAAAGACAGACTCTCGGGCATGGCCGCGCTGTTTGAGGGCCACGGCTTTTTCATGGCCAGCGCGCGAGCGGTGCTCTCGACCATGCTCGCCCTCGCCCGCCAGCCCTTCGAGACCCACGTGTCCGGCGACCTGGCCGAGACCTGCGCGTGGCTGTGCGCGCGCACGCCCGATCTGCGCGAGCTGCCCGACGGGGCCGTGCAGCTCGCCGCCATCCTCGAGCAGATCGCCTCCGAACACGCGAGCCTCGCGGCGGCCTGATCACCGCTATGCTCCCGCGGTGCGCATCGCCATCGTTGGTTCGGGTATCTCGGGTATCGCCGCCGCGGCCGTGCTCCAGCGCTTTGGCCACGAGCTGGTCGTGTTCGAGCGCAGCGAGCTCATCGGCGGGGTCTGGGCCCAGGCCTACCCCGCGGTCCGGCTGCAGAACATCGCCAGCCAGTACCACCTCAGCGAATTCCCCTGGCCCTTCGCGCCCGACCCCAACCCGAGCGCCGCGCAGATCCTCCGCTACCTCGATGCCGCCGTCGACCACTACGCGCTCGACGTCCGCGCTGGCCACGAGGTCGTCGCCCTGACCCGCACGGGCCAAGCGTGGCGAGTCGAGGTCCGCCGCCGCGACGCGACCCGCGAGGCCCACGACTTCGACTTCGTCGTCCTCGCCGTCGGCCAGTACACCCAGCCCAAGCTCGTCACCCACATCCCCGGGCGCGAGGAATTCGAGGGCGAGATCCTGACCGAGCGAGACATCCGCGACCTCGATCAGCTCGCGGCCAAGCGCGTCGCGATCGTCGGCTTCGGCAAGACCGCCGTCGACCTCGCCGCGCTCGCGGCCGCGCGCGGGTCGCGAGTCGAGCAGATCTTCCGCACGCCCCGCTGGCTGATCCCCCAGCACATCGCCGGCCTCGTCCACTACACCTTCGCCCTGTTCACCCGCGTCGGCAGCGTGATGATCCCGGCTTGGGCCCAGCCGCGCGCGGGCCAGCGCCTGCTCCACACCCGCTTCGCCGGCCTCGTGCGTGGATTTTGGGCCGCGCTCGGCGGTCTCGTCCGCCGCCAGCATCGCGCCGCCGCCTGGGGCCTCGGCCCCGACGCCCGGGCCCGAATCGCCGCGCTCGAGCCCGCCCACGGCCTCGTCGACGACATGCGCTCGGCCGCGGCCCTGGCCCCCGTCGGCTACTACCGGGCCGTGGCCAAAGGCGAGATCATCCCCCATCGCGGGACCCTCTCGCGCTTCGAGCCCGACGGCGTGACCTTGACCGACGGGACCAAGATCCCCTGCGACGCCGTGATCTCCTGCCTCGGCTCGGGCTCACCGGTGTTCCCCTTCATGGCCGCCGAGCACCGCGACCTGCTCGAGGGCGAGCCCGACGGCGTCCAGCTCTACCGCCACCTGATCCACCCGCAGATCCCCGGCCTCGCCTTCGCCGGCTACAACCACGGCTTCCTCCACGTCCCGGCGACCGAGGTCGGGATGGTCTGGGTCGCGGCGATGCTCGCCGGCGAGCTCGAGCTGCCCTCGGACGACGAGATGCTCGCCTGCATCGACCACGTCCGCGGGTGGAAGCGCGCCCACATCAACTTCGAGCCCTCGCGCTCGTGCGCCGTCAACACCCGCTTTCACCAGTACCTCGACATCATGCTCGACGAGCTCGGGGTCGAGTCGCGGCGCAAGGCCAACCCGCTCGCCGAGTGGGTCTCGCGCTACGAGGCCAGCGACTACGCGGGCGTCGTCGAGGAGTACCAGCGCAACCAGGCTCGCCGCGGGCGCCCGCGCAAGGTCAGCTCGCTGCGGACCTGAGCGCGTGGCACCATGTTCGAGTGAGCGACGTCCGCCAAGCCCTGCTGACCCTCGAGGCCGAGCTCGTCGCGCTGATCGACCAGACCAGCGAGGGCGCCGCGCCC
>JGI12210J13797_10733841_pt1 | contig 12426 bp, 10 predicted proteins | sample ElkSlonscriptome_3_FD_13797 | JGI IMG/M metagenome (IMG submission 13797) | reverse complement strand
ACAACGACGTCCTCGTCATCATTGTCGGGATCGACGCGGGCGACGAAAAAAAATCTTCGACCTTGCCTTGTATAGCTTCGTCCTGCGCCGCCATCTCGCTTGCGCCCAACCGCAGCGTCAGCGCCTTGCCGATATCGTCGTGATCTTCAGGCGGAAGCACGTGCAGACTTGCATGCATGGCTTCCAGCCGATCGCGTTCGACCAACATTTGGCGCCGGAAAATCTCGGCGCGCTGCACGGCATTGAGGCCGTCGCGCGCCATGTTGCTCATAATGCCCATCGCCACTCTTTCGCAGATCAAGGTCAGCGCGGGCGCGAGCAGAGCCGCTCGGCGCCGGCTGGTTGTTTTGAGCGAGAGACGTAGCCGGAAAGGCTTATCAGCCCCTAAACGTATGAGTTTCCGGTAATAATACGTGCCGTGCTTGCGGGTGACGTTCTGTATGCCGCACATGTGCCGTGGTCCCCTTCCGTGGCACCCTGCCGTGGCACCCTGCCGTGGCGAACCACGACAGAGCTGGAATGGGAAACGAGAGCTTTCAGATACTTGGACCATTTCCGGCAGGGGTTCCTGTCACCCCTGCCATTTTCCCCATCCATTCGATGACCTGCCAATAGCCGGACCGAACCGGAGCGCGCTGGTCAAGGCTCCGTCGCGATGCCGCGTACCGGCTTTGCGCCCGCGCAAACCGGATCATGGAACGGAACTCGCCTCAGATAGTGCACGTGTCGCCGTTGCAATGCCGGGAACCTTATTCTCGCGTGAAGGTTCTCTTCACCACTGTTTCAATGTGAAAAGGCAAGGATACCAACAGGATGACTATCGCCTCGATCCACAAAAGCTCGCCCGATCAATGGACGCATCCGCGCCCGCACACCGACCCTGCGCTGCGCAGGAAAAAGCACGGCGCCATCCGTTCGATGGATGAGCCGGGCTTTTTCGCCAAGCTGTTCGGCAAGGTCTAGCGCCTCACTCATAACCAACACGAAAAGGGGAGCGTGGAAAATTCCGCGCTCCCCTTTTTTGTGCCGCCTATCCGGAACTCTGGCTGGGCGTGGCGCGCCCGTCCGTATCCGCCGCTCAATACTCTTCGGGTTCTTCCGGCGTTGCGACGGTGTGGGTCTTGCCGGCGTCCTTGATCCCCTTTGCGATCTTGAACACGACCCCTGAAAGCAGCAACAACGCCAGCAGGTTGGGCAGCGCCATCGCGGCGTTGGAAATATCCCCCAGTCGCCAGACGAGCTCCGAAGGCTGGGCTGCGGCGAGCCAGATGACGACGCACCACAGGATGCGCCATCCGATGTGCAGCACCTTTTCACCCTTGCGGGTCGAACCGGGGATCCGGTCGTAGAGGAACGTGATGGCCCGTTCGCCATAATACGACCAGGTCAGCAAGGTGGTAAAAACGAACAGGACGAGCACGATGCTGGCCACCAGCGTCCCGATCGGAATACCTGCCAGCATTATCGGGAATGCGGCGGCAAATGCCCCGCTGGTCATCTCGAACCCGACGCGGTCGGACTGCCATGCATAATTGACCACTTCGGCCCCCGCCATGAAGTCGCCGCGCACTGTCAGGATGACCAGCGCGGTCATGGTACAGATGACGATCGTGTCGATGAACGTGCCCAGCATCGCCATCCGGCCCTGCTGTTCGGGATCGTTGGTCTGCGCCACGGCGTGGGCGATGGCGGTCGAACCCTGTCCGGCCTCGTTCGAGAACAGACCGCGCGCGACGCCCGCACGCAACGCCACGATGATCGCCGCGCCCGCGAACCCGCCGGCTGCGGCCTGTGGATTGAACGCGCCGTTGAAAATCAGCGCGAAGGTCGCCGGCAGGTCGCCAAAGTTCAGGATCAGCGCGATCGCTGCCATGATGATGTAGGCGCCGGCCATGAAAGGAATGACCTTTTCCGCCACGCTGCCGATCGATTTGATGCCGCCGATGATGACGATGAAAACCAGCACCGCCACGATCGCGCCGCCGATTGCCTCTTCAAGGCCGAACAGTTCGCTCAGCCCGTCGGCGACCGCATTGGCCTGGATCGAATTGCCGGTGACGAGCGCGGAAAACAGCGTGCCGATGCAGAATACCACGGCCAGCCAGGTCCATTTCGGCCCCAGACCCATCATGATGTAGGTCATCGGTCCGCCGCGCAGGACGCCGTCGCTGGTCCGTTCACGGAACCGGATGGCGAGCGAGCCTTCGGCAAAAGCGAGCGCCATACCGAACAGGGCGGTGATCCACATCCAGAAAATCGCCCCCGGTCCGCCCAGCGCAATCGCGGTGGCAACCCCGGCGAGATTGCCGGTCCCCACCTGTCCGGAAAGCGCGGTCGAGAGCGCGGCGAAGGGAGAAATTTCACCCTCTCCCGACCCCTTGCGACTGGCGAACAGGCCCGCAAAGGCGCTACCCAGTTTACGCAACGGATAGAATTTCAGCCCGATCATGATCCACGCGCCAATGCCCAGCAGGATGATGGTCATCGGTGGGAAGGAAATGATCTCCTCCCCGTTCCACGTGCCGCCCCAGATAAAATCCGAAACATTGGTGATCGGCGCGATCAATGCTTCCGCGCCGCTCGGTGCAACTGCCATATTGTGGGCTTCCCCCTTAAAATCGGTATCCCGCGCCGATCCGTCTCGGCCCGATTTATCAAGGGCGGCACGCTAATGCGATGAAACAGCATTGACCAGCCCTGCATCCCGACTTTTTACCCTCCTGCCCGTACCAACGCCAAGACGCTTGCGTTTCGCGCGGGGCGACCGTATTGCGCTTGCCATTCCGACATCGGTGTGCATTTCGATGCCCCTCCGGCGGCCTTGTCCCGGACGGGGGCACGGATTATCTGGAAAAGAACGCATCGCCGATGCCGCAACGAAACGACACCTGCCCATGACGGGCGAAAGGCGCAGCCATGGCCGAACAGAAGAAAAACAAGACGTCGATCCCCGAATTCGTAAACCAGGTCCGCACCGAGACCAGCAAGGTCGTATGGCCCACGCGTGAGGAAACGGTTCGTACCGCGATTTTCGTGTTCATCTTCATGGTGATTCTGGCGCTGTTCTTCTTCGGGGTGGACAGCCTGTTCAACGCCGTCGTCAATTTCCTGTTGTCGCTCGCCTGAGCGGGCCGAACTGCACGCTTTTCAAGGATTAAACGCACATGTCTCGCTGGTACATCATCCACGCTTATTCCGGGTTCGAGAACAAGGTGAAGGAGGCGATCCTGTCCGAAGCCGACCGGCTCGGCCTGTCCGAGGGTGTTGAAGAGGTCGAGGTGCCGACTGAAACCGTGACGGAAATCAAACGCGGCAAGAAGGTCCAGACCGAGCGCAAGTTCATGCCCGGCTATGTCCTCGCCAAGCTGCGGATGAACGACGACATCTATCACCTCGTCAAGAACACACCGAAAGTTACCGGGTTTCTCGGCAACGACAACAAGCCACAGCCGATTTCCGAAAAAGAGGCCGCGCGCTATTTCGGCGGGGTCGAGGAAGCCAAGGCCGCGCCCAAGCAGCAGGTCAGCGTCGACTACGAGATCGGCGACCAGGTCAAGGTGCTCGACGGTCCGTTCGCCAGCTTCAACGGCGTGGTCGAAGAACTCGATTTCGACAAGGCGAAGGTCAAGGTCAGCGTGTCAATTTTTGGCCGCGCGACTCCGGTCGAACTCGATTTCGAACAGGTCGAACTGGTCAAGTAACCGCAGTTTGCAAAGCTAGGGCTTACTCCTCGCCTTTTTGTGCGGATTCCGGTGCCACATCGCGGGGAAGCGCTTGCAACCGGCGCTTATTCCGCTATGTGCACGCCCTCTCGTCACATGATGGGAAAACCGTGCGGGAGGCTGATCGAAAGGTTGGCCGCTTGACCGCTTAACATGAGCGTTCGCCCGAACAGGGCGCGCAACAGTGCGAAAGGAGGCCATTCGTGGCCAAGAAAATCGAAGGCTATATCAAGTTGCAAGTGCCCGCGGGCACGGCAAACCCGTCCCCCCCGATCGGCCCGGCGCTGGGTCAGCGCGGCGTCAACATCATGGAATTCTGCAAGGCGTTCAACGCCGCGACGCAGGACCTCGAAAAAAGCGCCCCGATCCCGACCACGATCACGGTCTATGCCGACCGTTCGTTCACCTTCACCACCAAGACCCCGCCCGCGTCCTACTACATCAAGAAGGCGATCAATATTAAGTCGGGATCGAAAGAGCCGGGCAAGGACATCGTCGGCTCGATCAAGAAGAGCCAGGTGAAAGAAATCGCGGAGGCCAAGATGGCCGATCTCAACGCGAACGATATCGATCAGGCAATGAAGATCATCGAAGGCTCCGTGCGTTCGATGGGTCTCGAAGTGGTGGAGGGCTGAACCGATGGTCAAACTGACGAAAAAGCAGAAGGTCCGCTCCGAGATCGATCCGGAGAAAATCTACGGTGTCGATGAGGCGATCGCGACCCTGCGCGAGCACAAGGCCAATTTCGACGAAACGGTCGAGGTCGCTATGAATCTCGGCGTCGATCCGCGCCATGCGGACCAGATGGTGCGCGGCATGGTCTCGCTGCCTTCGGGCACGGGCAAGGACGTCAAGGTCGCGGTATTCGCACGCGGCGACAACGCTGAAAAAGCAACCGCAGCCGGAGCCGACAAGGTCGGGGCCGAAGACCTGATGGAAGAAATGCAAAACGGCGATCTCGACTATGATCGCGTCATTGCAACGCCCGACATGATGGGCGTCGTCGGGCGGCTGGGTAAACTGCTTGGTCCCAAGGGCCTGATGCCCAACCCCAAGCTGGGCACGGTCACCCCGAACGTCGAACAGGCGGTCAAGGACGCCAAGGGCGGGCAGGTCGAATTCCGCGTCGAGAAGCAGGGGATCATCCATTCCGGTATCGGCAAGCTGTCCTTTTCCGACGATGATCTCAAAGCGAACTTCAAGGCCATGACCGACGCGATCGTCAAGGCGAAGCCGTCGGGCGCGAAGGGCAAGTATGTCCAGAAAGTTTCGCTGACATCGACCATGGGGCCGGGCCTGAAGATCGATACCACCGAAATCGAAGGTGCGTGACCGACCCCGCGGGGCCGATGCCTCGCCTGGCGCTCTCGCAGCGGGACGGTAATTGAAAACGGGACCGGGAGCAGCGCGCTTCCGGTCCTTTTTCTTGACTGCCGCCGCCTCACGTTTCGGAAAGGATCGATCGTTCGTGCGTTGGGGGCACAAAGGAGAATTCCCGAACATGAGTACCAAGATTGTCGTTATCGTCGTTGCCATCGCGATTTTCATCGCTTCATGGTTCGTCGAATCACGTCTCGCGCCGCCGATCGGCGCTTTGCTGCTGCTTGGCGCGATCATCTACGGCATGGTTGCCAACAAACGGGCGGGTAAGGAAAACTATCGCAAGGCAGAACGCGCCACGCGTGAGCAGAACGAGAAAAGTTACCACCAGGACTGATCGAAGCCTCCGCCCATTGACGTGGCTGCGCGTCTAGATCCCGCCCGTCGTGCAGTCGTAACCTTGTTTTTCAAGAGCGCCGATCAATGCCTCGACACAGGCGGCCAGTTTGTCGGCCCGAGTCGAACGAACGACGAAGTTCGCGCCGACTTTTCCGGTGCGAAAGAACGGATATGATCCGATCTGGCACTCGTCATGCGCCGCCTCGATTTCGCGGAGCGTCTGCGCCACTTCGCTTTCGGCAACCCAGCATCCGATCGTCTCGCTCAACAATGGTGCACCGCCTTCTAGCTCACCCGTCAGCGCGTCCAGCATCCCTGCGGTGATATGCGGGACGCCCGCCATCAGGATGACGTTGCCGCGCCTGATCCCGGGCGCGCCCGACATGCGATTGGGGATGAGGTCCGCACCTTCGGGCGTGCGTGCCATGCGCAAACGTCCTTCGGTCAACCCGCCCTTGTCGGTGTAATACCGTTCCAGCAGGGCGCGCGCCTCCGGATGGACGATGACGGGCACGCCCAGCGCTTCGGCGACGGCGTCGACGGTGATGTCGTCATGGGTCGGGCCGATCCCGCCCGTGGTGAACAGGTAATCGTTGTCGGCGCGAAGCTGGTTCACCGCCTCGACGATCCGGTCCTGCACATCGGGAACAACGCGCACTTCGGCCAGGCGTATGCCTTGCACCTGCAGCCAGCTTGCAACCTGTGCGATGTTCTTGTCATGGGTGCGGCCGGACAGGATTTCGTCGCCGATGACGACGAGCCCGGCGGTCCATATCTTTTCCGATGAATTCATGGCCCATCATCTAGGGCAGGGCACTGCCCAATGCCAGCGGCGATCGGTGCCGAATTTACTCCGCCGCCTCCAGATGTTCCTCTGCGTCCGTCGCGTTTGCGCCTGCGCGGCGGAATTTCAGGATTCCATCATCGACCGGCTCGTCCTTCATGCGTTTGCGATCGGCCACGTATTCCTGGTTCAGACGCCATGGATATTCGATCGAATTTCGCGGCATGATATGCTTGCCGCGCTGGATATACCCGCTTGAAAAATCGAACACGTCGTCCTCGACGATGTCGGCCCTGTCTTTTTCTGACAGCACCGGCACCGCGATGTCGCTGCCGGTTTCATTCATGCGATTGAGCACGCGGCAGATGAAATCTGAATTGATGTCGGCGCGCAGCGTCCAGCTTGCGTTGAGGTATCCAAACACAACCGCAAGGTTGGGCAGGTTCGAGAACATGCACCCCTTGTAGTAAAACCGTTCGTGGAACTCGACAGGTTCGCCGTTCTGGCTGATCGCGATTTTCCCCGCGACGGCGAGTTTGAGGCCGGTAGCGGTGACGACGATGTCGGCGTCGATGAATTCACCCGATTTCAGCCGCACGCCACCTTTTTCGAACCCGGCAATGTGGCCGGTCACGATCTGCGCGCGGTCCTCGCGCATCGCTTCGAACAGGTCATCATCGGGGACGAGGCACAGTCGCTGTTCCCACGGATTGTAGGGAGGGGTAAAACTGTCCTTGTCGAAATCCTTGCCCAGCGCTTTCTCGATCCGTTTGAAAAGGTTGTCCTTCACCTTTTCCGGCTTGTCGCGCGCCATCTTGAAGGCGTAATCCTGCATCCAGATGTTCTTCGCCCGGGTCAGTTTGTAGGCGAGTTTTCCCGGCAACAGCTTGCGAAGGACATTGGCAAACGTGTCTTTCGCCGGGCGGGAGAACATCCAGGTCGGCGTGCGTTGCAGCATCGTCACTTTCGCGGCTTTTTCCGCGACCGCCGGGACGATGGTAACCGCCGTCGCGCCCGAACCTATCACCACGACGTTCTTGCCCGCGTAATCGAGATCTTCGGGCCAGAATTGCGGATGGATCACGCGTCCTTCGAAGTCGCCGAAATCGAAGCCGGGATCGTACGGTTCGTCGTAATCGTAATAGCCCGACCCAAGATACAGGAAGTTGGCCGTCATCCGCGTATGCGAACCGTCGTCCAGTTCCATTTCGACATGCCAGCGGGCCTCGTCCTCGCGGAAATCGGCGGAGACAACCTTGTGCCCGAACCGGATATGCGGCCGGATCCCGCGTTCATCGACAATGCGATCGAGGTAATCGAGGATGGCGGGCGCATCGGCAATACTTTTTTCATGCGTCCAGGGTTCGAAATCGAAACCCAGCGTGTGCATGTCGCTGTCCGACCGGATGCCGGGATACCGAAACAGGTCCCAGGTCCCGCCAAGGTTCTCACGCCGTTCGACGATGGCATAGGAACGATCGGGCGATTTCATTCGCATGTGCGCCGCCATGCCGATGCCGGATATGCCGGCCCCCACGATCAGGACGTCGACGTCAGGAGCGGTAGCTAACATAGGTCTCTCTCTTCATTTCCCGATGGCAATGTAACCACAGCATCCGATCAAAAGCGAGTCTTGATGGCAAATTGAAACTGACTTTGCGCTGATGGGGCGTTACGCGGTCGATATGACCAACCTCATCACGCCGCGCGCCGCGCTCGCCGTCTTATGTCTTTTCGCCATGCACGCCCCGCTATCGGCGCAGGATCAGGCAGCAGACGAAAGCGATAGCGAACAGGACAACCCCGAAATCGTCGTGACCGGCGAAGGGTTGGAGCCGGCGCTGTCCAACGTGGTATATTCCACCACCGTCATCGAGCGGGAGGCGATCGTGGCCAGCGCGTCGGGCCGGATTGAGGACGTGTTGTCCAACATTGCCGGGTTTCAGCAGTTCCGCCGTTCGGACAGCCGGTCCGCCAATCCGACCGCGCAGGGCGTCACACTGCGCGCGCTGGGCGGCAATGCGACCAGCCGGGCGCTGGTGCTGTTGGACGGGGTGCCTATTGCCGACCCGTTCTTCGGCTATGTGCCGTTTGCCGCGATCACGCCCGAAACGTTGTCGCGCATCCGGGTGACGCGGGGCGGCGGGTCCGGACCGTTCGGTGCCGGGGCGCTGGCCGGCACGATCGAGATCGAAAGCGCGGGAGCGGCAACACTCGGCCCCGTACAGGCGAGCGCGCTGATCAACGATCGCGGCGGAACCGAAACCAGCGCCGCGCTGGCGAGCGATCTGGGCGGCGGATTCGCCGTCATCAGCGGTCGTTGGGATCGCGGCCCAGGCTTTTTCACCGCGCCAGAGGATCAGCGCGTCCCCGCCAGTGCGCGGGCGGCATTCGACAGTCGCCAACTGTCCGTCCGCGCCGTCGCGCCGATTTCCGCCGATATTGAATTGCAAGCGAGCGGGCGGGTGTTCGACGATGAACGTACGTTACGTTTCGATGGCGCGGATTCGACCAGCGAAGGGCAGGACGCCAGTCTTAGAATCGTCGGCCGGGGCGACTGGGCGTTCGATGCGCTGGGCTATGTCCAGGCGCGTAATTTCTCCAACGTCATCATCAGTTCCTCGCGCTTCACCCGCGTTCTCGATCAACGCAACACGCCATCGACCGGGCTGGGCGCGAAATTCGAAATGCGGCCCCCCGTGGCGGAAGGGCACGAATTGCGGATCGGTGCGGATTATCGTCGTGCCGACGGCGAATTGCAGGAAGAGGCATACAGCGCGTTTACCGGCGCGCTGCGCGAACGCCGGCGGGCGGGCGGAACGAATGGCAATCTTGGTTTGTTCGTCGAGGATGATTGGCAGATCGGCCCCTTGTTGTTGACAGGGGGGCTGCGCGCGGACCGGACGGAAATCTCGGACGGATTCTTCCGCGCTGTCGATGCGGACGGGAACGTGGTGAGCGAAACGCGGGCCGAGGATCGCTCCGACTGGGCGCTGAACTATCGGGCGGGCGCGGTGTATTATGCGACGCGGCGACTGGATCTGCGCGGCGCGGTTTATAGCGGACTTCGCCTGCCGACGCTCAATGAACTGTATCGACCCTTCGTCGTCTTCCCCGTGGTGACGCAGGCGAATGCAGCGTTGGAGAACGAACGGCTCGAAGGATACGAAATCGGTTTCGACTGGCAGCCTGTCAACGCCATCGTCCTGTCCCTGACCGCGTTCGACAACGAGGTCGAAAACGCCATCGCCAATGTCACCTTGGAGCCGAACCTGCGTCAGCGGCGAAACCTGCCCGCGATCGAGGCGCGCGGGATCGAGGGTAATGTCGCCGGACAGTTCGGCACGGTCGGCCTTGATGCTTCGTTCGCGTACACTGATGCGACGATTTCGGGTGAGGGGCCATCTCTGACGCTTGACGGCAATCGCCCGCCGCAGACGCCTGAATTCTCGGCCTCCGCCACGCTCGCGTGGGAGCCGCGGCCCGATTGGCGACTGGCTGGAACCTTGCGCCATGTCGCCGCGCAGTTCGAGGATGACCGCGAAACCGATGCGCTCCCGGCGGCGACCACTCTCGACCTGTTCGCGCAGATTCCGCTGAAGGGGCCATTGTCGGCGATCGCCCGCGCGGAAAACGTGTTCGACGAACGGATCGTCACCCGTGATGCGCGCGGCGCGATCGACCTTGGCGTCCCGCAGACATTCTGGATCGGGCTGCGTTACGGGATCTGACCGGCCGGACCTGATAATCGGTCAGCCGCGCCCGAACGCGGGCGAATCGCAATTATATGATCGTTTGACCCGGTCAATCGCATTTATGCTGCGCTGCAGCGCAATCTGTTGCATTTTTGCATCTCTCACAAAACAAGTGACCACTCGCACTTGCCGGGTCTAAAACCGTTGATACTCTGCCTTCCCACGAGGGAAACCCGAACGGTGAAAACACCGCGGGGCATTTGGAGAGGAATTGTATGACACGTAAGTTTACAATTTACGCCGCCGGACTCATGGCTTGCAGCGCGATCACCAGTCCGGCTTTCGCGCAGACAGCGGAGGCCTTCGATGACGAGGGCAATACGACGCTTTCGCCCGATCCCGATGACAGTGTCATCATCGTGACTGCCACCCGCCGCGCGCAGGACGTTCAGGACATTCCCATCGCTGTGACCGCGGTTTCGCCGCAACAGCTCGAAAACCAGGGCGTCAACAACGTGCAGGAAGTGACCTCGGTCGCGCCCAGCTTCACCTCAAGCCAGGCGCAGATCGCATCGGGTTCGGTGGTGCTTCGCATTCGCGGCGTCGGGACGACCTCGAACAATATCGGTTTTGAAAGCGCTGTCGGCATCTTTATCGATGGCGCGTACCAATCGCGGCCCGGCGTCGCGCTGTCCGAATTCGTCGATATCGAACGGGTCGAAGTGCTGCGCGGCCCGCAGGGCACGTTGTTCGGTCGCAACACCTCCGCTGGTGCGCTCAACATCACGACGAAGCGGCCAGACCTCAATGAATTCGCCGGCTTCGTCAATGGAACCTACGGTAATTTCGACACGATCAGTGTGCAGGGCGCTATCAACGCCCCGATCGTTGAGGACACGGTGGCCGTCCGCCTGACTGGCGCGTATCGCGAACGCGATGGCTTCATCACGCTGGTCGATGGAGACGGCACGCCATTCGACGATTCGAACGACGTCGATCAGTACCTCGTTCGCGGACAGATCGGCTGGGATACGGAGGGCGGCCTGCGCGGCCGGATTATCGCCGACTTTGCGAAAAGCACGTCGAGCTGTTGCAGCCCGATCGAATTGTATCAATCCCCACTGGTCACCGCAGGCGTCTATCAGGCCGTCGGCCTCGGCCCGACGGGCGGCAACGGCCAGCCGGTGGTCTCCACCAACCCGTTTGGCCAGGACGTGTTCGAGGACGCGCTGCAAGACCGGGTGGCGTCGGCCAATTTCGCCCCGATCGCCGATGTCGACAATTACGGCGTAACGGGGGAAGTGGAATTTCCGATCTCGGCCGATGCCGACCTGATCTTCATCGGATCCTATCGGAACTTCGAATCGGAAGAGACCTACGATTCCGATTTTACCGCGCTCGACATCTTCAACGTCGACCTGATCGATCTTCAGCTTGAAACGATCACCGCCGAATTGCGGTTGCAGGGTGAAGCGTTCAACGGCGCGCTCAATTACGTTATCGGTGGCTATTTCTCCGATGAACAGATCGATCAGTCGGTAACGTTCTCGCTTGGCGACGATTACGAAGGCAATGTCGCTGCATTGCTCGGCGGCGCACTCGGGCCTGATCCGTTTCAATTGTTCACCGGCGTCGACCCGGCCGGAACGCTCAGCACGAACCGTTTCCAGCAGGACGCCAAAAGCTACTCGGTCTTCACCAACAACACGCTCGAACTCGCAAGCGGGCTGAATCTCACGCTGGGCGCGCGTTATTCGTGGGAGGACAAGGAAGGCGGATTTACCCAGACGCAGAACCAGAACGACGTCTGTCCGGCTACGTTGAACGCCCTGCCCACGATCGGCGCGGCAAATCCCGCTCTTGTCGGACCGTTCGTCGCCCTGGGGTGTTTCGGTTTTACCGCTCCTGCCGATCTTCCGGAATCGGCTGCGCTGCCTTTGGTGCGCACGTTCCAGTCGAATTTCAACGACGAGGAACTTATCTACACCGCCAATATCGGGTATGAGTTTGCCGCACCCATCAACGTCTATGCCAGCTTCACGCACGGTTACAAATCGGGCGGGATCAACCTCGATACGACGGCTGCCGTCGGCGGTGCGGCACCAACATTCCTTTCCGAAGAGGTCGATGCCTACGAAATCGGCTTCAAAAGCCGGTTCCTCGACAATGCGGTGACATTCAACGTTGCGGCTTTCTACGAAGAGTTCTCGAATTTTCAGGTGCTGGAATTCACCGGCACCGCGTTCGAAACCTTCAATGTGCCAAAGGCGGAATCGCGTGGGGTCGAAATCGAATCGCTGATCCGGCCCAATTCGGAACTTACCTTCAATGTCGCAACCACGATTTTGGAGGCGAGCTATCCCGACGATTGCGCCGGCGATCAGACCGCTCCGCAGGTTGTTTCGCTATGCGGGTTTGATTTGACCAATGCGCCCAGCTTTATCGCGATCTTCGGCGGATTGTGGGAAAAGCCGATCAATGCTTCGACCGAATTCTTCCTTTCCGG
>JGI12210J13797_10146560_pt1 | contig 12427 bp, 6 predicted proteins | sample ElkSlonscriptome_3_FD_13797 | JGI IMG/M metagenome (IMG submission 13797) | reverse complement strand
CATGGATGTTCACCAGCTCTGCATCACCCAGTCCACGAAGATGCTCCGTAACCTCGCCGCTTGGTTGGAGGAGGCGGAGTCGTTCGCCAAGGAGCGCGACTTCGAGGCGGATCGTTGGCTCGAGATGCGCCTCGCGCCGGATCAGTTCGCGCTGGTCCGCCAAGTGCAGTCCGCCTGCGATACGGCGAAGTTCATGGCCTCGCGGCTCGGGGGGCCGGAGGCGCCGTCCTTCCCCGACGACGAGAAGAGCATGGTCGAGGTGCAAAAGCGCATCAGCGATACGGTGGCCTACCTCGAGGGCGTAACGGCTGACATGCTCGAGGGCGCCGAGAGCAAGAAGGTCACCCTGCCGTTTCTCCCCGAGGGGGCATGGGTCACCGGGGAGGAGTACGTCGTGTCCTTCGCGCTTCCCAACCTCTACTTCCACGTCAGCACGGCCTACGCCATTCTACGCGAGCGGGGCGTCGCGCTGGGCAAGCGTGCCTTCATCGGCGGCATGGACGTGAAGGGCGGCTGAGCCGCAGTCTGCGGCATGGGCCCGGGCGCCCCTCCCTATCGTCGGCACCCTCGGCGCCGACGACTTCCTCTTCGTGGTGCCCTGACGTCGAGCCCGTGGCCCTGCCCTCAGCTCTGGTCTGGCTCGGGGGTCTGCTCCGTGCTCGCGGGGAGCTCGGGCGCCTCGATGTAGCCTTTGGGTAGCTCGCCGGTGAGGGCGTTCAGGAAGGCGAGCAGGGCCTTCTTCTCCGCCGGGGTGAGCGTCTTTCCGAGCTGGTGCTTGGCCATCATGTCGACGGCCTTGCCGAGGTCGGCGACGGAGCCGTCGTGGAAGTAGGGGCCGGTCTTGGCGATGTTGCGGAGGCTGGGGACCTTGAAGAACATCTTGTCCTTCTCGTCCTTGGTCTCCTTGAACCGGCCGAGGTCGTCCTGGTTTGGCCAGGGCTCTACCAAGCCGAGCTTCTGGTAGAGCTTGCCCCCCACGGCGGGACCGTTGTGGCAGGTCGTACACCCGGTCTCGACGAAGACCGCGAGGCCCGTCTTCTCCTCCTCGGTGAGCGCCTCGTCGTCGCCCCCGATGAACGCGTCGAAGCGGCCGGGGGTCACGAGCTTGCGCTCGAAGGCGCCGATGGCGCGGGCGGCGTTGTCGAGGCTGATGGGGTCCTCGACATCGGGGAAGGCCTTCTCGAAGGCCTCCACGTACTCCGGCATGGAGGTGAGGGTCTTCACGACGGCTTCCGGGCTGGCCATGGCCATCTCCACGGGGTTCATCATGGGTCCGGAGGCCTGGGCCTCGACCGTCTCGGCGCGCCCATCCCAGAACTGCGCGATGTGGCCCGCCGCGTTGTAGACGGTCGGGGAGTTGCGGTCGCCGCGCTGCTTCTTGTGTCCCTCGCTGGTGGGCTGGTTGTCGACGCCGAACTTGGCGAGGTCGTGGCATGAGTTGCACGACAGACCGTGGCCCTTGGAGAGACGCTTCTCGAAGTAGAGCATCCGGCCGAGCTCGACCTTCTCGGGCGTGATGGGGTTGTCTTGGCTCTCGAACTTCTCGGGGAGCTTGGCGAAGACCGTGAGGTGCTTGCTGCGGTCGAGCTTCGGCAGGGCGTCGGGGGAGGCGGTAGCCGAAGCCGTCGCCGTTCCGGTGGCGTTCGGCGTGGACTTGCTCGACTCGCCGCAGCCGGCGCCGAGGGCGACGGTGGCGGCCAAACAACAACCAGCGAAGAGAGACATGTGCATGACGATGGGCCGGTCTTTAGAGGTCTTCTAGGGATCTCGTCAACCGCATAGTTGGCGCTCGTGGCGCGTGGGATTGGAAACCCGCCATCCGGGCGCCTCGGCTATGCTGCAAGCCGTGAAAATTCAACCGGGAGCGCTGCTCGAGTCGCGCTACCGGGTCACGGAGCTGCTCGGCCGGGGGGGCATGGGTGATGTTTGGCGGTGCCGGGATCTGGCGCGGGACGACGATGTTGCCATCAAGATGGTGCGCAGCGACGAGCATGGCCCCGATCGCCGTCGCGACTTCTACGACGAGGTGATCGCGACCGCACATCTCGATCATCCCGCGATCGTACGGGTGCTCGACGTCCTGCACCCCGGTGATGATCTCGCGCTCGTGATGGAGCTCAGGTCTGGCATTCCCCTGCGCGACGTCGGGCGAGTATCTTGCGCTACCGCCTTCGCTCTGCTCACGCAGGTCCTCGAGGCACTCGCCTACGCGCATGCGCGCAACGTGCTCCACCTCGACGTCAAGCCGGGCAACGTGGTGGTGGACCTCGACGCCGAGGAGGCCACCCTGCTCGACTTTGGTATCGCCCGGATGTGGCGGGCGGACGCCGACGTCGCCTTCTCGGCGCGCGGGACCCCCGCGTACATGGCGCCGGAGCAGATGGCCGAAGCGCCCGGAGCGCTGGGCCCCTGGACCGACCTCTATGGTTTCGGGGTGATGACCTACGAGCTGGTCAGCGGGAGTCGTCCCTTCGACGAGGCCGATCCGATGGGGCGCCTCGGTCGTCCTCCGCCCCGCCTCGACGCCGGGGCGCTAGGCCTCGATGCGCGTCTCGGCGATCTGCTCATGGTCTTGCTCGCGCCTAGGGTGGAAGACCGGCCGACCCACGCCGCCGACGTGCAGCACGCGATCCAGTCGATGTCGACCGACGGGATGGTCCGAGGCTACGGCCGGACGCAACGCCAGGTCACGGCCGCGACCCAAGCGGCGCGGATGACGGAGACGGCCCCCTCCTCCGAGGACCCGCCTTCGGGCCGGCGCGAACGTCAGCTCGATCCGGTGCCCCTGTCGCGGCTACGTCACCGTCGCGTGTCGAGCCCCGTGATGCCCGCGGTGGTCGACGTGACGCCCGGCAGCGACGCCCTGTTCGGGCTGCGCGAGTCACCGGTGCTGGGGCGGGCCGACCTTCGGATGGAGCTCTGGCAGACGGTGCAGGCTTCGCGCCACGAGAGGCGCACCTCGGTCGTGTTGCTGACGGGGGGGGCCGGACAAGGGAAGAGCCGACTCGCTCGCGACGTGATGGAGCGAGCCCACCAGACCGGACTGTCCCACACGGCGTGGACGAACTGGACGCACGGCGGCGCGAGCAACGAGGGGCTGCGCGGTCTCCTCGAGAGCACCACCGGCAGCGGTGGGGTCCACGGGGACGACCTCGACGCCCACCTGCGACGTTGGGCGCGTCGATACCCCGGCGACGATGACGCACGCTTCGTGAACGACGCGCGACTCTTTCTCGACCACCAGGGGCGGCGCACGGAGGCCGATCTCCCCCTGCGCGTCACCACCGAGGCGCTGCGGCGTCTGTCGATCTCGCGGGGGGTGGTGGTGGTGCTCGACGACGTCCATTGGGCGGGAGAGATGGCCGTCGCCATCGTGAATCGGCTCCGGCAGCTCGGGGGACCGGTGGCGGTGGTCGCCACGGCGCGCGAGCCGCGAGGGGAGCTCGACGCCGACCTCGAGCAGCATCTCGAGGACCTCGACCCCGACGCCTTGCGCGCCTTCATCCGTGGTCAGATCGACCTCGAGGACGAGTCGCTCGACGAGCTGGTCGAACGGGCGGAGGGCAACACCCTGAGGGCTTCCGAGGCGCTACGCGACCTGGTGGAGCGCGACGCCCTCATCCGGACGGGGGTGCGCTACACCCTGAGGTTCGACGAGCTTCCGCTGACCTGTGATCTGGCTACGCTCTGGGCGCGACGACTCGATCGTGCGGCGATCGACCCTGCCGACCTCGCGGCCCTGGCGCTCATGCGGCCCCGCGTGAACGAGCCGCTCTTCGACGCGCTTCGCCGCCGCGCCGGGTCGGGGCTGAGACGCGCCGTTCGCCGCGCGCTGCGTCGCGGCCTGCTCCAGAAGCGCCACGGGGACCTTCACTGGGCGCACGATGGACTCCGGGCGCACGTGGTCGCCCAGGTGCAAGACGAGGCCCGCCCCGATCTGCATCGGATGGCGGCCGAAGCCTTGGCGAGCCAGGGCCAGCACGAGGATGTTCAGGCCGAGCGCGCGGCGCATCTCCACACGGCCGGCGATCGCGTCGAAGCCTGTGCTGCGCTCGTGGATGCGATCGGCTTCAGTCTGCAGGCCGGTGACCAGGCGGGACGCCGGGACCGGGCCGAGCGCCTGCTGGATTGGTCCACCACGGACGAGACCCAGGTGTTTCGCGCCCGTGCCTTGGTCGAGCTCGGGCACATCGCGGCCACCGAGCGCCGACCCGACGAGGCCGCGGCCAAGCTCGAGGAGGCCCGCGCCGTGGCCTGTGAAGGTCCTGCCTCCGCCTGGCTGACCTTTCGCGAGGCGCAGATCCTCATCGCCCTCGGGCGCCCGGAGGAAGGGCGTCGGGCCAACGAGCGCGCGGCGAAGCTCGCCGTCGAGCACGGCGTGCCCGAGGTCAGGGTCCAGGCCTTGGGGCTAAGCGCCGTGGCGGCCTACCGGCGCAACGAGCTCGAGCGGGCGCGGGGCCTCTTCGAGCAGGTCATCGAAGCTGCGGTGGAGCTCGGAGATGCGGTGACGGAGGCCAAGGCTTGCTTCTACCTCGCCAACATGGCGCCGACGGAGAGCCTCGACCTCTTCGTGCGCGCCATCGAGACCGCGCAGCGGGCGGGGGCGGTCTCGGTCGAGCTCTCGGCGCGGCAAGTCTTCGCCGACGCCCTCTTTCGGCTCGGAAGACGCGACGACGCCGAACGCGAGATGAAGAGCGTGGCGGCTCAGGCGCAGCACCGGCGCCTCCGGCAGCTGTCGTCGATGGTCCAGATCCAGCTCGCGTGCTGGCGCCTCTGGGACGACGACGTGGAGGGCGCCGAGCGCCACTGCGCACGAGCCCGCGAGCACGGCGCCGCGGAAGGCAGCGTGCTCGAGCGGAGCATGGTGGCCGCCATCGCCGCCGCCACGGCGGGGGCGCGCGGAAACGCGGAGGCCACGGACGTCGCCCTCGCCAACCTCGAGGCCGAGCGCGGCGAGCTCGACGAGCCCGACTTGCACCGCGTGCTCGCCTGGGCGGCCGAGCACGCGGCGCCCGCGCTCGCTCCCCGTTTCGCCGTGGCGTGAGGGTCAGCTGAGCGCCGACGTCACCTGCGCGATGACGGCGTTGGCGACGTCGCTCATCGCGGCCGCCTCGGCTTCGTCCACCAGGTCCATGGTGAGGGGCTGGCCCTGCTTCAGCACGGCGCGTACGGCGCTCTCGACCGCGTCGCCGGCGCGCATGAGCTCCGCGTCGTCCTTGCGGGGCGACAGCCAGCGCAGCGCCTCACCGGTGGCGAGGAGCATGGCCATGGGGTTGAGCTGGTCCTTGCCGGCGAAGGGCGGGGCCGAGCCGTGGATGGGCTCGAACATGCCGTGGTCGTCGCCGACGTTGCAGCCCACGGCCATGCCCATGCCGCCCTGGAGCACGCTCGCGAGATCGGTGCAGATGTCGCCGAACATGTTGGTGGTGACGAGCACGTCGTAGCGCTCCGGCTCGGTGATCAGCCACTGGGTGAGGGCGTCGACGATGGCGACGTCTTTGTCGACCTCGGGGTACTCGACCCCGACCTCGTCGAAGACGGCCTTGAACAGGCGGCAGCCGTCGAGCACGTTGTGCTTCACGATGGCGGTGACGCGCTTCTTGCCGTCCTTGGGGGCGCCGCTCCGCTTCATCGCCATCTCGAAGGCGAGCCGGATCACGCGCTCGCTGGCGTAGCGGGTGATGAGGCGGGTGTCGGCGGCGACCGTGGCGCGTCCGCCCGGGGCGAGGGTTCCACTCACGCCCGCATAGAGGTCTTCGGTGTTCTCCCGGATGAAGACCATGTCGACGTTCTTCGGCTCCCACACGGGTCTGAAGCTCCCGCTGATGCGGTGGCGGACGCCCTCGTAGAGCTTTACCGGGCGCACGTTGGCGAACAGATCGAGCTTGATGCGGTTTCCGATGACGGGGGACCAGCCGGCCATCTTTCCGTCGCCCATGGTGACCGGGCCCTTGCCGTCGGGGGAGGGCCAGCCCACGGCGCCGAGGAGGATGGCGTCGGCGGCGCGGCACTCGTCTTCCGAGCCCTCGGGCCAGTCCCGGCCGTGCTCGAGGAAGTAGCGCCCGCCACAGGGGATGGTCTTGTGGCTGAAGCTCAGCGAGGTGGCCTCGGCGATGGCGTCGAGGAGTCGCGCGGCGTGGCCCGCGACCTCCTCGCCGATGCCGTCGCCGGGCAGGAGGACGAGGTTGTAGGTGGACATGGGCCGCGCATTGTCCAATTTTTTTTCGGCCCCCGGGGAACTCTCTTGGGCCTTCCGTGTCCTGTACTACGAGACGCGCGATTGGGAAGACAGCGCAGGCCCAGTGAGGGGCCATCGCTCCCGACGCGCGACACCACTCCTACCTCTACCCCACGAAGCTGGGCCGCTGTTGGCCACGGCACCCCCCAGGAGCAAGCCATGCAAGACAAGCGACACACCACCGATCCGTCTTCCCAGCCCACCCGCGAGCGCATTGCCCAGGCCGTGCCCGCCGCCACCACGGCTGCCTTCTTCGCGCCGCCTTCTTCGCGCCGCGCCGAAACCCCCAAGGGCTACCGCATGGTGCCCACCCCCGGCGCCGTCTCGCCCACCGACTGCGACACCGACGCCGACGTTGTGAGCGTGCAGGTTCGCTGGGGCGACAACACCCTGGCCGTCCACCACCTCGACGAGGGCCGCGACTTCTTCGCCGGCGAAGCCGACACCGACGACCTCCTCGTGCCGGCCAGCGTGCTCGGCCTCGATCGTCTGCCGCTGGTCCTCGACGGCTGCGTCGTGCTGCCCGAGCTCGCGACCGGCATCGTGCGACTCGCCGATGAGACCGAGATGAGCCTCGACGAGATCATCGCCGGCGGCGGGACCCGGCCCTGTGCTCAGGCGCCCGGCGCCGTGATGCTTCCGGTCGCGGCCGGCATGGTGGCGACGCTGTCTCTCGGCGAGCTGACCATCGAGGTGCGCGGGGAGAAGAAGAGCCGCCGTCTGCGGGCCTTCACCCTCGCGGCCCTGACCAGCGGGGCGGTCGCCTCGGTAGGGGTCTCTTTCCTCGCCCACGCCGGGTTGCTCGGCGCCATGGCGATGATGATGCCCGCGATGGGCGACGCGTCCGACGACGCGCTCACCGACGAGCACCGCTACCTCATCCAGCAGGCCATCGATGCCCAGGCCGAGCTCGAGCAGGAAGAGCAAGACATCGCGGCCCAGAACGAAGGGGCCGAGCAAGGCGGCGAGCAGGGTGAACGCCACGCCGGCGAGGAAGGCGCGGCCGGGGCCGAGATGGCGCCGCAGCGGGACGCGAGGATGGCCATCGAGAACCGCGGCCCCCAGAAGGCGGTGGGCCAGACCCGCTCGGAGCTGATGCAAGAGGCGAGCAGCTTCGGCCTCATCAACGTGCTCAGCGGCACGCCCGGTCCCCAGTCCGACATGGGCGAGCAGTTCGCGTCCGGACTCGACGCGGTCGACGCCACCGGCAACATGTGGGGCAGCGAGCCCGGCGACGCCTTTGGTGCGGGGGCCCTGGGCCTGACCGGCATCGGCGAGGGCGGAGGTCATCACGGCAAGACCTACGGCCTCGGTCGTATCGGCACCATCGGCAACGGCAACTGTCGCACGGCCAACTGCGGCGACGACGGCTTCGGCAACTCGGGTAGCTTTGCCGGCCCGGGCCACAAGGCCCGCCCCCCCAAGATGCGGAGCGGACAGGAGACCGCGACCGGTCAGCTGCCTCCCGAGGTCATCCAGCGCATCGTCCGCAACAACTACGGCCGCTTCCGCGCCTGCTACGAGAGCGCCCTGCGCAACAACCCCAACCTCGCCGGCCGCGTGGTGGTCAACTTCGTCATCGGCCGGGACGGCTCGGTCAACAGCGTGGGCGGCGGCGGTGACCTGCCCGACGCCGGGGTCATCTCCTGCGTCGCCAGCGGCTTCCGGGCCCTGACCTTCCCGCCCCCGGAGAGCGGCATCGTGACCGTCAGCTACCCCATCGCCTTCACGCCCGGCGGCTGAGCCAACAAGAACGACGACCACGCTCGCTACCTCCGTGGGGCGTCCGGGCAGAGAGGCCCGGGCGCCCCTTTCTTGCTTTGGAGAACGGCTCAGCGCGCGAGGCCACGCCCGCGGCCATGCGTGCTCGACAACCCGCTGAAGAGCTTCGACCTGGACCATTGCGAGAGCGCGCGTGATGCGCTGTCCGACGAGGAGCGAAGCGCCTCTCAACCGAGCCAGCGAAGCAATGCAAGGCGAATACGGGTAGTCGGACGGTCATGGGGAACCGTAGCGCTTGCCGATGAGCTGGGAGCCGGATGCGGGAAAGCCGTAAGTCCGGTTCAGCGACGACGCTAGGAGAGCAATGAATGAGGCGTCGCGCATTTTCTTAGCAACCGGCGCGCGGGCCGGGTCGATGGATCTAACGAAGCCCCCCCGTGGCGGGGGGTCATCCGTGGCCGTTTGTTCCCACACGGGGACAATTCGATGAACTCGGCCATGAATCCAACCAAAGTTATCGACATTTGATGCGGCTGGTGCTTGTTGAAATCCCATTCCACGTGGCGATGCCACGCGTCACCCCGAGGTGTGCCCTCAAGTACATCCCGACGCTCGAGGGGCCGCCTCTTTGCCATGGCCCCAGTGCTTCACATATCGGGTCGCCGCTTGAAGATACGAATCAATGAAGTCGGCCCGCCTGTCCCCGAGAGGGGACGTGCCGGCCGGGCCGTGGCCCGGTTGGCACCTCAAAAAGTATCAGAGATTCGGCAGTATGGCCGGATTCGTCATTTTTTTAGCAACCCGCCGCGCGTGTGTGTCGAGGGATCTGTGACACCGGCCGCGCGATTTAAAGAGCGCGACCAGTTCGATAGAGTTCCAGGGGCCGGTCGTCGACACCCTCGCCATCATCATCCCATGCGTCGTTGCTGCTCTCTCCGTTTTGGTCCGAGTCTCCTCCTGGGACTCTTCCTCACTGCCTCCCCCGCATTCGCCGACCCGAAGCCGCCTGCGCCCGATCCATCGTCGGACGCCGCCGCCTCCGATGGGTCGAGCGCCCCCCCCGAGGACATGTCGGCCGAGGCGCTCGCGGACGAGGGGCGCCGCCTCGCGGCCGAGAACCGACTGGCCGAAGCCCGGCCCTACCTCTTGCAGGCGGTAGAGAAGGGGAACGACGCCTACCAGGTGCTGGGCAACCTCGGGATCGTCGAGCACGAGCTCGAGCTATGGCTCGAGGCCCGCAAGCACCTCGGTCTCGCCCTCACCCGCTACCCCGCAGATGGACCGGAGCAGGGGCGCGAGGCGCTCCAAGCCCGCATCACCCGCGTCGATGCCGAGCTGGTGACCCTCGAGATGGACGTGTCGCCGGCGAGCGCGTGCGTCACGATAGACGGCGCTGCCCCCGTTTGCGGCCCCTTCGATGCGCCGCTCCACGCCCTGCCGCGGCCCAAGCTGCGGATCGAAGCCGAAGGGCACCGCCCCGTCACCCGTACCCTCGCAGCGGCCGCGGGCGAGCGTGTGACCCTCGGCCTCGCGCTGACGCCGATCGCCCCCGAGGCCCCGCCGCCGCCGCCGCTCGAGGCGGACGACGACGAGCCTCTGCTCAGCCCGGGCGGGTACGTCTCGGTCGCGCTCGCGACCACGGGGCTGCTGATGCTCACCACCGCCGGGGGGTTTCAGTACTACGCGGACGCCGAGGCGGAGCAGGCCGACGAGCTCCTCACGTCCCTTCGGACCTCGGCCGGGAACGCCGCGCCGTGCCAAACGCCCTCCGCGTCGTGTGAGGGGATCGCGAGCCGACTCCGACGTCACGACGACTTCTCCAACGCCAGCGTGGGGCTCTTCCTTTCGGGCGCGAGTCTGGTCGTCGGGGCCACCGTCATCGGCGTGTTGACCGCACCCGGCGACGACGAAGAGAGCGCCACCGCACCGACCCCGGTCTCCGTCCAGCCCTGGGTCGGTCGGTCCACCGCCGGCCTCGTCGTGGGAGGTGCCTGGTGAACACCTCCCTCGCCGTCGCGAAGCTCGAGCGCAAGCTCGCGCGCCTGGGGGAAGCCCTCCCCGAGCCGGGCCTGCGCCTCGTGCGCCCGCTCGGGGCCGGCGGCATGGGCGAGGTGTTCCTCGCCGAAGACGACACCCTCGGCGAGGTGGTGGTCAAGGTGATGCACAGCCACCTCGCCCCGGAGAACGCCGATCGGCTGCGGATGGAGGGTGAGGCCCTCGGCCGGCTGCGCTCGCCCCACATCGTGGCCCTGCACCGCTGGGGCGTGGTGAACAACCGCCCCTACCTCGTGATGGATCGGCTCGAGGGACAGACCCTCGGCGAGGTGATGGCCGACGGCGGGACGGTCGGCGCGCTCTTCGCGGTCACCGTCGCCCGCGACATCTGTCGCGGGCTCGCGGTGGTCCACGACGCGGGGATCGTCCACCGGGACATCAAGCCCGACAACGTCTTCTGGTGCGGCGAACGCGCGGTACTGCTCGACTTCGGGGTGGTGAAGCTGCTCGAGCGGGTGACCGGCGTGCAGCCGCTCGCGCTCCCCACCGCCGACGGGGCCGCGGTGGGCACGCCCCGCTACATGGCCCCCGAGCAAGCGCGCGCCCGAGAGGTCGACGGCCGCACGGACCTGTACGCCCTCGGCGCGGTGCTGTTCCGCATGGTCACCGGCGAGCACGTGTTCCGCAGCGACTCGCTCAAGGACCTGCTCATCGCGCACGTGATGACCCCGCCGCGGCGCGCCTCGGAGGTCAGCCCCCAACCGCTCCCCCCCGCCCTCGACGCCATCATCGCCCAAGCGCTGGAGAAGGAGCCCGAGGACCGCTTCCCCCACGCTCAGGCCATGGCGGACGCGCTCGACGCGGTGCGGCTCGAGCTCGAAGCCGCCACGTCGAGCCCGCTCCTCGAGACGATGGTGCTCGACCCCGACGACCTCGTCGAGAGGGCGGCCAAAGGGACGCTGGCGATGCGCGCCCCCTACACCCACCCGCTGCCGGCGCAGCCGGACGCGCGGCCGTCGAGCGAGCCGTCGCCCGCGGTGACCGAGGCCTGGGAGGTCGCTCCCCCTCCGGCGGCCGCCCCGATGGTTCAGACGGAGGCTTGGGACGGCGCCGCCCCCGTGCGTTCGGCGGAGGACCCAGCCATACGCACGACGGGCACGGCGGCCCGTGGGGCGCCCGGCGTGGGGCCCCGCCGCTGGTCGCTGCCGCTGGCCGTGTTGGCCGCGTTGCTCGCGTTTGTTGCCGCGATCGCCCTGGCGGAGCGACTTTTGTAAGGCCCTCATGACTGACTCGGACACCCAGCCCCTAGCTCCCGGCGACCGCTGCGGCCGCTACACCATCGAGCGCGTTCTCGGCCGCGGCGGCATGGGCGTGGTCTACCTCGTGAAAGACGAGGCGGGGCGGCGGCGAGCCCTCAAGACCCTCGTCTTCGGGGGGAAGCTGAAGGAGACCGTCGTCGACCGCTTCAAGCGGGAGATCTTGCTCCTGGCGAGCATCGAGCACGTGCACGTCGTCCGCTTCTACGAGGCGGGCAGGCTCGAGCGCCCCGACGGCACCACGATGTGGCTGTCGCTCGAGTTCCTGGAGGGGCAGACCCTGCGCGAGGTCATCGACGCCCGCCCCGACGGGGTCGAGCCCGAGAACGTCGCCCGCTGGGGTCGGCACATCGCCGACGGCGTCGGCGCCGCCCATCGCATCCACGTCGTCCACCGCGACCTCAAGCCCGAGAACGCGGCCCTCAGCGGTGACATCGTCAAGGTGTTCGACCTCGGCATCGCCAAGTGGCGCGGTGCCATGAACGCCACCGCGGCCAACCTCCGGATCGGGACGTTGGCCTACATGGCCCCGGAGCAAGTCGACCCGAGCCTGGGCGAGGTGAACGAGCGCACGGACATCTACGCCCTCGGCCTGATCATGTACGAGATGGCCACGGGGAAGCATCCGCTGGTGCCCCTGCACGACCCCATCCCCCCGCACGAAGCGCAGATGCGCCTGGTGATGGCCGACGTGAAGCGCATCGTGGAGGTGCGGCCACAGTTCCCTCTCGATCTCGAGGCGATCATTCTTCGGTGCCTCCACCGCGACGCAAGCGACCGGTTCCCGTCGATGCGCGACCTCAGCGACGCCCTCGAGGACGTCCTGCTCCGGCTCCGCACCGAGCGCCACGCGGCCTCCTTCGCCGACCTCGGGGTGGGCGCGAGCGGCGCTCCGGCCGACATCGTCCGCAAGGCCAAGATGGGATCCGGCTCCGACGTGACGCCGCCGCCGGTGGTGCAGTCGGCCGCGCTCGGCGGCAGCAGCAGCAGCGTGGGGGGCACCGTCCGCATGTCGGTCGAGGATGTCCTCAGCGGGGAGGTCGGCCCCGAGCGCGCCAAGGCGATGATCGCGGCGGCGCACCGCGCCCCCGGCCCGGCCGGGGCCGGCGCGACGCCCGCGACCCCCGTGCCCGCCGCGGCCGCCGCGGCCGCCCCG